>JGI12210J13797_10172603_pt1 | contig 17670 bp, 15 predicted proteins | sample ElkSlonscriptome_3_FD_13797 | JGI IMG/M metagenome (IMG submission 13797)
TTCTGAAAACTTCCAATCATTGGAAAAAAGAGCTCGGCCTGGAACCCCATCCAGAGGGCGGATGGTATCGCCGCGTCTTTGAATCGGAGATCAAGCTGGAAACCGGCCGTTCGGCCATGACGTCGATCTATTATCTGTTGGAGGCGCCCGACTTTTCAGCATTGCATCGGCTGAAATCCGATGAGCAGTGGCATTTCTATTGCGGAGATCCGATCACGATTCATGAATTGGATCCGGATGGAAACGTGACCGCGACGGTGCTGGGTCGTGGATCGTTTCAGCATACCGTGAAGGGGGGCAACTGGTTTGGTGCATCGGTCGATGAAGGATATGCTCTGGTGGGTTGCACGGTGGCCCCCGGGTTTGATTTTTTAGATTTTGAGCTGCCGTCGCGGGCGCAGTTGCTGGCCGCATTCCCGAATCAATATGAGTTTATCGTACGCCTATCTCGTTGATATTAATGCCTTAATAAAATTTGACACTATGGGTTGGCGCTCTAGAATTCTTTTCAGAAGCGAAAGGAGTTCTATATGCCATTCAATCAGACCAAAGACGTACTCGAACAAGCGCGTAAGTTTCACCACAAACTGAGTGAGTTCTATGAAGCCCTAAGAGATTCGGCTGAAAAAGAGCGGACCCGGGCTTTGCTCGATTATCTCAGCCGACACGAGCAGTATCTGGAGGATTGCCTTAAAGAATTCATGCAGGAGGTATCCAGAAATGTTGCGGACTCCTATCTCCAGTATGGACCGGATGCTTCGACCTTACGGAATATCCGTGATTTTAAAATTAAGCCTTCCATGGAGGTGGAGGATGTGGTGGCCGCCGCGATGCATTTCGACGCGTGCCTGATTAAGTTTTACCGCGAAATGGCCGAGAAAACCCAAAACACTAAAGTCCGCGAAGTATTCGAAAATCTATTGGTCATGGAAGAGCATGAGCAGATCGAACTCAGCAAAACGACCATTGAGCTCGGATTGCTGGATGAAAAACTGGTGGTTGATGAGACGATATAATTTCCAACGGTTGGAAGTTTCACTACAGTTTCGATCATGATTTATCAGTATGAAGACATTAAGCCGTCCCTGCCGAAGGAATATTACATTGCCGATAACGCCACTGTGATCGGCGATGTGGTGCTGAAAAACCAGTCCAGTGTGTGGTTCGGAACGGTGCTGCGGGGCGATATTGAACCCATCATTTTGGGTGAGCGGTCGAATATTCAGGATAATTCCGTGGCCCACACCGGTAAGGGTGCCCCGACGATTATCGGCGATGATGTGACGGTCGGTCATAAAGTCACGCTCCACGGCTGTACGATTGGAAACAACTGCCTGATTGGTATGGGGGCCATCCTGCTCGACGGTTGCGAGATCGGCGATAACTGCATCATCGGTGCGGGATCCATCATTGCGCAGCGGAAAAAAATTCCAGCCGGCTCCCTCGCGGTCGGTTCACCGGCGCGGGTTATCCGTAGACTCACCGATGAGGATTTTATCAATATCCGAAGCTATGCCGAGCGATACGTCGAGAATATGCGCCGTTATAAAGGCGGCATCATCAAACCGTGCTGATAAGTCGTTTTTTGTTTTCTGCCTATTGCTCTATCCGAGATTCAGCGCCTCATGAACAGACTGGCTCAGCGTAGGCGTGAGATAAGGTTTGTGCAGGAGGTCGCATCGGCCGGTGTTGAGCATGTCTTCAACATCCACTTCGGTCGAAAAGCCGGTTGAAAGCAGGATGCGAATTTCCGGATCGATGTCCCGAAGGGCGCGGAAACAGTCTTGCCCGTTCATCACCGGCATGACGACATCGAGAATCACCAGGCTGATCCGTTCACGCTCCATCTCAAAATGCTGTAGCGCTTTTTCTCCGTTTTCCGCACAAAGGACATCATACCCCAGTGTGGACAGAATTTGGCTTGTCGTTTGTAGGACGACTTCATCGTCGTCCACCAGCAGGAGTGTATCCTTGCCTTTGTATATATCCAGCGTGGTTTCAGTTCCGTCCGTGGTTGCATCCGTAACCGGCAGATAGATGCGGAATGTACTTCCGGCATCTATCGCGCTGCTGAGATCAATCGCCCCTTGGTGCTGCTGGACCGCACCGAATACGGTGGCCAGTCCGAGTCCAGTCCCCTTTCCAAGGTCCTTGGTCGTGAAAAATGGTTCGAAGACGCGCGCCTGTGTTTCTTGCGACATTCCACAGCCGGTATCAGAAATCGTTATTTTCAGGAATGTGCCCGGGGTGATGTCAAAATTCCCGCACTGAAACTTGGCCTCTTCCAAATGTGTACGTTCGGTTTCGATGGTAATCGTTCCGCCATGGGGCATGGCGTGCGCGCAGTTAATGCCGATGTTGAGAAGGGCATTCTGAAGTTGGGAGGAGTCGCCCACGATGGTCGGTTTTTCCGCGCCGAGGTTCAGTTCAATTCCGGTGCGCGGATCGATGGAGCTTTTAAGCAGGTTGACCGTCTCATGAATCAGCTGATGAATATCGATGACGCGCGAGGTCAGGGGTTGTTTTCGGGAGAAGGAGAGGAGGTTACGGGTGAGTTTGGCGGCGCGCTTGGTGGTTTTGAGTACAATATCATGATATTCCAAGGCTTCATCATCATCTTTGATGTGCATGCCCAGGAGTTCGGTTGCTCCGGAAATTCCGCCGAGCATGTTGTTAAAATCGTGGGCAATTCCTCCGGCCAGCTGCCCGATCGCCTGAAGTTTTTCAGATTGGTGGAGCGATTCCTCCATTTGAATACGTTCGGTGATGTCCTGTAGAATGCCGATCAGATGCACAGGTTCTCCGCTCTCGTTCACCGTATGCTGGCACTGAAGGTGAACATGCTTAATCGTGTTATCGCGAAGCAGTAGTCTGAAATCTTCCGCTACGGGAATCAGATCTTCCATCGCTTGTTTGCAGACCCGAGCAATGAGGGCCGCGTCGTCTGGATGGGCGAGGTTCTGGAACAGGGATTTCGACGGGGGGGTCTGTTCAGGGTCGAGCCCAAGAATATGGTATATTTCGTCGGAGAATACCATGACGGTCGTTTTCAGGTTCAATTTCCAATGGCCCAGGGAAGCCAGGGCTTCGGCTTTTTTCAGCAGGGATTGTTCGGCTTCGAGGGCGGTGGTTCGTCGGTTTACCTCTCGTTTGAGGAGCCCGTTCCAAGTCAAAACCGCGAGTAACAGCAACAGGATGGGCAGGCCGGCCTTCCATAAAATCGAGTAGTCCGATTTTTCGTTTGGTCGGGGCACCCAGTTGGCAAAGAACTCGGCTTTCTGCTGCGGTTCAATCAGGCCAAGCGCCTTGGTGATGATGGAGGAAAGTATGGGCCAATCGCTGCGGGTGGCCATGGCCAGTGAGGAGCTGTAGGGCGATTCGCCGCCGACCTTAATAGACGTGATTCCAAGATCAATCAGCTGTTGTTCGGTGGTTAATCGGTGGCCGGCTAAGGCATCGATTTCATGGGAATCAAGTGCCCGTACAGCGGCTTCCGGGGTTTCAAATTCTACCTGTTCGATTAAGCCGAAGTCTTTCTGGAGGGCATCGACCAGGTTTGGGTCGCGAATAATGCCCAGTTTTTTTCCGTTGAGGTCGGATAGGCTGCGGAGGTAGTCGGCCTCCTTGCGGATATAGATCTTGATGTCCTGCGTAAAATAGGTGGAGGTGTACTGAAGATAATCGGGGACATCCGCACTCACCGGTACGCCGGCAATCAGATCCACCTGGCGATGGTGGAGCTGTTCGAGCTTGTGCTTCATACTGTCGGATTTGACGTATTCAAACGTCATGCCCAGATTTTTTTCCAGCAAGCGCAGATATTCTGTATTGAGCCCAAAGCGTTCGCCCGATGCGGTCTGCCATTCTAAGGGTTTTCGGGATGAGCAGAGTCCAACGCGCAGGGTCAGGTGGTTTGCCAGCCAGTTGCGTTCATCAGAGGACAGCTCAAGTGCGAGCAGTCTGTAATACGGATCCTGGGGAGAAATCTCCCACTTTTTGAGCAGGGCGGAACGGTCGGCCGTGCTGAAGGTCGCAAGAACTTTTTGAAGGATGCTATGAAGGGGTTCATGGTCTTTATGGGTCAAAATGGTGATGGGCATGCCAAAGGGCGAGACTTTGACGAGCCGCATGTCATTGAGCTGATTGTTCAGAATGACGAACGACTGCAGTATCGCGATTTCAAAGACGGCGTCGGCTCGGCCATCCATAACCATGCGGGCGCAATCGAGGTCGGTTTCGCCAAATACGAACTCGCAGTCGCCTAGCGACTTAAGGGCCGGATGATCCAGGTCCCACCCCTCGATCACGGCCACCTTCTTCCCTTTCATATGATCCGGATGAAAGGTATTCGGTTCGTGGTGCTGCAGGGCGAAGAGGGCAAAGGGCATGAACGCAATATCCTGCGATTTTGCATAGGTATTAGTGTAGGCGGCATAATCCGGAGGATCAAACCCGGTGATCACCGGGCGGTCGCCCGCTGCCACATGTTCCACAATTTCATCATACGTCGCGGGTTCGTAGGTAATCTCTGATCCGGTCAGCTCTTCAAATCGGGAAAATACGTCACATAAAATGCCTGCGAATTCTCCGCGCTCATTCCGATGTGAATAGGGAGCGCCGTCAGGATCGGCAACCACGGCAACCGTCGGGTTGGCCTTGAGCCACGCTTTTTCTTCCTCACTGAAATCAAGAGCATTAACCGGGGAGGCAGCGCCTGCTCCGAGCGATAGGATCAGCGGGACAACCCTGCACAAAGAGCTCAAAAATTTCACGTTTCTATTCAAAGAAGTTGCCATAGTCGCATGCTCACAAGGTTCAGTTAGATATGAACACATGGTTTCATATAATATGTATTTGGTCTAAAATATCGAGATAATTATCATCATACGCATGATTTTCCATGGTCCGGGTTTGGAGCGCATTTTCTATACGATGGAAAATGCAGGAGAGTCTGGCGTGATAAGGCCTCCGTTTCCGTCTGTAACAAATTGGGCCAAATTTATTTGTTGGCCGAAAATACGCCCGCATTTAAATTTTACTCAGATTTGTAAGATTTTCTGATTTTGGCCCCTAAACGCTTTCAGGGCTATTTTTGGGCGAATTTAGCTGTTTTAGCTCTTTTAACTTGTTGCCGAACTTTAGACCATTCTGCTAATGTATTTAGATTAATTTCCACGAAAGGAACAGGACACCTATGTCTGAAGCAGAAAACGATCTGAATGCGGAAGAAGCAACGAAAAACCGCGCCTCCCACAACCCCGATGCCGCAGGCTACGGCGCGGACCATATTTCGGTTCTCGAGGGCATGGATGCCGTCCGCAAACGCCCGGCCATGTATATCGGCGACACAGGCTCCCGCGGGTACCATCACTGTGTATATGAGGTGGTCGATAACTCAATCGACGAAGCGCTTGCGGGTTACTGCTCCAATGTTGAAGTCTGTATTAACGAAGATGGCTCGCTGTCTGTTGTGGACGACGGCCGCGGTATTCCGGTCGATATGCACCCGACGGAAGGCAAACCGGCGGTAACCGTTGTTTTGACCGTCCTTCACGCCGGTGGTAAATTTGACTCGGATACCTATAAGGTATCCGGTGGTCTGCACGGGGTGGGTGTTTCCTGCGTAAACGCTCTGTCTGAATGGCTTGAAGTTGAAGTCAAACGTAACGGCGAGATTTATCACCAGCGTTTTGAGCGCGGGGTGGAAGTTACCGAGCTGGTCACCATCGGCAAAACAACCGAGTCCGGCACGAAAGTCACGTTCATGCCCGACATGACCATCTTTACGCACGAAGGCGGCTTCCAGTGGGATATTCTCGCGGCCCGTCTGCGCGAGCTGGCGTTCCTTAACCGCGGCGCGAAAATTACGCTCAAGGAAGAGGCCACTGGTCGTGACGAGGAATTTAAGTACGACGGCGGCATCATGGAGTTCGTTCAGCATCTGAACCGCAATAAATCGCCGATGCACGCCGATGTGATCTATTTCGAACGCGAGAAGGAAGACGTGGTTGTTGAAATCGCGATGCAGTATTCCGATGCCTACAACGAAACCATCTTCACCTTTGCCAACAACATCAACACGATTGAGGGCGGCACGCACCTTTCCGGTTTCCGTTCCGCGCTGACCCGCACGGTCAATGCCTACGCGAAGAGCAACAAGCTGATCAAGGACGACAAGCAGGCGATGGGCGGCGATGATATCCGCGAAGGCATCACGGCTGTTCTCAGCGTGAAGATTCCGGATCCGCAGTTTGAGGGGCAGACCAAAACCAAGCTGGGTAACGGCGAAGTCGAAGGCATTGTCCAGCAGATCGTCAACGACGAACTCGGCACCTACTTCGAAGAAAATCCGAACGTGGCCCGTACGATTATCGAAAAAGCAGTAGTTGCTGCTCAGGCTCGAAGTGCCGCCCGCAAGGCGCGCGACCTGGCCCGGCGCAAAGGCGCACTCGAAAGCGGCGGACTTCCCGGCAAATTGGCCGACTGTTCCAGTCGCGACCCGGCCCGTACCGAATTGTTCATTGTGGAAGGGGACTCTGCCGGTGGTTCGGCAAAGCAGGGCCGCGAACGTGAGTTCCAGGCCATCCTTCCGGTTAAAGGTAAAGTGATCAACGTGCAGAAGGCGCGCCTCGATAAGGTGCTGGCCAACGATGAGATCCGCACGATGATTACCGCCATTGGAACCGGGATCGGAACCGATGACTTTAATATTGAAAAGGCCCGTTACCATAAAATCATTATCATGACCGACGCCGACGTCGACGGTGCCCATATTCGCACATTGCTGTTGACGTTCTTTTATCGTCAGATGCCACAGCTGATTGAGCATGGCTATATCTACATTGCCCAGCCCCCGCTGTATAAGGTGACACGCCGTAAGCGCGAGGAATATGTCGAGTCCGATGCTCACCTGACGCAGATCCTGCTCGACCTGGGAGCCGACGGCATGCGCCTTGAAACGCTCGCTGGCGAACAGCTGCTCGATACGAAAGGGCTGCGAGACTTGCTTGAAAGTGTGGTTGAGATTGAGGGTATTGCCGACAAGCTTCGTCGTCGTGGTATTTCGCTTAAGGATTATCTCGCCCAGCGCGATCCGGAAACGGGTGCTTTCCCGCTCTATTGTGCCTACATGAACAAACTCGGCGATGATCTGGATCTCCGCTTCGCGCTCGATGATCAGGGATTGAAAGAAATCTTTGCTGAAGTTGAAGCCGCTATGGCGCTGGAAGCTCCGGAAGTGGTTGAAGAAATTGAGGAAGAGGTTGAGGAGGTCGCTGAGGTTGTGGAAACGACCGAAGGTGAAGCGCCGGTCGAAGCGCCGGTTGAAGAACCTGCTCCTGCCGCGCCAGCTGTTCGTTACAAAGAACTCTTCTTCTCCCGTAAGCTGAAGGACGTGGTTGAAAAACTCGAAGAGGGTGGATTTGCCTTCGAACAGTTGCTGGGATTGGAGGATGCTCAGTTCAACCTCGATGACAAAGGTTCCAAAACCGCGGTCAACTCATTAATGGAAATTGCGCAGGAGGTCCGCATTGCAGGCCGCAAGGGCATGTCTATTCAGCGCTATAAGGGTTTGGGTGAAATGAACCCGAAGCAGCTCTGGGAAACCACGCTCGATCCGGAATTCCGACGATTGACCAAGGTTGAGCTCAACGATGCTGTTGCCGCAGACAAAATGTTCACCATCCTGATGGGCGACGAAGTTGAACCCCGCCGCGAATTCATTCAGGAAAATGCCCTGAACGTCACCAACCTCGATATTTAACGAAAGCACATTATGGACATTAGCAACGAACGTATCGACCTGATTAATATTGAAGACGAGATGCAGCGCGCATACATCGATTATTCGATGTCGGTGATTGTTGGTCGCGCCTTGCCGGATGTGCGCGACGGTATGAAGCCGGGCAACCGCCGTATTCTCTACGCCATGAAAGAGCGTGGCTGGACGCACAACAAAGCCTACGTCAAGTGCGCTAAAGTCGTCGGTGAAGTGATCGGTAACTACCATCCGCACGGCGACACTGCAGTCTACGACACCATGGTTCGTATGGCGCAGGACTTCGCGATGCGCGCCATGCTCATCGACGGCCAGGGTAACTTTGGTTCGATTGATGGCGACCGCGCGGCCGCCTATCGTTACACCGAGTGCCGCCTCCGTCCGCTGGCCGAAGAGATGCTGGCCGATATCGACAAAGAAACCGTCGATATGCGTCCGAACTTCGACGAATCGCTGATGGAACCCTCCGTGCTGCCCGCCCGTGTTCCGAACTTATTGGTGAACGGCTCGACCGGTATTGCGGTCGGTATGGCCACCAACATTCCGCCGCACAACCTCGGCGAAGTAATCGACGGCACCATCCTGCTGATCGACAATCCCGAAGCCACGATCGACGAACTGTGCGAGTTAGTCAAGGGACCGGACTTCCCGACCGGCGGATCGGTCTATGGCCTGAAAGCCGTGCGCGATTTTTACACGACCGGCCGCGGCAAGATCAAGATGCGCGGTAAAGCCGACATCGAAGAGGATGACAACGGCAAAGCGCGGATCATCATCACCGAAATCCCGTACGCGCTGAACAAAACGCTGTTGATCCAGAAAATGGTTCACCTCGTTCGTGATAAGAAGCTCGAAGGTATTTCCGACATCCGTGATGAGACCGGTAAAGAGGGCATCCGCCTGGTCATCGAACTCAAGCGCAACGCGGTGCCGAACGTGCTGCTCAACAACATCTTCAAGCACACGCAGCTTGAATCGACGTTCGGTTCCATCATGCTCGCCATCGACAAAGGCAAGCCGCGTGTCATGAACCTGAAGGAAGTGCTCAATTGCTTCATTGCCCACCGCTTCGAAGTGATTACCCGCCGCACGCAGTACGACCTTGATAAGGCCGCCGCTCGCGCCCATATCCTCGAAGGGTATTTGCTCGCGATGGACAACATGGACGAAGTCGTTCGCATCATCCGCGACTCCAAAAACCGCGATGAAGCGCAGGAGCGCTTGATCACCAAGTTTGGTTTCAGCGAAATTCAGGCGAAGGCCATTCTCGAAATGCGCCTCTACCAGCTGACCGGTCTGGAACGCGACAAGGTTGAGGCAGAATACGCTGAACTCAAGAAACTGATGGAATATCTTCAGGATCTGCTGGATCATCCCGAAAAAATCTATGCGGTCATGAAAGAGGATCTTGAACAGATCCGTGCGAAATATGGTGAGCATCGCAAAACTGATCTTTCGATTGATGAAGGCGAAATCGACATTGAAGACCTCATTGCCGATGAGCCGTGCGTGATCACGCTCTCCAACACGGGCTACATCAAGCGCGTCCCGACCGACACCTATCGCCAGCAGCGGCGCGGGGGTAAGGGCGTGATTGGCATGAACACGAAGGACGAGGACTTTGTGGAACATATCTTCTCGGCTTCGACCCACGACTACCTGCTCTGCTTCACCGAGGCCGGACGCATGTATTGGCTCAAGGCCTACTACGTGCCGGAAGGCACCCGTCAGAGTCGCGGTCGTTCGCTCGCCAACGTATTGCAGATGGGGCAGGACGAAAAGCTCGCCGCCATCCTCTGCGTTCGTGAACTCGACGACCATGCGCACAACCTGATCATGGCCACGAAGAACGGCATCATTAAGAAGACGGTCCTGGCCGCTTATAAAAACGTGCGTGTGGCCGGTGTGAAAGCCATCAATATCGACGAAGATGACGCGCTGATCGGTGTTCAGCTGACGAATGGTGAAGATCAGATTATCCTGAGTATGAAAAACGGTAAAGCGATCCGCTTCAAGGAAACCGATGCCCGACCGCTCGGTCGAGTTTCGCGCGGCGTGAAGGGCGTGACCCTCACCGGTGACGACGAAGTCGTGACCATCGAGATCGTCGATACAGAATCCACAATGATGGCCATCACCGAAAACGGATACGGTAAACGGACCAGCTTCGATGAATATCGCACGCAGACCCGCGGGGGTAAGGGTATCATCAGCATCCAGACCACGGAGCGAAATGGTAAAGTGGTCAGTGCGCACGCGGTAACGGAAGAGCACAAGCTGATGCTCATCTCCGAAGGCGGGCAGATGATCTGTATTGGTGCGAGCGACCTCCGGGTCATTGGCCGCAACACACAGGGTGTCCGACTCTTCAACTTGAAGAAAGGCGACAAACTGGTTTCCGCCGCCGTCTTGGAACCGGAAGAAGATCTGCCGGAAGCTGAAGTGGTTGAAGGTGCGGAAGGCGAAGTTCCGGTAGAAAATGCGGAAGCAACTGAAGCTCCTGCTGAAGACGCTACCCCCGAAGAGTCTGCCGAGGAATAAACGAAACGACATGAAGTCAAACCGATGAAGCAAGCGATCCAATGAGCCGAGACCAGAAAATATATCGTCTCACCTATTGGATCGCTTGTTTTATTTTGGGCGGGACGTTTGCGCTGGCGGCCTACATCAAGTTTGTTGATCCGGCCGCGTTTGTGTTGGCGGTTGAGCAATATAAACTGTTGCCGTCCGGATTGGTAAAAATGACAGCGGTCGGTTTCCAATGGTTGGAAACATGTTGTGCCGTATGTCTGCTGGCGGTGCCTCGCCTTCGAAGGCCGGCACTTTGGGTGGTGCTCGGCTTATTGATCGTCTTCAGCGGTGCAATTACCATTAATCTGATTCGCGGAGCTCAAATTACATGCGGCTGCTTCAACAACGCACCGGATGCCGAGCCCTTGAGCTGGATGACCGTCTGGCGCAACCTCATGCTTATGGCTCTGGTCGGCCTAGCGTTTGTGGCCCAAAAAAGAAGCCGGCCGGATGCCGGCGCTACGAACGGTTAACCGTATTCTTCGATGTAATCTTCCATGGAGGCGGCAAGCACTTTGAGGGCATGTTCGCGGCCATAGATTTCCGGAATCGTGACATCGGAGGGCTGACCAGGAACCAGTTTGTAGGTTTCAAAGTAGTGGCGCAGGCGTTCGAGCAACGCATGTGAAACATCGTTGATATCTTTGGCATCTTCCCAGAACTGGTCGTTGTCCAGCACGGCAATGATTTTATCGTCGGCTTCGCCATTATCGACCATCTGCATGCCGCCGATGACGCGGGCGCGAAGAATAACCTCACCGCGGTTGATCGGACGTTCGGTGATGACGCAGATATCGAGCGGGTCGCCGTCGCCGCATTTTGAGGTGGGCGAAAGTTCCTGCACCCGGCTTGCGCAGTAGGTCTGCGGAACAAAGCCGTACAGAGTGGGCGTCATGGAAGAGGTGAGCTGGGGACGATCCACACGGAGATAACCCGTGGTTTTATCGACCTCATATTTTACGGCATCGAATTCCGTCATTTCGATATAAGCGTTCACAACGCCCTCAGTTCCTTCGTGAGCTTCAAGTCCATGCCACGGATGGGGGCGCCAGCGGTAAAATGATTTTGGAAATGCCATAATTTTTCTTCTTTCCCTTTATTATTTTTCGCGAACGATAGCCGCACCTAATTGAGTTAGTCGATCTTCAATTGCTTCATATCCGCGGTCAATGACCCCGGCGTTGTGAATGACACTTTCGCCTTCGGCGCAGCAGGCGGCAATCAGCATGGCCATACCGGCGCGGATATCCGGACTGGTCAGATGGCCGCCGCGCAGCTGGGTCGGGCCGATCACGACCACGCGGTGCGGATCGCATTGGATGATGTTGGCGCCCATGCCCATGAGGTGGTCGACGAAATACATGCGGCTCTCAAACATTTTCTCGAAGAAGAGCGCGGTGCCGGTGGTCTGGGTGGCAAGGACGATACAGACGGACATGAGATCGGAAGGAAATGCGGGCCAGATGCCGTCTTCAATTTTCGGGGTCGCGTTGCCTTCATCTGGACGAATCGTGCGGTTCGGTTGCGCCGGAACGATCAGATCCCGTCCGTTGCGTGTCCATTCGACCCCGAGTTTGGAAAATGCGCGTTGCATCACCTGAAGGGTTTTAGGATCGCCGGCATCGGGAATGGTCAAGGCGCCGCCGGTTACGACGGAGGCGGTGATATAGCTGCCGACTTCAATATAGTCCGGCTGGACGGTGTATTCCGCGCCGTGCAGATTGCTCACGCCCTGAATGGTAATATTGTTGGTTCCAATGCCTGTAATGTTGGAGCCCATGGCATTCAGCAGGCGAGCCAAATCCTGAACATGTGGTTCGCAGGCGGCGTTATAAATGGTCGATTCGCCTTCGGCGAGCGTGGCGGCCATCATCACGTTTTCGGTGGCGGTCACACTGGCTTCGTCGAAAACCATCGGCCAGGCGGAGAGCGGACCGGCTTTAAAGCGGTAGGCGGTATCGGTGGTAATTTCCGCGCCGAGCGATCGAAAACCGTAAAAATGGGTGTCGAGGCGCCGGCGCCCGATGATATCGCCGCCGGGGGGATAGATGGTGGCGCCGCCGTGCCGCGCAACCAGCGGACCGGCGAGCAGGATGGAGGTCCGGACTTTGGCACAGAGTGCTGCGCTGAGCTCGGTGGTTTTGAGGCCTTTCGCACAGAGCGTCAAGGTATGGTCATCGAGAGAGACCGAAACGCCGATGCTTTCCAATAGTTGGAGCATGATCGTGACATCGTTAATGAGCGGAACATTATGAAGAATGACGGGTTCGTCGGTCAGCAGGCAGCTGGCGAGCATGGGGAGGACGGCATTTTTGTTGCCGCGCGGATGAAACGTCCCGCCGATGGGGTTTCCACCTTTAATGATAAATTTTGCCACTGCTTTTTATTCCTTAGAAACGTGAAGGTATGAATGTTCCAGACCTTGGAGGGAATAGAAAGGATTTTTCCAAGGATTGGAAAACAGGAGTATGGAATAGGTGTTCGAAAAAAGTGGCATTTTCGTTGCACATGATTATGGTCTGCGCATGGGCGAAAATAATCGGATGGTGAAATCTGAATGATCGGTCCGGACAAACATCACGGGGATTCGTTTGAGGAACGGCGAAAGATCAGCCCTGCAATCGGCTTCGGGACCTCGTTTGCGGCCGGTATGGCGGTGTTTGGCCTGGGAGGGCATTGGTTGGATACCAAATATGATAAAGAGCCGTTATTTACCCTGATCGGCATTGGTTTGGGCCTTTTTTACGGGGCTTATGAACTTTGGAAGCTGATTCTGATCACCAACAGCGCAAGCGATGAAACGGAAAAAACGAAAATGAAGGCAAGGAAAACAGGTTGTGATTCTCCCGATTGACCCTATGACGATCGTCTGGGCGCGGGGCTTTGTAGTCTCCATGGGCCTGTTTTTGGGCGTTACGGCCCTTATTGTTGGAATAGATGATCAGAATACCCCTAGAAAAGAGTTATTTTATAGTTGGCTACTCGTTTTGGTTAATGCATATATCGGTATCTTTATAGCGAATAAGGCGATTCGGAAGCGGTTTGAGGGCTTTTTTATATGGGGTTTTCTCATAAATTGGGTTCGAGCGTTTGTGTTTCTGTTTGCGCTGCTGGCGATTGTGAAATGGCACAGCGTGGATGTGACGAGTTTTGTCCTGATGTCAAAATTCGGATATATGGCCTTTATTGCGGCGGAGATTTACGGAGTGCATGTTTTCACTCTAAGAACGGCGGAACTTGAAGCCGGTGAAAAGTAGATGACGAATAATTTACACATAGTAGAAGATTTGCAGACCGCGGCGCATGATACCGCCGATCGGGCGCATTATGTAAATCAGTGGGTGATGCATCACGTAACGGATTCCGGGCAGTGGCATACGCCGCTCTGGAGCCTGCATCTTCCGCCGTGGATGAGTAATAACGCGATTATGCTCATGGTGGCCAGCGTGTTGCTCATTGTGTGTTTCGGCGCGTTTTACCGCTATCAACAGGGCAAAGCTCCGCGCGGCTGGACCAATGCCCTGGAAGCCCTGGTGCTGTTTGTTCGCAATGATATCAGCATTGCTTATCTCGGGGAAAAAGACGGGCGAAAAATGGCACCGCTTTTCCTTACCTTTTTCTTTTTTATCCTCACGTGCAACCTGATGGGGCTCTGTCCGTTGTTTTCCACGGCCACCGGTAACATCAATGTGACCTTCGGCCTTGCCTCGGTCACCTTCTTTTTTATGGTGTTCGGTGCCATGTATGCGAACGGACCGGTTAAATTTTTTAAAGCGTTTGCGCCTGCGGGCGTACCGTGGCCGATTTTGATTATTCTGATGCCGATCGAGATGATCGGATTGGTTATCAAGTGTGTGGCGCTGACAATTCGTCTTTTTGCCAACATGCTGGCTGGGCATATTGTGGTCTTTTCGCTGGTTGGATTGTTAGTGACCTTCGGCTATTGGGCACTGCCCGCATTGGGTATGGCATTGGCCATTAACCTGTTGGAAGTGTTCATCGCATTTCTGCAGGCGTATGTCTTTACCGTGCTTTCCGCGATGTTTATCGGAGAGATGTACCATCCGGCCCACTAATAAATTGATTTTGAACAAAGTAACGTAAACAAAAACAGACTCAGGAGATAATTATGAACTTATCAGTGTTAGGCGCAGGACTTGTTGTTTTTGGCGCAGCCTTCGGTATCGGCTGGATTGGCTCTTCCGCCATGAAGGCGATGTCGCGTCAGCCGGAAGCGGCCCCTAAAATCCAGACCGCCATGCTGATTGCATGTGCACTTATCGAGGGTGTGGCCCTGTTCGGTGCGGTGATCTGCTTCCTGGCCAACTAATTTAGTTTTAGCCGTATTACCAAGGAGTACGTATGGCCGATTCGGCACATAATTCCGAGCAACCCCATGGCTTAGCTGAGACCATTGAGGCGCATGCTGTGCATGAGGGTGACCACCACGGGGGCGTAAACCCGATGGAAATCTCCGGCGGGATGGTCATCTGGACCTGGGTCCTGTTCGTGATTACGCTGGTGGCGCTTTATAAGATTGCCTGGAAACCGATTCTCGGCGCGCTGGACAAGCGCGAAGAGGAAATTCAGGAATCGATGGATAACGCCGAAAAGCTCCGCGAGGAAATGGCCGGGCTTGAAAAGGTGTGCACAGAGAAAATTGCGGATGCCGATGCGCAGTCCAAAAAGATTCTTGAAAAGGCCCGGAGGGGTGCGCACGAACAGGCCCAGGTCATTGAAGAGAAGGCCCGTAACGAGGCGGATATTCTAACCGAAAATGCGCACCGTGACATTGAGGCCTCCCGCGCACTGGCAGAGGATGCCCTGCGGATTGAGAGTGCAGCATGGGCCCGTGAGCTGGCCGGTAAGTTGATCGAAGAAAATCTCGACGACGAAAAAAGCCGGGCTCTAACCGATAAACTGATCCGGGAGCTCTAGAACTCATGGAAATCACTTCCGTTTCCAGACGATACGGCACGGCGCTCTATGAGTTTTCATTAGAGCAGAATGCCCGTGATACGGTGCGGGCCGATTGCCTGGCGATCGGCCGGTTGTTTGCTGATTCGAGGGAATTTTCGGGTTTTATCCTGGATCCGACCATTCCGCTGCCCGAGGCGGAAAAGGCGCTCGTCAGCTTATTTGAGGGGCAGGCGGATCCGGTAACGCTCCGGTTTTTGCGCTTTCTGGTTTCCAGAAGAAGGTTGGATCAACTTCCGGCCATCTGTGCTGTTTTTGAAGAGCGGACCTGTGAAGATCTCGGCATTCTGAAGGTGAACATCACGGCGGCGAATGCTTTGAACCAGGATCAGTTGGCGGCAATGACGCAGAAACTCCATGTCCGGTATCAGAAGCAGATCGATGCGGAGATACAAGTTGAGCCGTCACTGATCGGCGGTTTTAAAATTCAGGTGGGCGATCATATTCAGGATTTTACCCTGCTCACCCAATTGGATCATTTTGAACAAAGCGTGATTAACGCAAAGCACGAACACCCTAAGTTAAAAGGTTAAATCATGGCGATTGATATCAAGCCCGATGAAGTGTCATCCATTTTAAAACAGCAGTTGAAGGAATTCGACGGCCATGCCACGGAGTATGAAGTCGGCACGGTACTGAATGTGGGTGACGGTATTGCGCGCGTTCACGGTTTGTCGAATGTGATGGCCGGTGAGCTGGTCGAATTTTCCAACGGCCTGAAAGGCATGGCGCTGAACCTCGAAGAGGATAATGTAGGGGTGGCGATCTTCGGTTCCGATACTGGGATTAAAGAGGGCGATCATGTTAAACGTACGGAAACCATTGCCTCGGTTCCGGTGGGCGACGGCCTGATTGGTCGCGTGGTGGATGCCCTCGGCGTTCCGATCGACGGCGGTCCAGCCCTGCATAATGTTGAGCCGCGCCAGATCGAGATCAAAGCGCCAGGCATTATCGACCGTCAGGATGTTCATGAACCGATGCAGACCGGCATTAAGGTCATCGACGCGCTGACTCCGGTCGGCCGCGGCCAGCGTGAGCTGATCATCGGGGACCGCAAAACCGGCAAAACGGCACTGGCCATCGATACGATCATCAACCAGCGCGGCGAAGATGTGCACTGTTTTTATGTGGCCATCGGTCAGAAGCGGTCGACTGTGGTTCAGGTGGCGGAAACCCTGCGGAAGCACGGTGCCATGGAATATACCACCATCATTTCCGCCACGGCGTCCGATCCGGCTCCGATGCAGTATCTTGCGCCCTTTTCCGGAACGGCGATGGCCGAACATTACCGCGATTCCGGAAAGCACGCCCTGATCGTTTATGATGATTTGACGAAACAGGCTCAAGCCTATCGCCAGTTGTCTTTGCTGCTGCGTCGCCCGCCGGGCCGTGAAGCCTATCCGGGCGATGTCTTTTATATTCATTCCCGCCTGCTGGAGCGTTCAGCTAAAATGAGTGCGGAAAAAGGTGGCGGCAGCCTGACCGCGCTGCCTATCATTGAAACCCAGGACGGCGATGTTTCGGCCTATATTCCGACCAACGTAATTTCGATTACCGATGGCCAGATTTTCCTTGAATCGGATCTGTTCAATTCAGGCCAGCGCCCCGCCATTAACCCAGGCCTTTCGGTTTCCCGAGTGGGTGGCGATGCGCAGATCAAAGCCATGAAACAGACGGCCGGTACGCTGCGTCTCGATCTGGCACAGTATCGCGAGCTCGCGGCATTTTCCCAGTTTGCATCCGACCTGGACGAATCAACCCGTAAACTACTGGAACGTGGGCAGCGTCTGATGGAAATCATTAAACAGGGCGTGAACGTTCCGCTCGAAGTCGCGAAACAGATCATGATCATTTATGCCGGAACCAAAGGATTCCTGGATGATATTCCGGTGAGCGGAGTCGGTGCTTTTGAGGCGGCATTGAACGAAGCGCTGGATTCCCGTTATGCGGATGTCGTCAAACGAATCAAGGCGGAGAAAGCCATCAACGAGTCGTTGCAGGGTGAACTTGAAGACGCCCTTGAAGATTTCAAACGAACCTACGAGGCTTAGTTTTTTCCGGTAAACATCATGGCGAGTATCAAAGAATATAACCGTAAACTGGGCAGCCTGAAGAATACGGTGAAGATCACCAAGACCATGAAAATGGTCTCGGCCAGCAAGCTTCGTCGTGCCCAGGAGGCGGAAAATCGTGCAAAAGCCTACGCGCATGCCGTAAACAATCTGATTTTCCGGATTGCGGAGTCGGTGGAGCAGGAGATGCATCCGCTGCTGATGCCGCGCGAAAAAGTCAGTCGGGTTTTACTGCTCGTGTTCTCTTCCGATAAAGGACTGTGCGGCGGTTTT
>JGI12210J13797_11198547_pt1 | contig 17669 bp, 27 predicted proteins | sample ElkSlonscriptome_3_FD_13797 | JGI IMG/M metagenome (IMG submission 13797)
TGACGACGGCGCGCGAGGCGAACGCGTGGACGTACGGGCTCGACCCCGAAGCGTGGGCCCCGGAGGTGAGGACATGATGCATGTGCTCGCGAGCGAACCCCGAAGCAGCCCCGCAAAAGGCTGGGTTCTTCGGCTACGAATATTGAGGTCGGCGCAGCGCCTCGAAGCTCAGAAGACGCTCAGCTTGTCCGTCTTGCGTTTCTCCGGTACGTTCTAGCCGAGGCCATCGACCTGGAACGTCGGCCGCGGCGGACAGGTGCGCGATGAGAATGTTGCCTCGGCACAACTTCACTCGAAGTTCTGCCGTGAGGCAACCCCTCGCGGCAGCCGCTATCCGTGTGTCTCCGGGTAGCGGTTTCGGTGGGATGCTCGGCGAGCTTCCGCCTTCGCGGATCAGCCGCTTTGGCGGCCCGCAGCACACCCTGCAGAAGATGGAAGACGCGGCGCTTGGCTCTCGGGGAGAGCAGAGCATGCGCGTGCGGCAGTTCGCCGAGGAGGTCACCCGACACCTCGAGCCCAAGGACTACCTCGGAGAGATCATCGCCATCCGCAACGTCTTCTTGCAGCGCTCGCCGCAGACGGGCGCGCCGCTGTTTCGCTACATCAACGACCCGCGGCACGTCGAGCTCATCAAGGACCCGGAGCGTCTGGTCAGCGAGATCGACGCCTACGGCAGCACCCAGTGCGACTGCGACGAGATCACGTGCTTGGCCGGAACGATGGCCCTGTGCGTCGGCCGCGAGGTCGAGTGGGTGGCGCTCGGGTTTGCGCCCGGATCGCTCACGCACGTTGCCTGCCGGGTGCGTGAGCCCAAGAGCGGGCAGTGGATCTTCCTCGACGCCGTCGCCGGACCTCGCGAGCGCGAAGCCATGCATCAGGCCAAAAACACCAAATTCTGGAGCATCGACTGATGGCGTTCGGGATCAACATCAAGTCCGGCGGCTTCGTGCGCTTCGAGCCAGAAGGCGGCACGCTGACTGCCGAGGGCCCGAGCTACGGCGGGGGAAACCCGGCGGCATCTTCGCTTCCGGCGCGCCCGCAGGCTCCTGGCGGCAGTTGGTCCATCCCTGGAACGGGCTCTCGACCGGGCCATATGACGCCGCAGCCTGGAGGGCCGCATGCCGGCCGGCCTCGCACGCCACCACCTCCGGAAGAGCCTCCTCCTCCTCCCCCGCCCGGCACGCCGCCTCCGCGTCGTCCTCCTCCCCCTCGTCAGCCACCCCCTCCGCCTGAGCGACCCCCGCCCCCGCGACAGCCGCCTCGGCGCCCACCGCCGCCCGAGTTGCCGCCTCCGCTGCGGCCGTGGAGCCCGCCACCGTTGCTGACGCCTCCACCGCTGCCGGGACCGACCCACGTTCCCAAGCCTCGACGCCCGCGCAGGCCCCGGCCGACGCCGCCTGTCTCTCCGCCCGGGCAGATGCGTCCGTGTCCACCGCTGTTTCCCTGTCCGCCGCCCTTCCCGCCCCAATACGCCCCGCCCCCGCGGGGCTTCGAGCCACGATGTCCGGCACCGCTTGGTGCCAGTGAGGTAACCATGAAGAACTGTCCTCCCCCTTGCCCTCCGCAGCCCTCGCCGGCCTACCCGCTTCCCCCTTCTGGCTGCGTCCCCGTGACGCACGGCCTGACGCGGGGCGGCATCTTCGGAGCTGCCTACGTTCCTGACGGATGGGACGGAAAACAGGTCCAGACCGTTCCTACCGATTGCCCGAGCGAGATGCAGCCCGTCCCGGTCGACCAGGGCCGCGCGCCCATCGGCTTCGCGCGCTCGCCCTACCAGAACCCGATCACGGTGGCGGCGCCCTGTAACCCCAACCCGTGCCGTCCGGCCCCCTGCCCGCCCGGTCCGGTACCGGTGCGTCCGCCCATGGTGCCGCCTCCGTCGCTTTGCCCGCCCCCTCGGGGTCGCCCGCGCCCGACGCCGCCTCCCCGGACGCCGCCTCCCCGGACGCCGCCTCCCCGAACGCCGCCTCCCCGAACGCCTCCTTTGGGTCCGCCTCCCCGGACGCCGACGCCGCCTCCTGGGACGCCGCCTCCCTGGACGCCGCCTCCCCGGACGCCGCCTCCCCGGACGCCGCCTCCCCGGACGCCGCCTCCGGGTAGCAGCACGCCGGGCACTTTCACGCCTGGGGTCCCGACCACGCCGCCCCCGCAGACTCCGCCCAGGCCAGGCCAGCCACGGCTGGCCATTCGGCCTGACCTGAAAGCTCCTAGTGTGACGCTCCGTCCTCACGTGGACCCGGTTCGCGGCTTTGGAGCTGTCTTCGCGCGGGACAGCGGGATCTTCGATGCCGCGCGCTGCGGCCCCGGCTACAGCCCCGGTTCGAGGGTTCCCTACGCCCCGTCGCCCTACAGTGACCCGATGACGGTCGCAGGACCGTGTGCTCCGCCGCGCCGATGTCGCCCCTGCGCACCGTCGCCCAACGTACCTGCTCCCATCGTCCCATCCCCGCAGCCCTGCGACGGCTTCGGTAGCCCCGATGGCCTGATGGGCTTCGGGTGGTACTGAGGGGACATGCCCGAAGACGGACGAAACCCCAGCTGGGCGTATGACGCTCGCGGGGGGCAGCGGTACGAGGGACCGTCGCTCTTCGCGGACAGCTACGCCCTGCGCAAGCTCCCCATCCTGGGCAGTGTGACCCAGGGTGTGCGAGGAAGGATGCGAAACATGCACGGACGCTACCTCTCCGGCCTCGGAGGCGAGCAGCCCGACGGACGCCAGGGATACGACCCGCAGTACCAGGACGAGTCGACCTACGACCTCGAGGCGCAGGACGACGTCTTCGGCAGCGGGATCTTCGACCCGGGCAGCCGCGGAGGAACCGCCAACGCCAACATGGGCGTGTTCGCGAGCCACTACAGCCTACCGGGCTACATCGCTCGCAACATCCCCTTCACGGTCAGCCGCGACGTATCGGACGTCACGGACGGCGCCGAGGTGGTCACGGTGCCGGCCGGCGGCATGACCTTCGTGGAGCAGGCGGGCCGGCTGACGCGTCCTGCCGTGACCGGGCCAACCTGGCGACCGAAGGCGCTGACCCCAGCGGGCGTGACCGACCGGGACCAGCCGTACGCCTTTCTCAACCGACCGGGCCAGCCTTACCAGACGGCCCTCAACCCGGATGCGCCGGTCACCGGCGCGCCCACCTACGGGCGGCCTGCGCGCGACTCGAAGTTCTACGCCGATCCGGTGGCCATCAACCGACCCGAAGCACCGCTTCCGCTCTCGCCGCGACAGGGCACCCTGCAGCGGCAGATGGTGGTCAGTCCTCAGAACCCCGCTGTGGCCATCCCCAACGTGCGGTCCACGGGTGTCTCGGGGCTCGGAGCCGCCGACAAGGCCCCCGCCTCCCTCGGGCAGCTCTTCGCGGCCGGCACCGTGGCTGGCGTCGCCGTGGGTCTCATGGCCATGGCCATGAAGAAGCCCTGAGGCCCCAACGAAAACGGGGCGCTCGACCCCAATGTCGAGCGCCCCTGCCATGAACGAAGTACCGAACCTCCACCCTATCCCGGACCCGCGATGCTCTGCAAGACGAACCCCGACCAAGACGGCATCTTCGGCAACACGTACTGCGGCGTCCCCAACCCGCAGGTGCCGCACCTGCATCCTTACCCGACGCGCTACCACGGCATGGTGGGCACGGTGCCGCAGAGCTACCTGCCGTACCGCGTACGGCCCTATGCCAAGGACCCCTACGTCAGCAAGGCGCCGCCGCTCGCCCCTTGGGAAAAGCGGGGCATGGGGGCGGTGCAGGACGCCAACTTTGGGCTGATGGCCCATACGCTGGTCGGCGGCGTCATCGGCGCCGCGGTCGCTCCCCAGCGCGACCAGCGCTGGCGCTGGGCGGCAGCCGGGGCAGCCATCCATCTCATCGCCGGCACGGCGCATTCGGCGTCGCTCGGCAACACGGGGATCGGCCTCCTGGCCGCCGCAGCCCTAGCCAGCAAGAGGTAATGTACCGCTACCCCGCACATGCCCCCACCAATCGGCCGCTGCCCCCTGGGTTGCGTCTGGCGATGGGAGACGAAGCGCCGCAAGCGCCCCCGCAGGGCGAAGAAGGTGGCGTGCTCGACGACTTCATGACGAGCGGTCAGCTCGCCACCACGATGCTGCTGCGCGGGGCCGTGGGTGTCGTCATCGGTGCGGCGGTCGCCCCCGAGGGCAAGGAAGGACTGTGGGCTGCAGCCGGCTTCGCGATGGGCGCGACGGTCGGCGAGGTGGGGATCGTCGGAATTGCGCTCGCGCGCATGTGGGGCAAGTCGACATGAGCATCATCGGACTACACGGCTACGAGCGTGGCGTGGGGGCTCCCCCGCCGGTCACCGACGACAAGGCGATCCTGTTCGGGGTCATCGGCGCGGGCCTCGTCATCGCCGGCATCATGGCGATGCGCAAGGAGGAAGAGGAGAAGCTCGCCGCGAGCTCGAGTCCCGAGGCCTCCAAGGCGCGCGAAGCGGAGCTGCGCCGGCGCGGCTACGAGGTCGAGCGCGTCCCGCTGAAAGGCGGCGGATCGGCCGTGCTCAAACGAGGCCGGGCCCTGTGGCCCTGAAAAGGAAAATTCAATGTACCCAGTTCATCACCCAGTTCACTATCAGCGCAATGTCGCCGGCTTCGGCAACACCTACGAGCGCAACCCGATGGCCGCCGTGAAGATCGGTGCCCTCGGCGCTGCGGTGCTCGGCACCACGGCCTTTTTCTCGAGCGCGCCGAGCAAGCGCCGCAACCACACCTTGGTGGCCGCCGGCGTCGGCGCCGCCCTCTACATCGCCGGCTACACGGCGATGAGCGCCTGAGCCCCTTTCCTCACCCATGAGCTACGCGACCACATCTCTGGGCTACGCCATCACGACGCCGGCGGGACCCATCGACGTGCCCATCGAGCCCATCGCGAATGCGGCTTACGATGTCGTGTGGCCGCGCATGCAGGAGGACTTGCGTGAGGAGCTCAAGCGCGAGCGGGTCAACACCGCAGCCATGGTCGCCGGCGCCGTCGGGCTCGTGATGGCCGCCGTCCTCTACGGGAGGTCTCGATGAAGAAGCACAACTATAGGCCCATCGTCCCGACCGCATTCATCGAGCGCGAGCAGCGGGTCGCGCTCATGGGGGCCTCCAACTACGAGGGACCGATGACCGCGCAGCGCGCGTTCCATCCGTACGTAGGCCGCAAGACGGCGCTCGGCGACACCGGCCAGCCCTTCGACCTGAACGCGCCCGGCGTGGTGCGCGAGATCAAGACCGCGCTCATCGAGCTGGCCCGCGCCGGCGCCGACCCGCTCCGCAACCCCACCGATCCCATCGTGGAGACGACGTGGAAGCGCCTCAGCGACGAGATGGGTGACCCGCAGGCGGTCGACGCATGGACCGGGGCCGCGGCCGACCAGTACGTCACGATGCTCTCGCGGTATGGCGACATCCGGGGCGACCTCGACGGCCCGTTCACGCAGCTCGGTGGCAGCAAGTTCGGCAAGTACGGCATCGTGGGAGGCGCGCAGCCTACGGCTCACGGCCTCGAGGTGCTCGCCGGCGCCGTCCGTCGCGACCTCGGCCGCGGCATGATGCCGCTCTACGAGAGCTGGCGGGGTGGCATGTTCGACCCGCCGAGCGCGGTCAGCGCACCGGCCCCGACGGCCAGGGTCGAGCCCATCACGACGCACGGACCCTTCTGGAACCCCTTTGGCTACACGCCCGCCTACGACGGGGGCGATCCGCAGCTCAAGAAGGCCGTCGACGACGCCGACGACCTGCTCGTCAAGTGCATCACGACGCAGATGATGGCCGACAGCGAGCAGCGGCGGGCGGCGGGATTGCGAGACTGCCTCGGCGCGACGCGCGAGGGTCGTCACCACCTGGTGCTCAAGCTCAACGCCTCGGCCCCGGTGCCCGATTGCGGCCCCGGAAAGGTCTACCGCAAGGACCTCGCGCGCTGCGTGCTGAGCATGGATCTCGAGCCCCCGACGGTCGAGGACTGCATTCAAGCGCACATGACCCTCGAAGGCCGCAGCCGAGAGCAGGCCGTGGCCATCTGTACCGGCGAGGAAGTCGTCGACGAGCCCGGGGGCGTACCCACCATTCTCGGTGCACGGGTCACCACCGGTCGCGCGCTCCTCGCCGGCAGCGCCGTCGGCTTGGCGCTCTGGTTCGCAGGGCGACCCCAGACCAAGGACCGTTTGCGACGGCTGTGGCGTCGCTGAGGAGACAACCATGAGAATGACCAGCGCCCACTCGGCGAACATGCCGTACTGCCCCCCGGGCTACAGCCTGTGGTGGAACGGCCACGCCTACCAGTGCGTGCCCGCCACCGCGCCGCCCCCTCGCGTCGATCCGCCCCGAACCGGCACGCCCCCCCGGGCGGCAACGACGCGGCTGAGCACGGGTCGTCGCATTCGGCGTGCCCAGGACCTGCGGCGCGTCATCCCGCCGGGGATCCGTCCGAGCGCCCGCGCGATGATCCCGCCAGGGATCCGCCCGAGCCCCCAGTACCTCGCAGGCCTCGGCGAAGCGGGCGACTTCGATGCCGCCGCCACCGCATGGGGCGCTCTGTCGACCGCATCGCTCGGGCTTTCGGCCTACCATGGCTACAAGCGCAATGACTCCGTCGGCTGGGGGCTGTGGTGGGGCTTGATGGGTGGCCTGTTCCCCGTCATCACGCCCGCCATCGCCCTGGCGCAGGGCTTTGGGGATCGAAAGCGGGGCTGAGGCCGTGTTCGGCAGCAAGACTCCTACCTACAGCGTCCAGTACTGGCTCATCCCGCTGAGCCCGGTGCAGTTGCCTCTGGGGCTCGGTTTCGAGCTAGGCCCGAAAGACCACCTGCCGACGCCGGAGGAGGACCAGAAGGTGCTCGCGCGCTTCAAGGCGCTGATGCGCCTGTACCCCGGGGCCTACGAGTTGCGCCGGTTGTACTGGCCGCAACGCGGCCCGCACGACCTCACCATCCAGCGGAAGGTCATTGGCCGCTGGACGAGCACCCAGTGGGACTTTCCGCGCCCCCCGACGCCCTCTTTTCCCTTCTGAGGGAGCTATGCCTGGATACCGACAGCGCTACCGCAACATGATGCTCACCAGCTCGGTGGCCGACCCCGGCAGCCAGCAGGCCATGGTGCGCGCGGTCTGCGAGCGTTCCGTCGTGCCGCCGGCGATGTTTCCGGTGACCGTCACCGACGGCACGCACGAGCTGCAGATGACGGGCATGGCCGACGCTATGCGGATCGGAAGCCCGACCGACTACGTGCGACCGACGGTCAGCCACAAGACCGCGCAGCACATCGCCGATCTGCTCGGCATGGTGGTGCCGACGCCCAAGATGATGGACGCGATGGCCGACCAGGCACCCTTCCAGGTGCAGAGCTACTCGCCGCCGCACATTCTCGACCCCAAGCGTGCCGATGGCGTCGGCGGCGGCAACTTCGTGCGCAGCGAGAGGGTCGCCGGCACCATCCAGCGCAGCCGCGTCTCGATGGAAGAGGAGAGCGACCGCATCGATGCGATGCTGCAGCACTTCGGGGTACCCATCGGACAGCCCCTCCCGCCCGGTACGGCCATCAACCAGGTCGGCAAGGTGTGGGTCACCGACGTGCGCCTGCTGCATCCCGACGCGCTGAAGTACGGCAAGGAGACCGGCATCAACTACGGCTTCTGGGACACGCGCGGACCGCGCCCGAGCATCTCCAGCAAGAAATACAAGGTCTGGCAGCGCCCGGGCGCCTTCCACGACTTCACGCACACCGACTACAGCCAGCGGCTCGTGCTCTTCAACCCTACGGCGGCCATCCGCGGCGGCAAGTACGGACCGAACTGGGTTACCGTCGATCTCGACGACATCGGTCTCGACGAGGATACCGCCGGCCTCATCAACACGGGCGGCATCCCGATGGCCATTCGCCATCCCTGGCTCCCCGTCTTCCAGAAGGCGGACTGCCAGACCATGATCGCCTCGGGGCCCGGAGGCGGAGGGGGCGGCAAGCCGTCGGGCGGTGGCAAAACCCCACCGGTGGTGCCGTTGCCGACCACGCCCACGAAGCCGCCGCCGTCGGCGCTGGCCGCCAGCAAGGTGACCGAGGTGCAGTACTGGCTCGTCGGCACCGACGTGCTCAGCGCGAACAGCCCCGCGGCCGGCGCCTACCTGCGCAGCCCTGCCGGCAAGCGTCCGCCGACGACCGACGAGGACCGCGCCGCCGTAGGCGAGTTGCGCCGGATCGCCAGCGCCCGTGGTGGCCGCGGCACCTATGAAGTCCGCAAGATGGTTTGGCCCCTGTCGCAGCTACCGAACGGCGTGCCGGACCTGCGGGTCCAGCAGGCCACGCTCGACCGCTTCACCCTCGGTGGTATCGTGCCGCCAGGAGGCGCGAACGTATGACGAGCGAAAATAGCAACGTGGTGGACTTCAGTCCGGCTTTCCTGACGGACTTCAGCGAAGCGAAGGGGCGGGGCTGAACCGATGCAGGCGGTACCGGGAGGCAGATACGACGTGCAGCTGAAGCTGACGGGTGGACCGGCGGGGATCGATCCCAGCGGCTGGCTCGTCGGCGCGATGCATGCCGCCTACCCGGGCGCCGAGGTCGAGGGCTTGCGCAAGATGGCCGGTGGCCGGTACGACGTGCGCCTGCGATGGAAGAAGCGCGAGGGGTCCATCTCGCCAGGCGACGACGTCAGCCCGGTGGTCGATGGGATCACCGCTCCAGGGCTGCCGATGCCTGGCGCGACGGTCGACGCCGTCAAGCCCATCAGCCTGCCCCCGGCGCCCATCGCCGTGCGTAGCGGCTCGCTGCCGGGGGCGGCGGCGCCGGGACGGTTCGGTCAGGCCGACGCCTGGAAGGCCGTGGTGGCCGTCGTGATGATTGGGGGGACCGCCTTCGCCATTCATCGTATGGGGAGCAAGAGAGCAGCATGAGCCTTCTGACGCAGCTGGCCGAGTCGCGTCTGAGCCAGGGGCTCGACGCCATCATCGCGGAGTTTGCCCCCGGGCAGCCGCTGCCGGCACGTTTGGTGGTCGCCGACCAGGCCGCGCTGGCGGCGATTCGACGCTATAAGCCGGACTTCACGGTCAACTACGCCGAGGCCCGGTCGCAGGCGCGCGACATCGACGCGTGGGCCGAGCGCCACCAGCAGGAGTTGGAGCAGGTCATGGCCAGCTCGGCGCAGCGGCTTCCGTCGCAGTTGCAACTCGAGATGGGCAACCGTCGGGCGCAGGCTTTTTTCCTGTCGAGCTACGCTGAGGCGGCGGCGGGGCTTCCGGCCTGGACGAGCGGCGCGGTCGAGGCGGCGGCCAGCCGGCCGGGGGTGCAGCAGATCAACGAGCGCTTCGCGCGCATCGACGCGCAGCAGCGGCTGGAAATGTTCGCGCTCATCGTCAAGCTCGACCGCGAGGGGACGCTGCAGCAGGTCTTCGTGCCGCCCGAGCAGGGCAGCACGCAGGGGCTCGGCGCCATCCCCCCGTTGTGGTTCATCGCGGTGGTCTTGGTGATCTTCGCCGCGGCGCTGGTGACGGCCGTCGTGCTCTTGCGCCGGGTCGAGCTCAACAACCGGCTGCTGCGTGACCTGTGCCGCGAGGCCATCGAGGCGGGGGAGACCGACCCGCGCTTCGAGATGTGCGTCGAGGCGGCGAAAGCGGGCCAGAAGAGCGCCCTCGAAGAGGTGCCCAAGGCCATGGTGCTGGGGCTGATGGGCGCGGCGGGGGTCTACGCGGGAATGCGCTACGTGCTGCCGTGGGCGGTCGAGCGCTTTGCAGGGAGGAACTGAGGCCATGCGCTACTCCAAGTTCGACGAGCAGACGGGGATGTACACGGTCTACGAGGACCGCAGCACCCACCCCCTCAACGGCGATCTGCCGGTGCCGGCGCTGCGGGGTGCGGTCAAGAACATCGGCGTTTCAGCGCGCGAGGCCGGCCGTCCGTTGCCTTCGGGCGCCCGCAAGATCGGCCACTCGTGGCACCCGCAGGGCGTCATCGTCGCGGCGCACCCGCGCGGCATGCTCAGCGGGCTGGGCGGCGTCAACGACGGCGCGCTCGGGTTGTTCTGGGTCGGCGGAGGCGCCATCGCCGGCGGGCTGCTCGGCAGCGTCAAGGACAACGTCATCGGCGGCATCGTCGCCGGCGGCCTGCTCGGAGCCGCTGGCTATCACTACAAGACCGGCGGGGGCAGCCGGACGTGAAGGCAAACCGTACCAAGCGTGTGCGCCTCTACGACGCAGAGGCCGATGCGCGCAAGATGCGCCAGACGTTCACGGACCGTCCGGTCGAGTGCGAGGAGCGCTATCCCTTCGACTGGCCGCCGGCGCTCCAGAACGTCGGCGACTCGCTCGCGGTGGCCTACGCATCCGACAAGTGGAGGCCGAAGGACCGCTACGGCAAGCGGCAGGTCGAGCTGTACAAGCACCTGGCCGAAAGCCGCAACCAGGCGCTGGCGGCCCCGGGACTGCTGGTGGACTACCACGAGCGCGACCGACCGTGGCCGGTGCGCGGCCCGATGGTTTCGCTCACCGACGGTGAGCTGGAGATGCCGACGCATTTCGCGATGCTGGGGCTGTTCGAGGAGATCTGCCTCAAGCTCTACACCGCCGGGAGCGACGAGCGGCCCAGGTTTGGACGCGCTCAGGACGAAGGCGTCGTGCACTGCCATCTGCGCCACGCTTACCTCGGGGGCAGCATGATGCGCCTCGGCAAGCGCAAGCGGCCCTTCATCTTCGTGTTTACCAAGGCGCACGGGGTGATGTTCTTGGTCACCGGCGACGAGCTCGACGTCGAGAAGGACGGCATCGTCGGATGAAGCTCGTCGCCACGCACAAGTCAGACCAGAACGAGGCGGCGCTCGATCCGTGGAGCATCGTCCACGTGGGCTCGGGCATGGCGGCCGGGCTCCTCGACCTTCCTTTCTGGCCCACGATGGCTGCCGCCGTGGCCTATGAGTTTGTCGAGCACCAGGTGGAGCGCTCCGAGCTCGGGCAGCGCTTTTTTGCCAGCTCTGGCCCCGAGTCTACGGCCAACGCCATCATGGACGTCGTCGTATTCGCGGTCGCTTATCAGGCTGGACGCGCCTACAATCGGCGCTGAGACCTCACACCTCATGCCACGAAGGCGAGGCCATGCGTAAGACCCAAGAAAGCCAACTCCGCCAATATCGACGCAAGCTCGGCGACGCGCTTCGGCGCGCCGACGACGTGGTCGGGCCCATCAAGACCGCGCTCGTCGAGCGAGGGCTACGCTGGGAGCCGGAAGACACCCTCGTCGCCATGATCGCGGTGGACGACCTCGAGCAGGAGGCGGGGGAGGTCTTCGTGGATGTGGTCGACTTCGTCAACCGCTACCAGAAGAGCTTGACGGAGCCCGAGTTCGAGTGGCTTGCCGGCGGCAAGAAGCGCGGCCAGGGTGGCGCGGTTGGGAGGCTGAAGGCGGGGGTCCAACTGCTCGACAGCATCGACAACAAGAAGCTCCTCGCCCTCGAGGACAAGTTCTTCGAGGAGGGCACCGAGGTGAGCGCCGGCCATGAGGCCTACTTCCTGGGCAAGTATGGCTCAGGTGCCCGCCTGCTGCGCAAGGCGTGGGTGCACCTGTACTACGCGACGGCCCGCAACAAGCGGGCGCGCCAGGTCAAGCTATCCGAGCGCGAGACCAAGGCGTGGTTCAACCCGCTGACGCCGGGCGTCCGCGACAAGATCCGTCAGGAGGCCTTCGAGGCGGCGGCCGAGACCGGAAACTACGTCGAGATCTACACGAGCGACGGTGAGCTCATCGACTGGGCGATCCCGCCTTCGACGCTGCAGGAGGCCGAGATGTCCACCGCTCGCCGCGGTGAGCGTGGCCAGGTCAAGCCTCGGCTGCCCCTCGGGGGCCTGTTCAAGCGGAGGGAGCCGACCCCCGGCATTCGCATGGCGCCGGACGTTACGCCCGAGCAGCAGGCGGCCGTTCGGGTGCTCATGCTGGAGCGCCCGGGGATGGGTCTTCGCGAAGCGGCCGAAGAGGTTGGCATCGAGGTCGTGGCCATCGAGCAGCTCACCCCGAACCGGCCGCGGGTCCGTCGCGGCAGCGACTTGCCCGAGGGCCTGGATCTCTTCAACATCGACTTCTGAGAGCGAGCACATGGAATTTGACGACGTAGACGAGCTGGCTTTCGTGGACGGCGGCCCCGAGGACATGATCCCGGGACCCGCCGACTTCGCGGCGCCGGCTGGTCCTCCCCCCCGGGCTATCCAGACGCAGTCGCGCCACCCCGAGCAGGGCGCCCGGCCGCAGCTCGAGGTCGTCGACGACATGATGTTCGTGGACACCGCGGGTGAGCCGCCCGTGCCTGGCGGCCCCCCCGAGCACCACAGCATGCGGGTGCGTCAGCCGACCGTCGACGTCTATGGCCCCGGTCCCGGGGCGCGCCCTCCGAGCCCGCACGGTCCACCCCCTCGGCCGATGCCCGGTCCCGGCGGGCCCCCTCCCCCGTACCATTCGCAGGCCATCGGAGCGACGCCGGGTCACCCTCCACCACAGCGAGCCATGGGCCAGTCTGGCGGCGGCAACGGGATGCTCGGACTGAGCCTGCTGACGCTGACGCTCGGCACCGCCATCGGCGCCAAGTACAAGGGCATCGCCGGCGCTGCCGCTGGCGGCCTGGCCGCCGGCGGCGCCATGAACCTGCTGCGCGCCAGCCAGCAGTACATGAGGGGCACGCCTCAGGCCGACAAGGAGGGTCGCGTCTCGGCGACCTACGGCGTCATCGGCGCCGCTGGGGCCGGGCTCATCGCTTATCGATACATTTTCGACCAAGGCAAGCGCGGCGGCGACCCGGATGCCTTCAAGCCCAACCCCGAGGATGACGTCGACGATGGGAACGACTGCGACATTCGTCCGGTCGGGCCCTGAGCCTCCCTCTCCGAAAACACGTTCCTGGTACAGGTAGAGCGATGAACACGGCCCCCACCAACGTCATGTCCGACCCTCAGATGACGGTCGAGACGCTCTTGCGCCCTCAGAACGACTACGAGTCGATCTACGGCGGAGAGAGCCGCAACTCGCCGCTCTACTGGTTCCCCGGTGGCGAGCCGCTCGACGAGCGCGCGGGGCAGCCGGGCATCGACGCCAATCTCATCCGCGGCCTGTCGGTGTCTCCGGGCAGCACGCTGCACCTGTGGTTGCCGAACATCAACTACCTCATCGCCAGCGACCCGGTCACATTGCGTGGCTATCAGTGGGTGTTGATCTGGCGGATGCGCAACATCGTCGACTACCGGCAGAACCGAAAGCCGTATCATCTCATTCAAAATCGTGGCGTCACGGACACCTCGGTCACCCCGAACGAGGCGCGGACGCTCATCCCCGCCGCCTACGACACCGAGGTCTTGAACGTGCAGCCGACGTTCGCGACGCAGCAGCCGGATGCGAGTCGCCCGGCCAACTCCCTTCGCCCGCAAGACATCGTCGCCAACGGAGACCGGCTGCAGGGTCCTCTGCTCGACGCGAGCGGTACCGAGGGCGCGGTGCAGCAGGGCGTCCGCGACCCGACAGTCGACTCGACGGCGACTCGGCCCTACTGGCTCAAATACGCGGTCAAGGTCCCAGCGGCCGACGAGCTGGTCCTCTGTTGTCGCCGCACCGAAGGGCCCACCAACTGGACCTTCGATGGCATCCAGCCGGCAGACGCCGGGCTGCCGCCCTTTCTCGACAATCCCGACAACGGGGTATTCGTTTGGCGCGCCATCGACAACAGCGGTGCGGGTCAAGACCACACCGACATCGGTGTGCCGACCTCCTGAGGGCAGCGCGGCGCCTCAAAGGCATGGCGTGGTGGCACCTCTCGTCCGTGGTACAATCCGCCGATGGAACTGTTCAACGCAGCGTGGGCCTGGGTCCAGATTCACTGGGTGGCGGTGCTCGCCATCGTGGCCTACGTCGTCGTGAACGTCGTGCCGCGCAAGCACCCCGACGAGCAGAGCGGTTGGCGGAAGCTGTTCTGGCTCGTGCTCGACCGTGTCAGTGTGCTGACGGCCGACAAGGTACCTGGTAGGTTCAAAATGATTCTGGCCGCGACGCCGCGCTCTGAGCTTGGGTTGGAGCCGGATGAGGCCACCAACGAGCCCGACGCGGGCTCACTGAGCGAGTGAGTGAATGAGCAACGACATCAAGGATAGGTTCGAGGACGTCATCGAAAAGACCCGCGGTCTTTTCGACGGTACCCAGGCCGGGCTCGAGCCCGGCCTCGCCAACATGGAGTCGGTCGACTCCGACGTGACTCCCGACGGGGCCGTCTATCAGTTTCGGTGCCAGGGATGCGGCAACACCGTGCAGCTCGTCGTCGAATATCCCGAGCTCGTCGCGCTCAAGTTCAAGCTCAGCCCCCACATCGCCTTCCAGGGGCCAGCCGCGAGGCTTTGCCCGCAGGCCTCGAAGTGGTTGCCGCAGCACGGCAAGTGGAAGCTGCAGCAGCCCTGCGGTGCCTGCAGCTGGAACCTGCGCCTCGAGCTGCAGAAGAACGAGCCGGAGGGGATGCTACGGCGTGCCCGCCGGGAGGACTACTTCGGGGGACAGCACGAAAAGGCACTGAGCGAGCACTGCAACGCGATCTATCAGCGCATGCGCTCGGCGGGTCGTCCCCGCGGCTACTGAGACAGCTCCCTGGGGAGGCGCGATGGGCGAAGCGGCGGTAGAGCTAGAGGAGGACGTCGAGATGGCCTACGCCATCCTCGAGCCTCACTACGACGCCGTGCGGGACTTCTTTGCGGAGGCGAGACCGCAGGGGGCGCCCGGGCCGCTGTGCAAGGCCCAGCAGACGAAGCTCCTCGTCGACGACTTCGTGCGCGACAGCCCGCGGCACTACGCCGCCTGCCGCGACGACGGGCGGCTCATCGTCTTGGCGCCGCAGGCCGCGCGGCTGCCCATCGACACGCTGGTCGCCATCATCACCCACGAGTTCGGGCATGCGACCGACTTCCTCTACCCGGCTCGCTTCATTGGTCGCCGCGACGGGCCGGCGCAGTGGTTTCCGGCGAGCGCCAAGAAGCAGGGCCGCATGCGCCGGCTGTGGTCCGAGCGCAGCGACGACCAGATCGAGTGGGACGCCGACTCCATCGCTTGGGCCGTCACGGGCAAGCGCATCCAGTACTGCGGCCGTTGCATGCTGCAGTGCTTCTCGGGGGGCAGTCCCCGGCCGGAGGGCCTGCGGTGAGACAGCTCGACCAGATGACGACGCCGCAGTGGATGGCGGTCCTCTTCGGGGCCGGCGGCGGCCTCGGCGTCGCGAAGATGGCGCACGAGCACCTGCGGGTCGAGGGCGTCAGCGACGAGGAGCGCAAGCACATCCTCATCGTGATGGGCTCCGCGGCGCTCGCCGGCGCGGCCATGTACCTGCTCGACGTCCCGAAGCACTACGTCGTGCTCGACGAGGAGACCATCGATTACTGGAAGCAGCGGGGGCCCGCGTTGCCCGAGCTGCCCGAGCAATGGGGAACCGTTCCGTGAGTGACACCGGCATCGCAGGCTTCGTCATCAACCCCCGCAACGGCCAGCCCGTGCTGATCGAGTGGGACGGCGAGAGGGTGGACATCTACCGCTGGAAACCCGACAAGGGGGACGACGTCAGCCGTGAAGGCCGAGGCTACTTCGAGCGCGGCAGCGACGAGGGGGCGGAGCTGAGCAACTACCCGCGCGTGCACACGCCGTCCGGCGTCTCCACCAAGGGACAAGGCTTTGGTACGACGCTCTACACCGGGCTGTGCCTCGTGGCGCATGGGGCGGCCGAAGGCAAGTGGCGGATCCCGCCCTATGAGGACGGCGACGGGATCAGCTCGACGCCCGGCACGCGAAGCGCCGCGGCCGAAGGATGGTGGGACAAGGCCGTCGAGCTGAACGTCGCTATCCGCGAGGAGTACGCGTCGCAGCGCGAGGACGTCGAGGTGGCCGTCGACCCCGACGACATCGAGTGCATGGACGAAGACACGTTGCGGGCGGCGGTCGACGCACACGACGGGGGCAGCGTAGGCCTGACCTACGTCAACAGCCTCAACGTGGACATCGAAGTCTCGCGGGACGTCGACGTGATGCACTACGAGCGCGCCTACGAGAGCAACCTCGTGATGGTGTACTTCGACGACATCATCGACATGCACTTCGCCGATGAAGGGGACATCCGCGAGGTGTGGCAGCACCTCGTCGAGGTAGACGGCTACGACATCGGTGAGTTCGACGAGGACGTCTTCGTCGCCATGGACGTGCGCTTTCTGCCGCCGCAGGCCGTCAACCTGTTCGCGGTCATCGCGCGGACGCAGGGCGTCGACGAGTACCTCATCGAGGCGATGCGGATCCGCAACCAGTTCGGGCTCGACCCCGACGCCGATCTGGGCATGCGGCAGCAGTTGATGAAGTTCACGCCGAACGGCCCGGAGCGACAGGCCGCCGGCGAAGCTCTCGAGCTGACGGCACTCGCGCGCAAACGAACGGGCTGGAAGAAGCTGAGGGCGTTGCCATGAGCCGCTACCCGGTCCCCAAGACCTTTCGCGCCCAGATGTTCATCTGGCTGATGATCCTCAGCCCGGTGCTCATCGCGCTGGCCCTGTTCGCGCTGCTCTACTGGCTGTTAGGAGGCGTCAAGGGCGCCATCGGCTCGCTCGCCGTGCTGCTCATCTTCGCGGCTGTGACCGAGTGGATCTGGCATGACCGCCGGGAGACGAAGGACGACTAGTCTCGGCCAAGGTTGACGGGTCAGGGTTGGCGGGCTAGCCTTGCGGGCATGAAGACCTTCGAGAACCAAGCCGCGCAGGGTGACCTGCTCATCCTTCGCGTCGACGCCGTCCCCGAAGCCGCGGAGCGCATCCGCTCCAATGGCGACCGCCACGTCGTCGCCCACAGCGAGACGGGACATCATCACACCATCCCCTCGGATGCCGAGCTTTGGCGGGAGCCGGGCGACCCGATGGTCTGCTACCTGCGGTGCGACAATCCGGTGGTGTTGGAGCACCACCGGCCCTTCGATACGCATGCGCCCATCCAAATCCCCGCCGGAGTCTTTCAGTTGCGACGGCAGCGCGAGCACGCCCCCGAGGGTTGGCGCCGTGTCGAAGATTGAGACGCTGAGCGCGGAGCAGTGGGCGGCCATCGCGCGCGAGCGCGAGCGATGGGTCGCCATCGGCACCTGCACCGAGCCGGCGGACCGGGAGACGACCGAGGAGGTCATCTCCGACTTCTACCGGAGCCTTGGCAAAGAGCCACCGAGCTTCGTCTGGGGCAACGGGCCGCTCACGAGCGGCCTGGCCGCTGCTGCGTTATCTAAGGAGGACCAGCTCAGGGTCCAGCTCGGGGACCAGCTCAGGGACCAGCTCGGTGCCCAGCTCAGGGGCCAGCTCCGTTACCAGCTCAGGGCCCAGCTCTGGGGCCAGCTCGGGGCCCGGCTCAGTTACCAGCTCGGGGCCCAGCTCAGTCGCCAGCTCAGTGGCCAGCTCCCCCACCAACTAAACAACGGATGCTACCTTGCGCAGCCGGCGTTCTGGGTGGGTCACCATACCGTTTGCCGCGACGTCGTTGGGGTGGAATACGCTCCGCAGCATGACGGTCTACTACGGCAGTGGGAGCGCCTAGCCGCAGCGTCCGGGTGGTGGTTACCCTACGAAGGGGTGTGCTTTTGCTCCGAGCGACACGAGCGCATTCGTTTCGACGCGGAGCGCCGACTGCACTGCGAGAATGGCCCCGCCATTCTGTGCCG
>JGI12210J13797_10155746_pt1 | contig 17643 bp, 13 predicted proteins | sample ElkSlonscriptome_3_FD_13797 | JGI IMG/M metagenome (IMG submission 13797)
ACCGTTTGCGTGGGTGGGGAACGGCCCGGATGGCAAGTTTTCCTCAAGCCACTGTATTATAAGAGGTTTCTCGACGGTCGTGGTGGCAGGGCTGGATTCGAACCGGAAAAATAACCCTTTGTTATCAATCCTGTTCTTGGAACAAATGCAGGCCTTCCCCCACACTCTCCCCCACATTTTCGTTCATTTAACGGTGGTTCGGTTCAGCGTTTTGGGAGAAAAGCTGAATAAATGGGCGGTTCGCAGCGCGCCTGATAGCAACATAATGGCACGTTCTGACACTGTCCATTTGCGAGTTCGCGGCCTCGTCAGTTCAATGTCCGATGCCGCTCGACCAGCTTACGAAGACTTGCCGTCGTGATGCGCGTTGCTTTGCCGATCTTGATGGTTTCGAGTTCGCCGGTGGAGATCAGCTCGTAGAGCTTTGTGCGCCTGACACCGATCATGCGGGCAGCGTCATTGACCCTGACGCAGATTGGCTCGACATGTTGCTTGCCGCTCATTCCGCCGGTTCCTCTTCACGATAGTGAGCGGGATCGGCGATCCAGCGATTGATAGCGGACTCATGCCAGCCTGCTCCGTGGACGCTTATCTTCACCTGTGACGGGAAAGTCCCCTCGGCGATCTTGCGATAGATTGTGGAGCGGGAAAGGCCGGTGCGGTCGAGCACGGTCTTCAAGCGGATGATGCGTTCTGTGTTGGACATTGGGCGTTCTCACTATTGATACTGGCAGCCTCCCTACGGAACATAATGAGAACTTTTTTGCCCAGCGCAAGGGTCAGTCCGAGTTGAAGTTCGGGATACTCTTCAATGATTTGCGTGATTTGCAACGCCTAGGGACGGATAGAGACTTTTGCGGACAACCCGCTCCGATGCCCTCGGCTCGAAAAACCTTTTTTCGTTCGACCCGATTCTGCGACAGACATGCGCTGATTTGCGACGGCGACCACGGATTTCCCCGCCAACGCTGCTTGATCTTGCGCGAATCCGGTTGAGAATGTGCCGCTAGCCCGATCCTTGCTGATCTCCCAATTTGCATGGGCGAAAGATCTTTTTTGTCGAACCTGGCAGCCTGAAATGGCTTAAACTGGGCAGATAGGCGAACGTCCGGTTCGGAGCGGAAACTCTAGGATAGTGGTAGTCACACGGCGGCACTTCTTGGCCATTCACGCCAATAGCGCGCCACGCTTTTACCGGTTGTTCCTGCTTGGAACCTGTCTGGCCCGGGCGGCAAAGACCTTCGTTGAGCCATCGGATCAGCTTGCGATAACCCCACTAGGTTCTTAGCCCTGAGGGTGAGCGACATTAATGCGAAAGAGGAACTAGATTCGGATGGCAGATCGTAAGGCGATACCAACAGCGACACGACTGCGCCTCTTCGCCGCTGCATCAGGGTATTGTCAGAAACCAGACTGTCTTGAAGCCCTTTTTCCCGCTGAAATGGGTGGAGATAAACACATAGCTGAAATGGCCCATGTCATCCCACATGGCGACGCTGGGCCACGCCATAACGATCGACCGGCCGATGACTTCGATGCCGATGCGTTCGAGAACCTGATTCTGCTGTGCCCGACTTGCCATACTAAGATCGACAAGGATCCCGAGGCATATCCACGCAATGCCCTGCTTGATTGGAAAGCTAATCATCATTCGCGGCTAGCGCTCAAACAAGGGATTAAAGCGTATGAAGATCGGGCACAGGCGAGAGAGGCGATCGCCGACATTCAGGCCGAAAACCGGGCTATCTGGGAAAAGTTCGCACCAGAGCATGGCTCGGAATTCGAATATAATCCGGAGTCAGGCGCGGCGGCGGCATGGGAGCAGCGTGTGAGAAGCGTGATCCTGCCAAATCATTTCCGTGCGCTGGCAATCATTGAGGCGAATCTGGGGCTTGCCACAGAGGATGAGCGCCGAACCTTCGCTGAATATCAGGAGCATGTGCGAGGTTTATCGGAGCGTCACGTCTGCGGCGTTGCCGGCCGCGCAATTCGCTTCCCGGGTTCAATGGAGGGCATGTTCGCGTGAACTGGCAGATAAAATATGCGCTCGCCTCTTTTGCAAAGGCAGGGCGCTCTACTGCGGAGCATGTAAGCGGCGAGGTTATTAGGATCATGACCCAGGATCAACCGGACGTACTGGCGGCCATTACGGCAGTGGAGACGGTTAATCAGGCGACGGCAGCCCAATATCGGGAACAGATCGCAGGGCTCGATTTCCTCTGCGGCTATAGGGCGTCATGTGTCTGGGAGGGTGAAGCAATCCAGTATCTCGAGCAGAACCGTGTAGGCTGGGGCAACTTTGGCACGCTCGGTTCAGCGGCTCTGGATGGAGATGCCAACTCGGCAGCACACAAAGTCTATAAGTTTTCCGACAGGCTTTTGCGGCAATATGGTCGTGTGGCCAAGGTAGATCGGGAGTTCGATCGCATCCACAGCGTCACGCTTCGGAGCGGAGTGACGTTTCGGATCGGCATGATCGCCGACTATGAACCAACAGCCGACGAGGTCCGCACGCTTTGGGAACGGTTCGGCCCGGTCGACATCGTGTGGAACATCAATCCCAACGGCACGCCGCAGCCCGATGCGAACGAGGCAGGGCGAGCACTCGGATGCGAGGTGATGAAATGGGACGAGCTGAAGGATTGCCTGAGCAAGGCCTAATGACGGCCAGCGAGATTGCGGTTCACCTCTTGGGTACCTGCGCCTCGCTGGAACATTTCGATGCTTACATGTTCGGCTCGACCCTGAACGGTTTTGGCCAAGACATTGATATTCTGATTGTCGGCCCAGGCGGTGATCTGCTGGCGCAACTCAAGAAGGAGATGCGATGCGCAGGTCAAAGCTTACCGCTCCACATTCTCTACATGCAGCCATCAGAAGAGTGCCACTCTCAGTTCGTAGCGAGAGAAAAGTGCATACCGCTCGCGCAACTTGCTTCGTCTGCATCTTGACTGAATAGGACGGAAACCGGATCGAACTGCAGGTTTGAGGAGCCGCGAGACAGCCCCTCGTAACCGAGACTAAGGAGCGACGCCAACAAGCCAGGCGGTGTTAGTATGCAGCAACTTCAGCGGTGAGAAACTTGAGGGAATGCGTGTGGGGTCAGTCAAGGTTGTTGAGCTGGATGATTGGGGTGACTTCGCTGGCGTTCTTCACAACGAAGTGACTGCGATTGGACATGAAGGCCTTCTGCTAATACGAAATTTCGCGCTCGTAACTTGCGATGTCGACGCCGATATGAAGCCAATTGGTGAAACTAACCGACTCGAATTAGTGCGTCGGACAGGTACCGATCGCGATGCGGCGAGCGCGATGTGGAACGCAACTGGTCATGACTATGAGCATGACCGCGCGCCGACATGCAAAGGCCCTGCTGACATTATTTACGCTTATGCCGCCGAGCTGACAACGAATGGCTACCGCGTTCACTATCTGCCTGATGGAGAGCCCGAGGACTGGGACTTGACGGAGGACCTGTTTGAGACCGACGGTGTGCTCGTCTACGACGCGAGCAAGCTGGATCGTGTGTCCAAGAACGAGCACTGGTTCAAGGGCGATCCCCGCGGTGCGCTTCTGCTGGTGTTCAAGCTGCGCTCGGAGGACTCGGACAGCTGTGCTTGACGTGCCTCATCAACGACAGCACTTGGCGTCAAATGCGACGCCTGCGAATGAATGAGTTTTGGGGCGCTTAGCTGCCATCAGCCAGCAGATGGAAAGCCACGAGAGTTCGCCGTGACGCTCGTCTGATTCAGCTCCGCTGTTCCGCCTCAAACGCGCGCTTCCCTTTCCGCCGGAAGAGCACCAGCGCCTGCTCGCCATCCGGCCCGCGAAGCTTTGCGGCAACAGTGAGAAGCGCGCCGTAGAGCGCGGCGCGATCATCATCGGTCAGCTCGATCAGATCGGCCTTGGCGACCAGGCCGCCCAGCTCGATCAGTTGCCGGGTCCGTTCGCGACGTTTGACCTGCCATTCGCGCATGTCGGTTCGTGCCTTCGCTGCCTCAAGCCGATGCCGCGCCGCCATCGAGCGGGAGAGTGCCTTCCGACTGTTTGCTAGGTCCGCTCGCAGTGTCGCACGACTTACCCTGAAAGAAGGCCGCGCCGCGCTTGCGCCAGCCCTCCCCTGTCGCCTTGTCAGTGTTGGTAGCAGCGTCGAGCAGCGCGCCCGCCAGCACTTCGGCATCGAGCGCGTCGGCACCGGTTGCCGTGACCAGTGCGCCAAGGTCACGCACGCGGCGTTCCTTCAACTGCTTTGCCTTGTCGGCAAGCGCCTTCAGTTCCGAATCAAAATCGCGGGGTTTGCGCATGGGAAGTCTCCATCATTGGTGTGATGGAGCCATGATAATCTGGCTTGTAATCCAATGCAGTAAGGTAGCCGGGACAGTGTGATACCGCCTAGTCCCGATCAGGATTTTATCATGAGAGGGCGCGCTTATACGTCGTGCCGACGTGGCGTTTGGAGTGTAACTGGATTGCCGACATGGCAATCTTTCACTTCAGCGCAAAGGTCATCGGAAGGTCGAGCGGACGCAGTGCCGTTGCGGCAGCGGCCTATCGTGCAGGTGAGCGTCTGCACGATGAGCGGATCGACAGAACCCATGATTTCACCAACAAGGCGGGCGTCCTTCATTCCGAAGTGATGCTGCCCAAAGGCGCGCCCGAAGCCTTCGCCGATCGCGCCACTTTGTGGAACGCAGTCGAGGCCGCCGAAAAGCGCAAGGATGCGCAGCTTGCACGCGAGGTCGAGGTCGCTTTGCCGCGCGAGCTGTCCAAGAAGGACAATATCAAACTGGCGCGCGAATTCGTGAAGGCCGAGTTCGTTGAAAACGGCATGATCGCCGATCTCAATGTCCATTGGGATATCGGCGAGGACGGAAAGGCCAAGCCGCACGCCCATGTCATGCTCACCATGCGCGGGGTCACGAAGGATGGCTTTGGCGCCAAGGTCCGCGAGTGGAACAAGACAGCGCTGATCGAACAATGGCGCGAGCGTTGGGCCAATCACGTCAACCGCGCCTTGGCGGAACGCGACATCGATGCGCGGATAGATCATCGCAGCCTCGTGGCGCAGGGCATTGCGCTCGAACCGCAGGACAAGATCGGTCCCGCAGCCTCGCGCATTGACGGGCGCGGGCTGGAGGCTGAGCGGATCGAAGAACACCGCGCGATTGCCCAGCGCAATGGCGAGCGGATCATCGCCAATCCGACGCTGGCGCTGGATGCGATAACGCACCAGCAGGCGACGTTCACGAAGCGCGACCTGGCTGCCTTCGTCCATCGGCATAGCGACGGCAAGGAACAGTTCGACGCTGCTTACAACGCGGTGCGCGCATCTCCTGATCTGATTACCTTGGGCAAGGATGGACGCGGGCAGGACCGCTTCACTTCGCGGGCAATGATCGAGACCGAACAACGCCTGCACCGTGCAGCCGACGCGATGGCGCAGCGCACCAAACATGGCGTCAACGATGTGCAGCGGAACGCCGCATTCGCCAGCGCTGCTAAGAGCGGCCTGGTCCTGTCCGGCGAACAGAAATCCGCCTTCGAGCATGTCACAAACAGCAAGGGTCTTGCGGTTGTCGTTGGCTATGCCGGGACCGGCAAGAGCGCGATGCTGGGCGTGGCGCGTGAGGCATGGGAGAACGCAGGCTACAATGTGCGCGGCGCGGCCCTGTCCGGCATCGCCGCCGAAGGGCTGGAGAACGGCTCCGGCATCGCGTCGCGCACCATCGCCAGCCTTGAACATCAGTGGGGCAAGGGAAGCGAGCAGCTCACGGCCAAGGACATGCTCGTCATCGACGAGGCGGGCATGGTCGGCACGCGCCAGATGGAGCGCGTGCTGTCCCATGCCGCCAAGGCCGGTGCAAAGGTCGTTCTGGTCGGCGACCAGCAACAGCTTCAGGCCATCGAGGCAGGCGCAGCCTTCCGGGCGATCCACGAGCGCCACGGCGGAGTCGAGATCAGCGAGGTTCGCCGCCAACTTTCCACATGGCAGCAGGAAGCGACCAGGCAACTCGCCACGGGCCGCACCGGCGAAGCGATCCGCACCTATGAAGAGCGCGGGATGGTCCATGCCGCCGATACGCGCAAGGTCGCGCGGACAGAACTGATCGAGCGCTGGAATCAGGAAAGCCAGGACAGCCCCGGCGACAGCCGGATCATCCTTACCCATACCAATGACGAGGTCCGCGAGCTGAACCAAATGGCGCGCGAGAATATGCGCGCGGCTGGCGCACTGGGGACAGATGCCACGATCAAGGCTGCGCGCGGCGAACGGCATTTTGCATCGGGCGACCGCATAATCTTCCTGCGCAACGAACGCGGGCTTGGGGTCAAGAACGGGACGCTAGGCACGGTTGAACGAGCAAGCGCACAGAGCATGGCCGTGCGCACCGACGATGGCCGCGAAGTTGCCTTCGATACCAAGGATTATTCCCACATCGATCACGGCTACGCCGCCACGATCCACAAGGCGCAGGGCATGACGGTGGGCCGCGCCCATGTGCTCGCCACTCCGGGCATGGACAGCCATTCCGCCTATGTCGCCATGTCGCGCCATCGCGTTGGGCTGATGCTGCACTATGGGCGCGATGACTTTGCCGACCAGTCCAAACTGGTTCGCACGCTGAGCCGCGAGCGCGGGAAGGACATGGCAGGCGACTACCAACCCGAACAGGCCTTCGCCGAGCTACGCGGAATCAGCTTCCGCGAGCGGATCATGGAGATGGTTCGGCAGGTGCCGGAACGCGCGAAATCGATCTTTGGGAACTTCCGTCCGCAGGCGCGGCAGCTCGAACCGCTTCCAGCACAAACGAACACGCAGAACGAGCAGCGCCGCGCGGTCGAACGCTACGCCCGCGCACTTGGCGATATTGGCACGATGCAGGCTCAGGGCTTGCCCGTCCTTCCGCACCAGAAGGACGCGCTGGAGAAGGCAGGAAAGGCGCTCGACGCAATCCGGCCCCTCGCCGCCACTGATCTTGCCAAGGCACTGGAGCGGCGTCCCGAGCTGATCGCAGAAGCCGCTGGCGGGCGCAGCCAGGAGGCCATGCGCGCCATGCAGAACGAGGCTGTCGTGCGCACCGATCCGGCGCTTCGAACCGAGCGCTTTGTCAGCGACTGGCAGGGACTGAGCGCCGTGCGCAACCAGCTTGAGCAGCAGGGCGACCGTGCAGGCGCTGCCCGCGTCTCGGCCAAACTGACCGAACTGGCGAAGGGGCTTGAACGCGATCCGCAGGTCGAAGGCCTGCTGCGCGGCAAGACCCGTGAACTCGGCATCGATCCGAAGCCCGAACGAAGCATCGCAAACGAACTCACTGCAACCATGACCCGCGAGCGCACCCGCGCTTTCGACATGGGCATTTAGGAGCAACGACATGGACGACGACCACATCGAAGAAGTGCAACTGGACCTCGAAGTCGAGGAACCGCGCGGCCCGGAGCCGGAAGCGGTGCAAGAATCCGATCCGGCCACGGAAGCCTTCGCCCGCCTTGAAGGCGAAATGGCGATGGTGCGCCACACGGTCCAGAACATGGCCAGGGAGCGAGCCGACATCGTGATCCCGGACTACACCGCAACGCTCAGCCAGATGGCCGATCAGCTAGCAAAGGTTTCCAAAACCCTGAGCACTATCGGCAACAAGCCTGCTATCGAACTGACCCCGGAAGACATTGCAGTTCAGATCAAGCGCGCCTCGCTCGACATGCTGCGCGACAGCAGCAACCTGTTCCGGCAGGGCCGGAAGGACCTCGACCTTGCGACAGGTCGGCTCGCCGCAATTGTGGGGCGTGTCCGCACCGAGGCCGAGCAGAAGCGTCAGACCTGGCGCTTTGCAGGCGTCGGTATGGTTGCCGGTATCCTGCTCTGGTCGATCCTTCCCGGCACCATCGCCCGCACCATGCCTGAAAGCTGGCATTGGCCCGAACGGATGGCTCGCAAGGCCGTTGGGGAGCCGACTATCTTAGAGGCGGGAATGCGGTTGATTCGGTCACAGAATCCAGAGGGCTTCGAAGAGTTAATGGCAACTCACAGAATACTAAACGCGAACCGCGAAGCCTTGGAACACTGCAGTGAGCGGGCAGAAAACGCGACTGATGCTGTCAGTTGCCATATTCAGATTGGAAAATGAATATGTCAGAGCTGAAAGTTACTGGCTCAGCTCTATATCGCTATGCATACGCGGTCTGATTCTAACTTTTTTGTAGCGTGTCTTGCCGACCTTATTGAACCGCCGAACCAACACGTCTTCTGCTACAACAGTTTGTTGGCCACTCGATTGGATTAACCCCGTGATGCTCCATTCGTCACTCATGCGGTAAAGAACCTCCGGGTCCACAATCTCCAAAACATGAAGAAGCTTAGGAACGGAACCCGGATCAGCGCGATATGCATCCACAGCTTCAGCGCGCTGCAAATGCAGATTCAGCAGTCCTTCCACCAAATCCCGAACGTCAGGATCATTTTCGTTCGCGGCGAGCCTCTCCAATTCAGCCTTGGCATCAGGCAGCCAAGAGATCACTTTAGCCAATAATTCGCGATCGCTATTTGAGGCTGTGCCGTAGCGAGTGGCTATCATCGGCAAAGCTTCCGCATGTCGTCGCCGACATTCAATACACATCAACCGGAAAGCTATTTCGCTATCCTGCCCATGATCTTTGGATGGGAGATTGTTCAGCATTGCTTGAAGAGCGGATGCTCCGAGTTTTCGAGAACTGGGGACCAGGTAGCGTTGACGTTTGGGCGTTTCCAGCCACGCCTGTTCGAATGCTTGCTCAGCTTTCGAAAGGTTGATGCGAGCCAATGCCTCGATCATATTCGGTAGCTCACTGGTCAGCATTTGGGGTGGCGCAAATGCACGATCCAGCACTATGTCCTCAATCTCCTGATGCCCGCGTTCTAAATATGGATCGATTATGCGTTCGCCGAAGAATGATGGTCGACGCATGAAGGGTTCAGCAGCTTCAAGTAATTCTTCAGATACATCGTCTTGTCGGAGGCGGATCGCGAGCACCTCCATGTCTGTCGAATTCCAGCTGTTTCTTGTGGTTAGCTCCATCAAAAATTTGTCCAATTCTGCTCTCGCCGGTGTGCCTCGCTCCTGCAAAAGAACGTTGCACGCAGCCAGATGGCCCTCTGAGTCCTTCTCCTTCCGGAATCTTGGGAGTGCGCGCTCAAGCAGAAGCGGATCCTTGACGTCGTAATGCACAGCAAGGTTGATCGCTCGCGCCTCAAGGTCTCCCCCGACCTCCGACATTCGGACGCAATCTACCAGAGCGTAGGCATCTTCGACGTAGCCGAGATCGTCGTACAATTCGACGCCAAGTGACCGCTCCACCTCGCTGCTTGCGCTTAGCAAAGCCAACATGCGTGAATACCATTTATGAGGCTCTATGCTGACGAGAGCTCGCCAGATCGGTCTTCGCATCTGCTGGGAATAATCCGATGACCAATCCAAAGCCATCTGCTCGAGGCGATCAATGACCGAAGGTGTAGGCGAAAAAATTGCAGAACCAACTCCATACCCACGAGCTTCGGACGGTCCGTCAAGCAAGTTCAAAACGTACGTTTCAAAGTCGGCACCATTAATACGAAGCAAGACGCTCCACATTTTTTCCGCAAGCGGATTCCGAGCGCCGTGAGCGTGAGCTTCCAATCGAATGCGCAATTCGCTTGCCAAGCGACTTCCATGAAATGACCGGAAGGAGTTTCCGGTACTGGGCCGAATTTTGCTACTACCAAGTACTCCCAGCAAGATACGTATGATGCGCTCATCGCCACCGCCTTCTTGAACCATTCCCGCAGCTAGACATCGCAAGAGAATTGCAACGGTTTCGGACCCGACGCCTGTCGGTTCTGCTGCCCAAAGTGAAGCCAGCATGCAGCCCGTCGGATCGATGTGCATGAGCCATTGGTCTATGAGATTGCGTCCACGGTCTGGCGAGTGATCCAGAACGCGTTGAAGCCAGAGGCCAGCATGCGGTGCATATTTCATGACCGGTTTGCTCGCAATAATATCCAAGGCTGCGGACGGGTCGATCATCGCGAGGGCGACCAGAGCGTCGGGTCCGCCATGAGAGCCAGCTTCGATCTGTTCGACGAGAAAGGGAATTTTGGTTTTATCCTCGGTTCGCCGAATAAATCCGATGATCTGGGTGTGATCGTCAGAGCTCATATGTGCGAGCAGGTGATTTGATACCAATGACCACATCTGCTCATCAGGAACCGGTGAGACTTCGCGCAAGAGACTGCTCGCAATGCCAAGCTCTTTTGGGTCAGTTGTGGAGAGAATCTTGTTCTCTAACCAGTGAGGGTCTGGAAGACATAGGCAAAGGGCAGCGTCGCGAAAAATCTCGAATTCTGAAAACTTGCGCTGCTCCGACCCAAGCGTTCGGTAGGCTTCCACCAACCCTTCCCAGACCCTTTCGCGCTGACCTTCCAAGGGCCATCTATTTCCTAATAGGAGCAGCAAGCTCCAAGCGTTCCCATCGCCCTTTGACAGCCTCTGAATAATTGATGCCTTCTCGGTATCTGTTAGCGTCAAGGCACGGATAGCTGCGGCAATATTTCCGATATGCCCGCATTCGCCTTCATCGTCTGTCATTAGGTCTGCACGCGCAAACAGACCTTCGACAATACCCGAACCAAGCGTAGGGCAGAGATCGCGATAAAAACTGTGAGATGATCGGTGAAGCCGATCTTCCTCTAGTAACGCCATGAGCGCGCCTAGCTTGTCTGCCGGGACGCCTTCAAAGGTTGCCAGCCACAAAACGTCCATCATCAAGAAGCCCAATCCATGGAGGCGATTGCGGTCTTCGGGAGAATCGTTTTGAAGCTCTTCGATAGACTTGGCGATTTCGTCCACCGCAGCATTCGGTCGCGAAAGCCTCTCCGCCAACCATTCTGCAATCGCCCAAGTTAGCAGTCGATCATGTGCAAAACGCCATTTTCCAGACAGATGTTCGAGCCACCCAGACGATGCCAGTTTTCCAAGCTGTTCATCTGTAAAGCTAAGCGCAAGGACCTCAGAGTCCGTTGCCTCTCTTGACCCCTTCTCGACCATTTTTTCGGCCAAAGCCTTAAGGCGAGCGCCCGCAGCCTGGCCCGCTTTTTGTCGTGCTCTTTCCCAGAATTTATTCAGGACAAGATATTCGTTTGAAGGATTCCACTTGTCGCTCTCAATCGCCAATTGGGCGTAGATGCCGCAAAGGACCGGATGACGAAGCATCCTTCGGATCGAAGAGGGAACTGCACCCGCATTTACCCCCCTTCTACTCAGGGCTTCGAAAAGCTCCGAGACCCCAAATTCCCCGATTTGAAATGGCTCGATGCCAATCTCGCGAAAAACGCCAGCATCAGCTTCCGGCGGAACTTCCGCTATAGCGCGAATGCCCTCACCTATTCCGCTCTGGTAGAATAGCTGTTTGAGTTCCTCAGGGTTTTGACATCCTTCCCAGAGTACGAGGATATTAGAAGCGTCGTCACCATGGCGTCGACGCCACAGCCTTCCGAGCGCAGGTGGTTCGATCGGACTCTCGTGATCAAGCGCTTCGATTGCGATCAAGCGCTTCAACTCACGTTCCAGTTCGGACCGATCAGAGGCACGAATGAGCACCGCAGGTTGGCGAGTTTCGAGTGCCTCTTGAGCTAGCCGGTAGAGAGCCCAACTCTTGCCGTTTCCTGACGATCCCGAAACTAGCTCCAGGTGAGTAGTTGTCGATGCCGGAAGCGCCGCGCGCACGTCAAATGCAGGATCGTACTGACGAGCGGTCAACGCAGCTTCAAGCGCTAACTTGAGCGTCTCTTGCGCATCGGTAAGGCTGGCCAGACCCAAAATCTCTTCGATCGCTTTCCCTGAAACGACGCAATCGTTCTGCCGAGCGCGCTTCATCAGGTTGCCAGTCAATTGGTCCAGCTTCGTTTCAAGCTGGTTGCCGTATGGCAGCCTTGGAAACAGTTGGCTCGCCAATTTGGTAGAGATTTCGTTTCGGTCGATAGGCACAGCGACCAGCAAGCGGCTCGCAAAAACACGGAACGACTGGTCAAATCCACTGTCGCTTCCTGTTTGTTCAATGAAAACTTTTAGACATGAACTTCTTGCGCGTTGAAAATTTTTCTCGACCGCCGCTGTTGGCGTTCCGCCAGACGCGAGAATTGAACTGAGCTCAGCTGCGGGCTTCGTCAATCTCTGAGTGCTTTGCAATTCGTATCGATCGCAAACCTGTTCGCAGTGCGCGCCAAACAGGTCTGGCAATACCGCATCCGCAAATGTGCCAAGATCTATTGGCCGGTTGCGAAGTTTGAATTGAATGGCGTGTCGCTCATCTCCCTCAATGATCGCATCACCTCCGGAATTGGGTTCCAGAATTGCTTGGATGGAGTCGATCGTAGTAGCGGAGGGCTTCAGTCTAATCCGTGCTTCAAGTAGGCGTGTCGCCGTCGCCTGCAATTGATACAGGAAGCCCAATATTGCCGCGCTTCCGCCATGCGGGCTGGAATCTGGATTTCCGGTCAACGAGCTAAGTCCTTCTGTCGGAATTGAAAAGTCTGACCATGGGCCACCTCAAAAAGTGCTTCGGCTTCCCTACACAGACCCCATTGGAACGCTCTAGCTGATTCGCAGTGCAATCATTCTGCCCTGCAAGATCCGGGTCAAATTTGAAGCCGGTTGGCGAGCCGTTGCTGAAAAGGAAAGCCTTCACCATATTGGCTCGTGATGGCCGAAAGCACCGAAACTCCACTAAACCCAATTCCTTCGCCGCGCGAAATGATGCGGCAGAAGCGACCATATTTATTCTCTGACAGCGAAATTGACCGATCGACGGCGTTCCCTCGTGCAAGTTTCGAGTACCATTTGGAAACGCTAACTGCCCGCAAACAAGAGTATGAATTCGAGGACTTTTGCCGAAAGCTGGGAGAGAAGGAGCTTTGCCCCAACCTCACAATCCAAACCGGACCTACAGGGGGCGGGGATGGAAAAACTGATGCTGAAACATATCCTGTGGCTGCAGAGATTGCAGAGCGATGGTGGGTGGGCAATCCATCAGCAGGCAAGGAGCGATGGGCCTTCGCATTCAGCGCGAAGAAAGACTGGAAGGCAAAGCTAAAATCCGACGTGAAAAAGATCGGGGGCACAGGACGCGAATATGATCTTGTCTATTTCATAACAAACCAATTTGCTGCTGAGAAGGACAAGGCAAAGCTTCAAGATGAGCTTTCCGAAGAATACCCATTTCGAGTTGTCATTCTTGATCGCAGCTGGATCGTCGCAAAAGTCTATGAAAATGGACACCTGGGCATGGCAATCTCGGCCTTAGCTATCGAAGGCGCTCAGTCAGATACGATCCAGAAATTCGGACCAAGAGATGCTGCTAGGTCGGCTGAGCTGACTGAATTGGATAAGCAAACATCCGATCCAGAACGATATGTCGGCGCTCGATTTCAACTGGCGTCTGATTGCTTCCGATCTGCCATTCTAGCGCGGGGGTTGGAACGACCTCAGGCCGGAGTTCAGGCTCGCTTCGAGCAAGCAATACGGATTGCAGATGAGCTGGGCACAACTTCCCAAGCCATGCGATTCAGATATCACTACGCTTGGACAGCCTTTTGGTGGTTCGAGGATTTGCCCAAGTTCTTGAAGTTGTACGACGAAGTAGAAGAATTGCTTGCGGGGACTGAACAAAGCTCCGAAGCTAAACATCTCCATACCCTCTATTCCCTTACGGTTGCCTCGATCAGCAATGGGAGGCTGAAACCCGAAAGCGTTAATACTACCGAAAAGAAGCGCGCTCTGGTCGCTATCCTAGAGCCATTGGCAAACAATGAAGCGCGTCCAAACAATGCGTTGGAAGCAAAAACCTATCTGACACTCATAAAAACCCATGATGCAATGAACGGGGAAGCAACCGACGCTCTGGACGAATGCTGGACTGATTTTTCAGAAATTTTGAAAGCATCAGAAACCCTAGGCTCTTACCCGGTCGATCTACTCGAAAGCGTCTTGGGTGAGCTTGGCAGCGTCGTTGATAGCCCTGCCTTTGATAATCTATTTGCAGAGCTGACCGATGTGATTGCGCAGAGGCGCAGCCACGGTGCGGCAGGTCAGGCCAATATCAAGCGCGCATTTCAGAAGCTCGAACTTGAAAATCCGTATGAGGCTATTCGTTGGTTTGGACGAGCAGAAGAGTTATTACTGAAGCGGGAATACCGCGAGGAATTGACCGAAGCCTTGCTGGGAAGTGGTAGTGCCTACGGCATTGTTGGTTTGCGATGGGCGGCGAGGAATCGTGCTTTGGTTGCGCTTGACCATGCGATGATGGACTTCCGCGAAGATGGAGACATTGACTGGGTAGCATGGATTGCCGTGAAGCAGTTGGCTTGGGCCGAGCTGCGGTTGGGTCGTGTGCCGCAGGCTCTAGCAACGCTGATACTGGCAAAATTCATTCTTGCGGCATTGCAACCTGAGGGCGAGATTGCAGATCAAGTTGAAGAAGACTTGATATCTATCGAGGTTGCTTTTGGCTTGCTCCTTCTGAATCTCGATGTCGGGCAACTTGGGGCCATTTCGCAACTTCACGACAGTTTTGAAGAATACGATCTTGTCATTCCGGGGATGGCGACCCTGTTCACTTTGGGTCAGAATCAAGCTCTGATTGAAGAAGGGTATTGCCCGGAGGGGCAGACAGAGAAGGACCTCAACGACTTTCTACAGCATTGGATCAATGTGCCCGGCGGCGACCAAATGCCGAGCGAAACAATGATACTGGATCAAGCCGAAGTTGAGTTTCAGTCGAATGTCCTTGGCTGCAACGTCCGGGTCAAGTCACACACCGATCCGGTATCGGTAGGCATTGCTGAAACCATACTCGGCAGCCTTGAGAGCTTGATGGCCACAAGTGATGAAAGTGACGTTCTACCGCATAAAGAGAAGTTTCGGATTGTAATGCTGCCCGATGGCGAGCCTGGTTCCATTCCCAGTCATCGCTTGGTCGAGGACAAGGGAGCGTCGTATATCGAAATTTCTTACTCGCCTGACTTCCACCAAGACAGTGCAGATAAGATGCAGCGATACCGCGACTGGTTGCAGGAGCTTGTTGTCGAAATAGTCTGCCGCTTTGCGATTGTGCGAGACATTGAAGGATGGATGTCAAAGATCGCTGCAGACGAGCGCGGTTTCTCCAGAGCTTTCACATTCAGTGATATGCTGACTGTCAATTTCAATGTGTTTGGCGCCAAACCACCGGTTCGGATTGGCGATCATATTAAGAGCGGTTCTCGTGTATTTACCCCATTGAGGGAAGCGCCTCTGATCCAAAGAGAAAAGCCCATAGGTGGAGCCCAGCCGCTTAAGCATGGAAAAGGGCCGATCCCGACTGCCTTCGCAAAGCCGGAGGAATTGAAGCACACAGACCGGAGCGTCCTTTCTCCCATCGAATTGGATTTATGGGACAAAGCTGGCTGGCACGGGACAGCATTTATGGGCTACGATGGAATGCCAGGGCCAATTTTGGCGCTGCACTTTCGAGATGCAGATGCCTCCCGACGTATCTTTGAAGATTGGATATCTCGATGGGGACGCGAAGGCAGCGACGAGAATTTGCGAATCTCGATCATAACGGGAGTCTCGGTCAAGCACCCCTTTGCATATTCGATGCACATTGGACCGGTCTATCGAACAAGAGATGAGCGAAGCGGAATTACGTTCACAACGTTGTCACGCTATATGCGACTGGACGCTTCTACGCCGTACAATTTGAATGGCTTCCTGAGCGCATATCAGAGGGCTGGAACGTTTGCCTTCGCGCCTGCGGTAGCGGTTCCCGGGAAGCCGTTTCCTGTTCCGATGCTTGATTTGATCCAACCAAGGCATCGATTGGAAGTTCGCCCTGCGTGGACGATAGATGAGAACGATCCCGATATGTCAGTCATACAGGACGATGATGATCCGTTCATCCCCGACGGTCAGACGGACCCGCCGGTGCGGCGAGCAATAGCTAAGATGAGGGAGTTTCGATCCGGCATGGCCTGACCGGATAGGCCAAAGAGATTAGGCAGCACCCTTCCGTTGGTCACCTATTTCCTATGGGGCCTCAAGCCCGGAGCAATAGCCTCCCCAAGCCTCCATCAGCTTCACCCGAGCGCCCGGATTATCCGGAGTGCCCAAATATGTCGTGCGGCGATAGGCGGCCTGTACAGCGTCAGGAGTCTTGTGCGCCAATGCCGCTTCGACAACCGCATTAGGGAAGCCTTCATTCGCGGCCCAGTCAGTAAAGCTGGAGCGAAAACCGTGGACGTGGAAAGGCTTCTGCATGTCGCGCATGACCTTGAGCAAGGTCATGTTGGACATCGCCTCACCGGTCATGCCAGGGAATACGACTTCGGCACCCTCAAGCCGCATTGCGTCCGCCTTCACAAGAACCGCCATCGCCGCTTCTGACAGCGGCACGATGTGCGCCCTGCTGCGCTTCATGTGTTCGGCTGGGATTGTCCAAAGGCGCTGGTCCAGATCGAATTCGTCCCATTTCGCGAGCCGCACTTCCTGTGAGCGAACGCCAGTGAGAATGAGGAGGTTGAGCGCGAGGCGCGAATAGGACGGCTTGCGCCGCAGCGCGGTCAGGAAAGAAGGAACGGCGACATATGGCATGGCCTTACGGTTTGCCGGCTTCTTGACCTGTCGCGGCAGCCCTCGCCCCGCTTTCAGGCTACTGTTGCCCGACGGAGCCTCTGTGGAGCGCCAACCCTTGGCGTGGGAGTAGTCGAGCACAGCGCAAATCCGGTTGCGGACCTGGCGGGCCGTTTCCGGGATTTCCTGCCAGATCGGCGTGAGGACCGAGATGATGTCGGCAGCGGTGATTCCGCCAGTCGTCATGTCACCCAGTTTTGGGAAGGCGTAGTTTTCCAGACTGGCGAGCCACTGGCGACCATAGACATCGCTTTTCCAGCCCGCCTCGTTCTCCGAATGATATTGGGTGGCGGCTTCGCGGAAGGTGACCTTGGCAGCTTCCTCGTCCTTGCGCTCCGTCAGCACATCCCGTTTCTCGACCTTAACCGCCTTTCGGAGATCAGCAGCCTTCGCGCGTGCTTCGGCCAGCGTGACCAGCTTTGGACTACCCAGTCCGATATCCTGACGCTTGCCATCGCGCTGGATTCGCAGGAGCCAATAAGCTCCTCCTCTTTTATCGACTCTGAGAACCAATCCGTCGCCATCCTGATAGGTGCCCGGATTCGCCAAAGCGGCCTTGACCGCAACCGCCGTGAGTTTGCCCATCGGTTACTCCCACATCTTTGCCGCCATTGTGGGAGAACCCAAGTGTGGGAGGAAGCCACTTTACTCCCACACCTCTCCCACACCACGCTCCGGCTGCAAGCAAACAGGAGCGGTCGAATGCGGACGATGTAGAGCAGAATACCCTTGATTTTCTGCGATTTCTAGGGCTTTTCGGGGATGTTCTGAGAAAGGGCGGTGGTGGACAGGGCTGGATTCGAACCAGCGTACGCTTGCGCGGGCAGATTTACAGTCTGCTGCCTTTAACCACTCGGCCACCTGTCCACACGAAGGTCCGTCGCGGGTCTTAGAACCCTGCACGATTTCACGATGGCTATACCGCCTCGCAGCCGAGAGGCGCCCATTTGGCGAAGGCGCGCTTGCC
>JGI12210J13797_10670995_pt1 | contig 17640 bp, 15 predicted proteins | sample ElkSlonscriptome_3_FD_13797 | JGI IMG/M metagenome (IMG submission 13797)
GCGCCGTCGCACAGCTTAAAGCCGCGACCGACTTGCCCGTCGCAGTCGGTTTCGGCGTGCGGACCCCCGAACAGGCCGCCGCAATCGCGCGCGTCGCGGATGGCGTCGTCGTTGGCTCCGCGCTCGTCGACCTGGTTGGCGAACATGGCGTGGATGCGCCATCGAAACTGCAGCAACTGACCGAAGACATGGTCGCCGCCATCGGGCGCGCGAGCCAAGGAGCAAACGCATGAACTGGTTCACCCGCGTCCGCAATTCGCTGGGTTTCAGCCCCGGCCGGAAAAGCACCGAAAAGGACCTGTGGATCAAGTGTCCGTCCTGTCAGGAAATGCTGTTCGTGCAGGAATACGAAGACAATCTGCACGTCTGCCCGCGCTGCGAGCATCACGGACGAATCAATGCCGACCTGCGCCTCAACCTGTTGCTGGACGAGGGATACGAATTGCTCGATCAGCCGCAAGTCTCCGAGGATCCGCTGAAATTTCGCGACTCTAAACGCTACGTCGATCGGCTGAAGGCAGCGCGAGCCAAAAACCCGCATCACGACGCATTCGTCGTTGGGTCGGGTGAAATAAAACAGCGCCCCGCCGTTGTCGGCGTTCAGGATTTCAGCTTTATGGGCGGATCGATGGGCATGGCCGTGGGGCAGGCCTTCTGCAACGGCGCGCAGCGCGCCCTCGACCGCGATTGCCCCTATGTCGTCGTTACCGCTGCCGGCGGCGCGCGCATGCAGGAGGGTATTCTCAGCCTGATGCAGATGCCGCGCGCCACCGTTATGACCCGGCGACTGAAAACTGCGGGCCTCCCCTANATCGTGCTGCTGACCGACCCGACGACGGGCGGTGTCACGGCCAGTTACGCGATGCTGGGCGATATCCAGATCGCCGAACCGGGTGCCCTGATCGGGTTCGCTGGACAACGGGTTATCAAGGATACGATCCGCGAAGAACTGCCCGAGGGTTTCCAGCGCGCCGAATACCTGCACAAGCACGGGATGATCGACATGGTCGTCCATCGCCGCGACCTGAAAGATACGCTGGCCGACGTGCTGGACTTTCTGCACCCGGCGAAAGCCGCGTAACGCCGATGCTCGATTTCGGGCGGTCGGACGATCCGCGCGTCCAAGCGCAGCTCGATCGATTATCGCGGCTCAGCGTCCCGGATGGGCGGCTCAGTCTCGATACCATTACCGCGTTGATGGACCGGTTGGGCAATCCGCACCGCGCGCTGCCGCCCGTCTTCCATGTTGCGGGGACCAACGGAAAAGGCTCGGTCTGCGCGTTTCTGCGGGCCATGCTCGAGGCTGATGGCAAGCGCGTGCACGTCACCACCAGCCCGCATCTGGTGCGCTACAACGAACGGATCAGGCTGGCGGGAAAGCTGATCGAGGATGCATATCTGGCCGCCGTTCTGGCAGAGGTTCTGGATGCAGGGGCCGATCTTCGCCCAAGCTTTTTCGAAGTCACCATCGCCGCGGCATTCCACGCGTTCAGTCGCACGCCCGCCGATGCCTGCGTGGTCGAAGTCGGTCTTGGCGGGCGCTTCGATGCGACCAATGTCCTGGAGCCCGACGCGGTCGTCGCGAGCGGGATTGCGGCATTGGGGATCGACCACGAACGTTTCTTGCTGGCGCCTGAAACGGGCGTGCCCACGGAACCTATGGCGCGGATAGCGTTCGAGAAGGCGGGGATTGCGAAACCGGGCGTGCCGCTGGTCACAATGGGCGAACGTTACCCGCCGGGTGCGCAGGCAGCGATCGAGAATGTCGCACAGGGGATCGATGCCCCGGTGTCGCATTATCCGGTCGATTGGAATATCCGAGCCGAAGCGGATCGGCTGCGATATACGGACCGTTTCACCGGCCGCGAACACGATCTGCCTCGTCCCGCAATTGCCGGATGGCATCAGACATTGAATGCCGGATTGGCGATCGCCATGCTGCGCGCGCAGAATGTGATCGCCCTATCATGGAATTCGGTAGCCGATGGTTTGCAGCGGGCGCGCTGGCCAGCCAGACTTGAGCGGATGGGACCCGGCCCCCTGACCGCGCTTTGCGCGGGTCGAACCGTGATGATCGATGGCGGGCATAATCCCAGCGCGGGACAGGCCATCGCCAATGCGATCGATGGCCCGGTCCATCTCGTCATCGGGATGCTCGCCAACAAGAACCCCGCCGCGATCGTCGCGCCTTTGTCCGATCGTCTGAAAACCCTGACGGTGGTCCCGGTGCCGGGCCACGACAGCCACGACTTGGCGGCTTTCGAACGAAATGCACGGGAGGCGCCGGATCTCGAAACCGCGATGCGAGCGGTTCCCGACGACGGCGCCACGATCCTGATCGCGGGTTCGCTCTACCTTGCCGGCGAAGCCTTGCGCCTGAACGATGAACTACCCGACTAGCCGCAGTCGCTAAGCCCCCGCCGCGACGCTTTCGTCATACTTCGCAGGATCGACATCGCGTGCGGCATCGCGCTTCGCCGCACGCGATTGCCGATACCATTCGGCAAGGCACAGGACCACGGCAACCAGGCCAACCAAAGTCGTCAGCACGAACACGTCGAAATACCCCTGGTCCTCGATCATCTCCCCCAACGCCCCGCGTCCCAGCGTGCCCACCAGCAAGGTGAGCGACGACAACAGCGCATATTGAACCGCGGCGTATTTCTTGGATACGATGGATGACAGCCACGCGACATAGGCCGCGCCCGCAATTCCGATGGCGAGGTTTTCGAACAGGATCGTGAAGGTCAGACGCGGCAGAGCCTCTGTCCCGAACGGAGCCATGAAGGCGATCATCGCGCTGAACCCGACGGCATCGCTTGCCGCCTGCATATTGGCCCCGCCAATCGCCATGTCGGCATAAAGCAGGTTGGTCAGCGCGGCGAGCAGAGCGCCTATGGTAAGCGTCGCCATGCGGCCCAGAACGGTCAGCATATATCCGCCCAGCGCCAGCCCGGCGAGGATCGCGCCCACACCGAAGAATTTGGACGCAAAGGCGACCTCGTCGTTGGTGTAGCCCAGCTCTCCAAGATAGAAGGGATAGGCAAACGTCCCCCAGATCGCGTCGCAGATGCGATAGGTCAGCACCAGCGCAAGGATCAGGATCAATGGCCAGCCGATCCGTCCGACGAACTCCACCAGCGGGACGAGCAGCGCGCGATACAGGTGATCGCGTGCGCCAAACCGCATCACGCTCATATCTTCCCCCTCGGGGATGACATCGCGCCCTTTTTCCCGCCGTTGATGCAGGCGTGCGGCGATGATGGCGGGAAGGATGATTGTCGCCGCGATGATGAAGGGCCCCATCTTTGCGGTGAATTCGGTCGGATCGGGGCGCCCTTCGGGACCGAGAGGGAACATTCCGAAAAACCAGTTCAGGTCGAGCGCGCGTTCGCTGCCGAACATCATGAATTCATAGACCGGCAACATCGGGACATACCCGCCCAGCGCGCGGACCATGAAAATGCCCAGGATCAGTAGCGCCCAACCCCACAGCGCAACCACCTGCCACAGGAACTTGTTGCGAACCTCGGGGCGAACTTCGCCAGCCTTGTAGAATTCGGCGAATTCCTCGGCGGTCGGGCCGATCGTGGTCGACTTTTCACGCCGCGCATCGGGCGCGAAAAGGCCTGCCGCGCCGATCGCCAGCAGGATCGCACCCATCAACATGTAGGTTTGCGGCCAGCCGATCCGGGCAGCGATAATCAGGCCCAGCGCCCCGCCAACCAGCGATGCCAGGCGATAGCCCATCTGATAAACGGTCGAAAGGATATCGAGCGTCGCCTTTTCATCGGCAACGTCGATGCGCCATGCGTTGATCGCGATATCCTGCGTCGCACTGGCGAGAGCGCCGATCCCGGCTAGCAGTGAAAACCATCCAAGCTGCGTCTTCGGCTCAAGCAGGCTAAGCGTGACCAGCACGGCCCCGAGGATCAGCTGCATCGGCACGATCCACTGCTTGCGCTTACCCAGCACTCGCCCGAACAGGGGAATGTTAACCTTGTCGACCAGGGGCGACCAGATGAACTGAAACGCATAGGCGAGCCCGATCAGCGAAAAGACGCCCATCGTCTCAAGGTCGACTTCCGCCTCGCTCAACCATGCGTAAAGCGTGCCGAGAAACAAGGCGAACGGCAGGCCGCTGGCGAACCCGAACAGCGCCATGAACCCCGTCTTGCGCTGACCCATCGCGCGCATCACCGCGCCCCAGCCGGGTTTGCCTTCGCCGCCCTGTGTCGCGTCTGCGGTGGTCACGTGTGCATCATCCTTTGATTATCAGGGCGTTCCTGTGACATAACGTCGCGGTAAACGATAGGGCCGTAGATCAATTCGACGGTCACGATGCCCGATAGGGACGACAATATGAACGCACCGACAACCAATCAGCCCAAACGCAGCCCGACCCCTGCCCAGATCGCCCTGGCCGAGGATATCCGCCAGAACGTCTCGCGCCATACGGATCGCATCGCCACCGTGCCGGCCAGCCGATACATCGATCCCGATCATTTCGCGCGGGAGAAATCGGCGCTGTTCGATCGACTGCCACAGGTTCTCGTGCCTAGCGCGCTTTTGCCGGAACCGGGAATGGCCGTGCCACACGATTCGACCGGGCGACCGTTGCTGATCACGCGGGATGCCGATGGGAAAGCGCACGTCTTCCTCAACGTCTGCCGTCACCGCGGCACGCGGCTGGTCGAAGGGGCGGAGGTTCAATGCAGCAAGCGGCTGGTCTGCCCCTATCATGCGTGGACATACCGGCTCGACGGCAAATTGCTGGCTCTGCCGCGTCCCGAAACGTTTCCTGGACTGGATAAAGGCGATCATGGCCTCGTCGAACTTCCAAGCTGCGAGGCGGGCGGGCTGATCTGGTTTTCGCCAAGCGAGGACGCCGATTTTTCCGACGCCGAAACACTGGGCGAAGATTTCACCGCGCTCGGCATGTCGGATTCGTATTTGTTTCGGCGCAAGACACACACAGTCGCCGGAAACTGGAAGCTCATCATGGATGCTTTCCTCGAAAGCTATCACGTGACCCGGTTGCACGCGAAAACGATCGGACCTTTTTTCAAGGACGGGATCACTGCGGGCGATACGATTGGACCGCACATGCGGTCGGCAGTCGGCCGGCTGGAAGAGATGGAGCAGGTCGATTTTTCCGACATGGCGGCGCTGCGCCGGGTGGTGACCTTTGCGTATCAATTGTTGCCCGGCACGGTGATCGTGCCCAGCCCCGATTACGTCAACGTCATGGTCCTGATGCCGCAATCTCAGCGTGAGACGCTGGTAGAGGATTTCATGCTGATCCCCGAAAAGCCGCAAACCGACAAGGCGCGCGATCACTGGGAGCGCAGCTGGCAGCTTCTCGATGGCGGCGTGTTTGCCAGCGAGGATTTCCGCGCCGCCGAACTCGGTCAGCAGGGATTGGAAAGCGGTGCGCTGGACGAACTGGTGCTCGGCACGCTGGAAGGCGGGATCGCGCGATTCGACGAAACGGTGCAGGACGCCTTGCGGGCCGCAAACTGAGCGCGTAGGCCGCTCGCCCATGCCCACCGATCCGCCACAATCAAAAGACCGTCCAGACGGCGATCGCATCGCCAAGCTGCTTTCGCGCGCAGGCGTTGCCAGCCGGCGCGAGGTAGAACGCATGATCGCCGATGGGCGCATCACCCTTCACGGCAAGACGCTGGATACCCCGGCGACGATCCTGACCAGCCTTCGCGGGGTCAGCGTCGATGGCAAACCTGTCGCCGCCGCGGAACCGACGCAGCTCTACGCCTTCTACAAACCGACCGGGCTGATCACCGCCGAACGCGATCCCGGCGGACGTCCGACAATATACGACGCGCTCACCAATGCCCTGCCCGCAGACGCCGGGCGGGTAATGCCGATCGGTCGGCTCGACCTCAATACCGAGGGGCTGTTGCTGCTGACCAATGATGGCGGCGTCAAACGCCTGATGGAACTGCCAAAAACCGGGATACCGCGCACCTATCGCGCACGGGCGTTCGGCGAAGTGACTCAGGAACAGCTGGAAAGCCTGAGCGAAGGGGTGGAGATCGAGGGCGTTCGATACGGCCCCATCGATGCCAATCTGGAGCGAGGTTCGGCCAAGAGCGGTGGCCGCAATCAATGGATCGAAATGACCATTACCGAAGGCAAGAACCGCGAGGTGCGGCGCGTGCTCGAATATCTCGACCTGAAGGTCAATCGCCTGATCCGCACCGCTTACGGTCCATTCCTGCTCGGCGACCTGCCGCGTGGCGGCGCGGTCCGGTTGCGGAAAGGCGATGTCGACCGCTTCCTCAGCGGGTTGAAACGGAACAATGCCCGATGAGGGTGATTGCAGGCGAGTGGCGCGCGCGGAGGGTCGATGCGCCCAAAGGCGACCTCACCCGACCGACGGCGGACCGCACCCGCGAAACGCTGTTTTCGATGCTGACAAGTCGGCTTGGCACCTTCGATGGCCTGCATGTCGCCGACCTGTTCGCCGGATCGGGAGCGCTGGGGATCGAGGCACTTTCGCGAGGTGCAGGCCATTGCCTGTTCATCGAAAACGATCGCCGCGCGCTGGAAACGCTGCGCGCAAACCTGTCTGATCTGGGCGCGATTGCGCGATCGACCATCGACCGGGGTTCGGTCATGGCGATGCGCCCCGCCCGCAAACCTGTGGATCTCATTTTGCTCGACCCGCCTTATCGCACGGGAGCAGGCGAAGTCGCGCTCGAACGGCTCATGCGATTGGGGTGGATCGGCGATGCGACATGGATCGCGCTGGAAACGGCGTTCAACGAAGAACCCGACATAAAAGGATTGACCGTCGAAACGACGCGCAAAGTTGGCAAGGCGAGGATTACCCTGCTGCAACGCGACAAGGCCGATGCGATCGCGTCCTGATTGAAACGATCACGTTCGGACCGATCTCTCTCCGGTCGTGGTAGCGCGCACGAAAAAAGGGCGGCTCGAAGGCCGCCCTAAATATTGTGCTGTATTGTCGATATTACATCGAGCTTGCCGGCTGTCCCGGCCAGGACATCAGCGGCCGGTCACCGAAATTCAGGCCGGCTGCGCGCGGCTGAATGCAGCCATCCTGGGATTCGCGCATGCACACCTCGTATTCCTTGCCCTCGATGCGGACCTTCGTCACACGGCCCTGCGAATTACGCTCTACGATTTGCGGGCTTTGTGCCTTCCAGTTGGCATCGCCCGAAACGGTCGATTTATCCATATGGGCATCGGCCAGAGCGGGCGCAGCCATTCCGAGCATTCCGGCGGAAGCGGCAGCGATTGCGGTGGTGACTATATTTTTCATGATGTGTCATCCTCGGTTCAATTATCGTTCGGTAAACCAATGCAGAAATTGCACCAAAAGTTCCGAGCGTGGTTTTCGCGGCGGGGGGATCTATCGCCTGCGGTTCGTGTTCCCGCCACCTACCAGTCGCTTGCTATCGTGGCCCATGTTCCCTACGTGTTCCGGAAATAGCCGTCAGGATATTCATGACCAATTCCGCCCCCATTCCGCGTGACAGCGGCTCTGTCGAAAGACAGGTCCCACCCTATGCCGCACGCCTGAACCCGCCCCAGCGAGAGGCGGTTTTGACGACGGAGGGGCCGGTCCTGATGCTGGCCGGGGCGGGGACGGGAAAAACCGCGGCGCTGACGGCCCGGCTGGCCCATCTTGTCGCCACACGCCGTGCCTGGCCCAGCCAGATCCTGTGCGTCACATTCACCAACAAGGCGGCGCGCGAGATGCGTGAGCGGGTGTCGAGCCATCTGGGTCAGCCGGACGACGGTCGCGGATCGGGCCTGCCGTGGCTGGGAACGTTTCATTCTATCTGTGCGAAAATGCTGCGCCGTCATGCAGAACTGGTCGGGCTGGAATCGAATTACACGATCATCGACACCGACGATCAGCTGCGCCTGCTGAAGCAATTGATCAGCAATAACGATCTCGACGAGAAACGCTGGCCCGCCCGCCAATTGGCGGGATTGATCGATCGCTGGAAAAATCGCGGGCTCAACCCCGGCGATCTCGATGCAGTCGAAAACGAGGCCTACGCCAATGGACGCGGCGCGGCGATGTATCGTTTGTATCAAGACCGCCTGAAGGAATTGAACGCGTGCGATTTCGGCGATCTGATGTTGCACGTGCTGAATATTTTCCGCGCGCACACCGACGTACTGGCCGATTATCAGCAACGCTTCCGCTACATCCTTGTCGACGAATATCAGGACACCAATGCGGTCCAGTACCTGTGGCTGCGGCTTCTGGCGCAAAACCACAAGAATATCTGCGTGGTCGGCGATGACGATCAATCGATCTATTCATGGCGCGGGGCGGAAGTGGCGAACATCCTGCGGTTCGAAAAGGATTTTCCCGGCGCGCACGTGGTCCGGCTGGAACAGAACTATCGGTCCACGCCGCACATCCTTGGCGCGGCATCGGGCCTGATCAGCGCCAATTCCGAACGGCACGACAAGACGCTTTGGACCGAGGCGGATGGCGGCGACAAGGTTCGCGTTATCGGCGTGTGGGACGCGCCCGAAGAAGCCCGCCGCGTGGGCGAGGAAATCGAACGGCTGGAGCATGAGGGCGCCAATCTGGACCGGGTCGCGATCCTCGTCCGGGCGCAATACCAGACCCGCGAATTCGAGGACCGGTTCATCCAGATCGGCGTGAACTATCGCATCATCGGCGGTTTTCGTTTTTACGAACGGGCCGAGATCCGCGATGCCCTCGCCTATTTGCGCGTGATAGCGCAGCCGCAGGACGACCTCGCCTTCGAGCGGATCTACAATCAGCCAAAGCGCGGGCTTGGCGCGAAAACGCTGGAAAAGATGCACTCTTACGCGCGTCAATCCGGTCTGCCGCTCGCCGCTGCCTCGCTTCAGCTTGCCGATACCGATGAACTACCCAAACGCGCGGCCAACGCGATCGGCGGATTGATGCGGCAATTCCTCGCCTGGCGCGAAGCGGCCGAAACGATGTCGCCCGCCGACCTCATGCGCCTCGTCCTTGACGAATGCGGCTACAACGAAATGCTGTCCAAGGATCGCAGCGCAGAAAGCGCCGGGCGTGCGGAAAACCTGTCGGAACTCGCCCGCGCGATGGAGGATTACGAAACGCTCGGCGATTTTCTCGAACATGTCAGCCTCGTCATGGACAATGATCGCGGCGACGAGGAAGAGACCGTCACGATCATGACGATCCACGCGGCAAAGGGTCTTGAATTCGATCACGTCTTCTGTGTCGGCTGGGAAGAAGGCGTGTTCCCATCGCAGCGGGCAATCGACGAAGGGGGGTTGGCCAGTCTCGAAGAGGAACGCCGCCTCGCCTATGTTGCGATCACCCGTGCCCGGCGGCGCTGCATGATCCTGCACGCGGCCAACCGGCGCATTTACGGCCAATGGATCAGTTCGATCCCATCCCGATTTATCGAGGATCTTCCTTCCGATCATATCGAACAGGAAACCACCATGACGGGCGGTGCGTCACTGTGGCGGGCGAACTGGTCGGAAAGCGAGGATCCCTTCGCCCATGTCGCGCAAAGCCGCCCGGACCGCGCACAGGCTCGCGGCCCCGGATGGCAACGCGCGGTCGCCACCGGATACGAAACACAGCAGAAACGCCTCGCCGAACCGGGCCGCTCCGCCGCCAGCTTCGCGGCCAAGGCGCGGGCCGACATCGCGATCGGAGCGATGGTGCACCATGCCAAATTCGGGACCGGCTGCGTCATCGATCAGGAAGGTAACAAGCTGACCATCAATTTCGAGGATGCGGGTGAAAAGCGTGTGATCGACAGCTTCGTCACGCTCGTCGAATAACATCGATGGCTTTCGGCTGCGGGCGCGCCTAGATCACGCCAATGCTGTTTCAGCTTCTCATCCTTGGCGCGATCATCGGCAGCAACAATCTCGCCACTGCGCTCGCTATCGGGTCCTTGGGCACGGTAAAGCGACGGTGGCGGGTCGTGGTCGTTTTCGCGATTTTCGAATTCACGATCCCGCTTGTAGGATTGTGGCTCGGCAAACAGGCATCGCAGTCTGTGACTGGCTATGTTTCGTGGTTAGGACCGGCAATCCTGGGCCTGCTGGGCGTCTGGATCGTGTTTTCCGCGCTTCGATCAAAAGACGACGCGCAGACCCTGGCGCAAAAGGTCACGAGCTGGCGCGGCCTCATCGCGCTGTCAGCTGCGCTCAGCATCGATAATCTGATCGTCGGTTTCAGCCTTGGCCTCGGCAAAATCGATCCGCTTTCGCTGGCCCTTACGATTGGGGGGTTTGCGATTGTGTTCGCCTATCTCGGCATGCGGATCGGCAACCGCGCACAGGCGCATCATCGACGCATGACAAAGATCGGCACCGGCATCATGCTGATCGCACTCGGCATGGCAGTCGCGTTGGGGCTGGTCTAGCAGGTTGGTAGCGTGCCGATCGACCCCGCTATTCGACCGGCGGGATCAATCGACGAAGCGTGGCTCAACCCTTGAAGCCGACGTCCAGAAAGCTCGGCTTGGGACCGTTCCATTCGCCCTCATCGGCCGACTGATCCGCCTGATTGTTGCTCCGGGATTGCGGCTTTGCAGAACCGGCCTTGGCCATGCGCGCACTGCGCGACTGGCGCGGCTTGCGTTCCGGCTTGCCACTATCGTCACCGGCTTCGGCGTCGGCGGCGTCTGTCGGCTCATCGCTTTTCGCTTTGCTATCGGGCTTGCGACGAGATTTCGCGGGCCGCGGCTTATTGCCGGAATCATCGTCGCTTTTGCGATTATCGCTGGTCGCGGCGCTCTTGCCACCTTTGCCCGGTTCCGCCAGTTCGACACGCACGTCGTCCTTGCCAAAAGTCTTTATCGCCGCGCCTGTCAGTTTCTCGACGTTGGCAATGGCCTCCGCATCTTCGTCCGCGACAAAGGTAAACGCCCTGCCGCTCGCACCGGCGCGGCCGGTCCGACCGACGCGGTGGACGTAATCGTCGGGATGCCACGGCGTGTCGAAATTGAAGACATGGCTGACGCCCTTCACATCGAGGCCGCGCGCAGCAACGTCGCTGGCGACGAGGATATTGATGTCGCCCGCCTTGAACCGGTCAAGCTCCTTTATCCGGCTGGACTGGTCCATATCGCCGTGAATTTCGCCGCTGCGAAAACCATCGCGCTGCAACTGCTTGTTCAATTCGCGCACGGTCGTCTTGCGATTGGAAAAGACGATCGCTGTTTCAACCTGATCGTTCTGCAGAAGCCACTTTAACGTGTCGCGTTTCTGACGTGCCTTTACCGGAACCTTGAACGCGGTGATATTTTCGTTGGTCGATGCAGCGCGGCTGACTTCGATGCGTTTCGGATTGTTGAGAAACTGTTTGGCGAGTTTCGCGATCGGCGGCGGCATGGTGGCTGAAAACAGCATCGTCTGGCGCGTTTCGGGCAATTTGGAGCAGATGAACTCGATATCGGGAATGAACCCCATGTCGAGCATCCGGTCCGCTTCGTCGATTACCAGCAATTCGCATCCGTTCAGCAGGATTTTCCCGCGTTCGAACAGGTCCATCAACCGGCCCGGCGTTGCGATCAGGACATCCACACCCTCGTTCAACGTCTTGAGTTGGTCGCCCATCTGCACGCCGCCAATCAGCAGCGCCATCTTCAGGTCATGGTTGGCACCGTACTTTTCGAAATTCTCGGCCACCTGCGCGGCGAGTTCCCGCGTGGGTTCGAGAATCAGCGAACGTGGCATCAGCGCGCGCCTGCGACCGGACGCCATCACGTCGATCATCGGCAGGACGAAACTGGCCGTTTTTCCCGTCCCGGTCTGGGCAATCCCGATCAGGTCCTTCATCATCAGGACGGCGGGAATGGCCTCGGCCTGGATGGGCGTAGGCTCGGTGTAGCCGGCGTCTTCGACGGCCTTGAGCAATTCGGGCGAAAGACCGAGATCGGCAAAAGTCATTGGGTTTTGATTATGTCCGGGTAAGGGCGCGCTGTGCACCGTTGAAAATGCCGGGAATTCCAAGGACGCCGTGACGCCATCCCCAGCCGTTCACCCCGTCGCCGCAAAGCCGCCGAAAGTCAAGTTTTACGCGTCGGCATGCGCGCCGATCATTCTTCGGCGGCGACCAATTGACGCATGCGCTCGACCTCGCATTTCGCGCCACTGCGCGAATGCAGTTTATCGCGCTGGACGCAAAGCTGGCCGTCCTCGCGCCTTTCGACGTAAAATCCGGAATAGAAATCCCGCGCGCGGCACGCCCGTTCCAATCCAAGCGTCACGATACGACGATCCTTCAAAAACAGCAGCAGCCGATTGCCGCTGCCGGTCTGAACACCGCCGATGTCGGCCACGGGCAAGCAATCCTCCATCTCCCGCTCACGGTACCGGGTCGAATCCGCGCGCGCCGGGAACTGCGCTGCCAAAGCATTGGAGCGGCCTGGACGACGCGGCGAAATCCGGATCGTGACGCGTCGTTCGATCCGGACCTGATGCGCCACCTGATCGCCGCGAAACGCGCTTAAAGGATCGATGCTGGATACGCCGGTTCGCCGCCGATCGTCTTCGGGTTGCTTGAAAACAGGGCCCGCCGCGCTCTGCTGCCGGGTAGTGTCGCTCACTTTCTCACCAACAAGGGCTAAGGTCGCACCCGCATCGGGCGCTGTCGTGACGACCGGCGCCTGCCCTGCGGACGGCAGGATAAGCGCGATAGACGCGATCGGTGCAAACAGATTGAACATCGATTCCTGTAAACAACCCCCGACTGTCGAACGACCCCAGCAAGGCGCAAACGCGCCCCATTCCTGCCAACACTACCCAAAAGGATTGAATGCGGCCTGAACTGGCGGCGACAATTCGTTTCCAAGCGGTCAGCCGACGTTTGGAGCAGTTCCGAAACACCCTAGCATGACGGGCATTTCCTGTGGCATGACAATGGCCATGAACTCCATCGCAGAATTGAGCGCTCCTTCGGACACTCGCGCATTCGTCGATGCGCTTGGATCATTGCTGGGGCCAAAAGGAATAGCCACCGACGCAGAGGCGATGGCCCCCTGGCTTACCGATTGGCGTGGCCGATATACCGGGCGCGCGATCGCGCTCGTTTCTCCCGCCTCCACCGATCAGGTCGCCGATGTCGTCGCATTATGCGGCAAGCATGGCGTCGCGATCGTTCCGCAAGGCGGAAACAGCGGCATGGCTGGCGGAGCGACCCCGGATAAAACCGGAACTGCGATCCTGTTGTCGCTGCGCCGCATGAACACCATTCGCAGCCTCGATCCTCAATCCGGGCAGGCAGTGTGTGAAGCGGGCGTCATCCTCCAGACCTTTCACGAAGCGGCCGAGGAGGCGGGGCTGCGCTTTCCCCTCACCTTGGGGGGCAAGGGATCGGCGACGATCGGCGGACTGGTATCGACCAATGCGGGCGGCACACAGGTGTTGCGCCATGGAACGATGCGCGCACAGGTGCTCGGGGTGGAGGCGGTCCTCCCGAACGGAAAGGTGTTCGACGCCCTCACCGCGCTCAAAAAGGATAATCGCGGGTTCGACCTGAAACAATTGTTGATCGGGTCCGAGGGGACGCTCGGCATCGTTACCGCCGCGACGTTGCGGCTGCTCCCCGCGATCAAGTCGCGCGTTACGGCGTGGGTAGGCATGGACCGGATAACCACCGCTGGCGATCTGCTGCGTCATGTCGATGCGGCAATGGGCGATACGCTGGAAGGGTTCGAGGTGATGCCCCGGAAATGCCTCGACAACGTAATCGATCACCTGCCCGATGCCCGTTCGCCGCTGCAATCGCGCCATAGCTGGCATGCCCTGATCGAATGCGTGGCGACGACCGGCGATGCGGCGGCCCTGCGCGACAAGGTGGAGGCCACGCTTGCCGATGCTGCAGACAATGACCTGCTGGACGATGCGATAATCGCGGTGAACGAGCGGCAGGCGGATGATCTGTGGACGCTGCGCGATTCGATCTCCGCTGCCGAACGCGCGCTTGGCCCTGCGGTTCAGCACGATATCTCCGTCCCGGTAGATCGGATGCCCGCATTCATCGAAAAGGCTATCCCGGCGATCGAAGGCGATCATGACGGGGTCAGGGCAATTGCGTTCGGACACCTGGGGGACGGCAACGTACACTTCCATGTCATCGCCCCAACCGGCGCAACACCTGGAGCATGGGAGGAAACCGAAGGCAAGGCGATCAGCGCGCGGGTCCACGATCTGGTCACTCAATGGGGCGGCTCCATAAGTGCGGAACACGGCATCGGACAGATGAAGGTCGACGAACTGGGCCGACTGGGCGATCCGGTCGCCCTGTCGATGATGCGTGCGGTCAAGAATGCGCTCGATCCCGACGGATTGCTTAATCCGGGAAAACTGGTGCCCAGCTTGCCTCACGGCGGCGCCGGGTCATGATTGTCACGACAATCTCCGGCATCTGATCCTGGAACCGGGCCGGGCAACCTTGCACCGACGGCGGTGAACGCTTAAGGCGCGCCAATCCGGTGCGGTGGGACCTGTTAGAGTCCCGTGCAGCACCGCCCATATTCGTTCAATCTCATCTTTTTTGGAGAATCTCTCATGGCCAGCGCACCGCAGCCGCAACTTCCGCTATTTTATCAGGACCTCATCCCGCTCAACAGCCGCGATCATGGCGACTGGAAAGTCAGCAGCTTCGAAGATGCCGGATTCGTTGCGAAAACCCATGCGATCCCGCTGACCGTTGATGAATTCGTCGATGCCCAGCGCAGCTATCCGATCGTGTTCACCGCCGGCGACAATCCGCTGCCGATCGCGCTGATGGGCCTGAACGAAGGCGTCAACACCTTCATCGCCGACGACGGCAAGCTCGAAGCGGGCGTCTATGTCCCTGCATATGTCCGCCGCTATCCCTTCCTGCTGGCGAAACTGAACGCAGAGAGCGAGGACATGTCGCTGTGCTTCGACCCCAGCTCCGGCGTGGTGGGCAAATCGAAGGATGGCCAGAACCTGTTCGATAGCGAAAAGAAGCCGACCGAATACACCAGCGGGGTCCTGGAATTCTGCAAGAAGTTCGAGGAATCCGGGCAGCGGACCCGCTCCTTCCTCGAAGAGTTGAAAAAGCTGGACCTGATGATGGACGGCGAAATCGCGATCACGCGCAACGACATGCCGGATAAACCGTTCGTTTATCGTGGCTTCCGGATGATCGACGAAAAGAAGCTGCGCGAGCTCGATGCCGCGACGACCGAACAGCTCAACAAGAGCGGGATGGGCATGCTGATCCACGCCCACCTGTTTTCGATGAACCTGATGCGCAACATTTTCGAACGGCAGAACGCGCAGGGAAAAATGCCCGCGCAGGCGAACGCAAACTCGGCCAAGATCGAGGAAGCGCAGCCGGACAACGCCTGATCCGTATCCGCATCGCCCGATAGCGGCATTGCGGACCGGGATGGCCGGGGCCGATGCCGGTTTCGGCTATTGTTTGTGTAAAAAGGGGCAGGCGGCGTCTTGAACGCTTCCTGCCCCTTTCTATATGCCGCGTGCAGGCGGTCCTCTCCCCCCCTTTAAGACCGACCTGTACTGCGTCACATGGCGCAGTTCTCCCTGAACCTGACCACTTCGCGCCTGCACTCTCCCCCCCCTTTAGTGCCCGCGCGGGGTGGTCATTTTTTTGGCCCTTCCCGATTTCGCCATATTCGATAACGGACGCACAGGTTATTCGGCGGCTTGGGGCAGGTCCCTCTTGTCGCCAAGCATCGCGGTCCGCGTTCCGAGTTCGCGGATCAGCCCGGCCAGCATGACGGACAGCGGCGTCACGGCATCGGTCGTCTGGTCCAGATTTTCATCGAGATAGGTGGATCGGCACACTTCGATCTGTATCGTATGCATATTGCGCCGGGTCGCGGAATGGCGGTCGACCACGTATCCGCCGGAATACGGACGGTTATAGGCGGCGGAGCATCCTTGCGCCTCGAAATAGTCGAACGCGCATCCCACAAGGCTGTGATCGCACGTCGCGCCGAACCTGTCGCCGAGCACTATTCGTGGCCGCGGCGATCCGTCCCCGGGCTGTCGTAATGGGGGCATCGAATGCAGATCGACCAGCAGGGCCGCGCCCCAGACATCGCGGATTCGTCGGAGCTCGCGTTCAAGAAACAGGTGATAGGGCCGGTGGATGCCTTCGATCCTCGCGTCGAGTTCGCGCTGAGAGATGCTGTCGCGCCAGATTTCGCCGACGCCCGATAAGCGCCGCGGCACGAGGCCGAGCCCTGCCCGCGCACGCGATTTCGTACCCGTGAGGCGCGGCAAACCGATGCGCCTCGACGTGCCGGGGCCGGATTCGATCATGCCCCAGTCGACATCGTCTTCGGCCCGATTGAGATCGAGCATGGCGCGCGGTGCATGCGCGAGAAGAAGCCCGGCGCCGGTCAGCTTTGCAGCGGCCGAACCGACCTTGTCGACGTGGCGATCCTCCAATCGCAATTGAGAACTTTCCGGTTCCCGCATCCGGGCCAACAGGCTGACCGGATAGGCTCGTCCGGCATGCGGCACAGCAATGAGAACCGGCAGCGGCATGGCACGCGGCGCGCTGTGCGAATAGGCCGCGCTTCCGGTCCGTCCGGGAATTGTCCCGCCTACCGATCCGCGCGACTGTGGGTCACCGGCCGGCTGCGCGTCTGTGTGGCGTGCCGCATCGTTCGCCGCGTCATCCGGCGATGACCCTGCGCCGTGCGGGCGTCTGGGTGCGGGAGCCGACGATGATTGCGTCGTATCGGACATCGGGCGGCGCTGCCCGTTTTGTGCTGCAATGTCAAAGCGCTTCGGCTTACCGAACGGCTCTGTCGTGTTTTGAGCAATCATGGGTAGGAATTGTTAAAAGAAATCGGCTACTACCCTTCGCCATGACATCGAGCGACGCGCGCCATATCCTGCTTGCCGAAGATGAAGACGCGATGCGCGCGTATCTCGAACGTGCGCTGGTGACGGCTGGTTACAGGGTCACCGCCGTCGATCGCGGCACCGAGGCTCTGCCCCTTCTGGAGCAAGAGCATTTCGACCTGCTGCTGTCCGATATCGTGATGCCGGAAATGGACGGCATCGAACTTGCACAACGATGCGGCGAAGTTTCACCGGGCACGAAAGTCATGTTCATTACAGGTTTCGCCGCAGTATCCCTTCGCGCCAACCGCGAACAACCCGATGCTCGCGTGCTGTCCAAGCCGTTCCACCTGCGCGACCTCGTCCTCGAAGTCGAACGGGTATTCGACGACGCGTACGAAGCACGGCTTTAACGTACGGAATCCGACAATCGGTGATCCGGGTGCGCGAATCGCTTGCACCTGCCGACGCCCTTCGCTAACCCGCCGCTTCGCCCACGATCTCCACGATCCGGGCGCGCCGATGGTTCGGGCGTATAGCTCAGTGGTAGAGCACTGTGTTGACATCGCAGGGGTCGGAAGTTCAACTCTTCCTACGCCCACCATCGCAGCGATCTAATCGAAGAGGCGTCGCACATTGCGGCGCCTTTTTCGTATCCCGCTTATGTTTCTTTGCCCGATCGATACGTGGGGCAAGACCGAAGTGGCGACGGAGTCACCGAAAACGGACCACCAGGGACGGGCCATCGAGCCAGCGCGCAAGACCGCTTGCGGCTTTCGCAACGCCCGTTTCGGC
>JGI12210J13797_10007862_pt1 | contig 17622 bp, 17 predicted proteins | sample ElkSlonscriptome_3_FD_13797 | JGI IMG/M metagenome (IMG submission 13797)
CACTCAGTCTACCGCGTGTCCTCGCCGCTGGCGTGGCCTCGGCCCGGCGGCCCGCCCGATCGGCCCCAGACGGCCGGATCCGCGAAGGGCGTCGATAACGCACCGATCGTCTCAGCGGCCCCGGGGGGGCATTTCGGCGCGTTTCGACCGCTTGTGCCGCGGTCTCGAGGGGGTGTACAGAACCAGGGTGACCAAGGAAGAGTTCATCAAGGAGCTGGCCGAGGTGCTCATGGTGGAGCCCAAGGAGCTCGAGCCGGGCGTGGATCTCACCAAGTTCGAGGCATGGGACTCGACGGCGGTGCTCAACTTGGTGGTCTTGCTCGACGAGCAGGGGGTGACGATCGACGAGGAGAAGATCCCCGACTGCAAGACCGTGCAAGACGTGATGGACCTGGCCGGCGACACCCTGAAGTAGGCTCGGCCCGCCCATGAAGATCGTTGGCATGTCGGCCTGTGTGCCGAAGAACACCGTCGAGACCACCGCCGCCTACGCGAACTTCAAGCAGTTCGACGTCGACCGCATCATCGGCAACACGGGGGTGAAGCGGAAGCGGGAGGCCGAGGAGGGCGTCACCGCCAACGACCTGTGCATCGCCGCGGCCGAGCCCTTGCTCGAGGAGCTGGGCTGGGAGCGCGACTCGGTCGACGCGCTGGTGCTGGTGACCACGCTGCCCGACTACATCATGCCGGCCAGCGCTCACGTGGCGCAGAAGGCCCTGGGGCTGTCCAGCCGCTGCTTGGTGTTCGACATGACGCTGGGGTGCTCGGGCTTCACCCACGGCATGATCGTGCTCGATGGTCTTCTGGCCTCGGGCGTGGTGAAGCGGGCGCTGCTGCTGTGCGGCGAGATGACCTCCGACCGCTTCCGGCCTCGGCTCCACAAGGCGACCCACCGCACCGACCTGGCCAACGCGCTGCTGTTCGGCGACGCGGGCACGGCCACCGCGCTCACGGCCGAGGGTGATCAGGTGCGCTCGGTGGTGTTCGGGGCCGACGGCGAGAACTACGAGCACATCATCGTGCCGGGCGGTCTGGGCCGCACGTTCTGGTCGCCCGAGCTGTTCGAGCGGGTGGCCGACGAAGAGGGCGACGAGCGGCGGCCCCTCGATCTGCTGCTGCGGGGCCCGCAGATCCTCACCTTCACCATGAAGCGGGTGCCGCCCATGCTGAAGGAGCTGCTCGAGAAGGCGGGCTGGTCGCAGGACGACGTCGACGTGTTCGCGCTGCACCAGGCCAACCACTTCATGCTGAAGTTCCTCGCCCGCAAGATGAAGGTGGACAAGGACAAGGTGCCGTTCTCCATCGAGAACTTCGGCAACACCTCCAGCGCCTCCATCCCGCTCACCATGCTCACCGAGCGGGCCGAGCAGATGGCCCAGCCCACCAAGTGGTGCATGATGGGCTTCGGGGTGGGGCTTTCGTGGTCGGGCCTGATGATGGAGACCGACTCGATCGTCGCGCTGCCGCTGCGCGAGATCTAGCCCGAGGATCGCCTCATGCCTCGCGCGCGGGTCGGCTCGGTCGAGCTCTACTATGAGGATTCCCAGCCGCCCCGCGGGGGCGCGGCGGGGGGAGCGGGGCAGGGTGCGAGCGCCCGGCCGACGCGCCCGACCCTGCTGATGATCATGGGCCTGGGGGCGCAGCTGGTGCTGTGGCCCGACGCGCTGTGCGAGGGGCTGGTGATGCGGGGCTTTCGGGTGATCCGCTTCGACAACCGCGACGTGGGCAAGTCGACGCGCCTCGATCACCTCGGCAAGCCCGACGTGCGGCGGGAGATGCTGCGCTGGGGCCTGGGGCGGTCGCTTTCGCCGCCCTACTCGCTGGAGGCGATGGCCGACGACGCGGCCGGCCTGCTCACCGCGCTCGGCGTGGCGCGGGCCCACGTGATGGGGGCGTCGATGGGCGGCATGATCGCGCAGCTGCTGGCGATCCGGCACCCGCGGCGGGTCGCCTCGCTCACCTCCATCATGTCGCACCCGGGGGACCGGCGCTCGGGCGTGCCCCTGCCCCGTGGTTTGCGGGCGCTGCTGCACCCGGCCCCGCGAACCCGCGAGCAGGCGCAGGAGGCGATGGTGGGGTTCCAGCGGGTGGTGGGCAGCCCCGGGTTTCCGGTCGACGAGCGAAGCATTCGAGACCGAGCGGGGCGGGCGTTCGATCGCGGGCCGTCGCCGGCCGGCCTGGCCCGGCAGATGGTCGCGGTGATGGCCGCGGGCGATCGCCGGCCGGCCCTGCGGGCGCTGTCGCTGCCCGCGCTGGTGGTGCACGGGGTGGACGATCCGCTGGTGCGGGTGGTGGGGGGCGAGCGCACGGCGGCGGCGCTGCGGAACTCGAGGTTGATGCGGATCCCGGGGATGGGGCACGACCTGCCGCAGGGGATGTGGCCGCGGTTGTATGCGGGGCTGGCTGATGTGACTGGGGTGGGGGGGTGAGGGGGCGTAACTTCCCGTCTCGAATCTGCGCCAGACGGGTGATCGGCGGCCGGGAAGGCGTCTGGGGAGCGCCAGACGGGTGATCGTCGGCCGTCGCCCGTCGCTCTGCCTCACCCTGGCCACGCTCATGCTCCGATACAGCACCATTTCGCTCCTCGCCCTGCTGCTGCTCGGGTGCAGACCGATCGAGTCACTCGACCCGAGCATGGACTACGGCTACGCGCTCGACGATGAGGACTGTGCCTACTCCGACAGTCTCGCAGCCCAGATCCCTCGAACAATCTAATCGGCACAGTCCTCGAGGTCGACGGCGAGCCGTACGTCGCCATCGAGATCCCCTGCCGCTGAGCGAGCATCCTCCCACCTCCAGTGGAAGGGGGGCGGTCGGGCCACGGCACGTGCCGCACCACCTCGTGGGTCTTCGTCACCTCCTGCTCGGTGCAGGACCGTCTCGCCCGAACGGGGCAATCGTGGGACGAAGTCCCGCCGAGAGTGTGCTTAGTAGCAACGGACGACCCTCGTTACGCTAGGGTCGTCCGAGATGGTCGAGCTGTCCGATGAATCCGCCGGCGAACCCAGGTCGCTCGCCGCGCTGGTGGGCACGGTGCTCGGCGAGCGGTACGAGATCGGCCGGGTGCTCGGGGCCGGGGGGATGGGGGCGGTGTTCGAGGGCAAGGACCTGCGGCTCGGGCGACTGGTCGCCATCAAGGTGATGCAGCCGAGCTACGCGAGGGATGCCGAGTACACCAAGCGGTTCCTCCGCGAGGCGCAGACGGCCTCGCAGATCCGGCATCGCAACGTGGTGGTGATCCTCGACTACGGTGAGACGAAGGGCGGGTTGGTGTACTCGGTGATGGAGTTCCTCGTGGGCCAGGACCTCGAGCAGCTGCTGCGGGCGCACCCGGACCAGCGGCTGCCCTGGGCGCAGGCGTGCGGGCTGCTGGTGCAGATCGCCAGTGGCCTCAAGGCCGCACACGCCCAGGGGGTGATCCATCGCGACATCAAGCCGGCGAATTGCTTCGTGACCACCGAAGACGACGAGCCGGTGGTGAAGGTGGTGGACTTCGGCATCGCGAAGCTCGATGACACCAAGCAGACCCAGCAGCTCACGGGCACGGGCAACGTGATGGGCACGCCGAGCTACACGGCGCCGGAGATGGTGCTGACGATGGGGCCGGCGAGCCCCCAGTCCGATGTGTACTCGCTCGGGGTGGTGGCCTACCGGATGCTGACGGGCACGCTGCCGTTCACGGGGAAGACGGCGTTCGAGGTGATGCACCGCGCGTGCCTCCATCCCGCACCATCGCTGCGCGAGCAGGTGGGTGATCTGCCGGCCGCGGTGGACGAGCTGGTGCTGGAGATGCTGGCCAAGGCGCCACCGCAGCGGCCGGCCGACATGGAGGAGGTGCGACAGCGGCTCCAGGTACTCGGGAGGAGGCTGGGTGGAGTCGATGCGCCGGTGGTGGATGCCGGCTCGAGTGCGCTGAGCCTCGGCGTGGACGGCAGCGACTCATCGGGCGAGTCGAGTCGAACGGAGGTGTTCGACTCGGGGTCGCGCGAGCCGTCCTGGGCACCGATGGCGGGCGCGACCGAGGTGGTCGATGTGGCGGCCCTAGCGAAGTTCATAGCCCAGCGAACGGAGATGCCCGACTCCGGGCGGCTGATGGAGGAGCCGGGCGCGACGCAGCCGGCCGTTGGCGAGGCGACCCTGACCAGGGAGGATCCGGGCGCGACCGAGCGGCCACGGACCGCAGGATGGCGCGTCGCAGGGGCGGTGGTCGTCGCCGCCGCGCTCGGCGGGGTGGGCTGGTCGATGATGAACGGAATGGCGGAGGAGCCCTCGCCGTCACGAGAGGCCGGGCCGGAGGCGGCGACGGCCGAGCCCGAGCGGGCCGTGGCCGCCGCGATCGTCGAGGCGCCCGAGCCCGAGCCGGTCGTCATCCCCGCGTCCGAGGTGGCGACCGGGGGAGGGTCGACGGGAATCGAGGAGGTGGAGGCAGTGGAGGCCGAGGCCATGGAGGTCGAGGCCGTGGAGGTCGAGCCTGTAGAGGTCGAGCCTGCGCCCGAGGAAGTCGAGCCAGCGGTCCCTCCAGCGCCCGCGGTCGTCGATCCGCCTCCCAAGGCGCGCGCAGGTCCGCCATCCGATGGCACGCTGAAGAAGCGACTCAGCAAGAGGATCAAGGCCAAGTGTGCGACCACGATGGCAGACCAGAAGGTAACGGTCACGTTCCTCGTGACCAGCGACGGAGAACCGAGCCTGTTGACCGCGACGCCCAAGAACGCGGCGGGTGAGTGCGCCAAGCAGAAGATCGTGGGCACGAAGTTTCGGACGCGCAGTGGCGAGACACCCCTCCAGATCATCGTGGAGTGACTCATGCGAGCAATACGAGCAATACAGAACATCCGGTCGTTGTGGGTCTCGTTGGTGTTGGCGATGGGAGGCTCGGCCGCGACGTTGCTGCCCTCGCCCGCGGCTGCGGCGGCGCCAGAAGAAGTCTCGAGCTTCTCGGAGCTCACGGCCCAGGCCCAGGCGCACCGGGCCGCGGAGCGCTACGCCGAGTCGGCCCATGCATTTGCGGAGGCCTACGAGGCGCTCGGCGAGGACGAGCAACGGGGGCTGAAGGGGGAGATCACGATCGGCAACGCGGTGGATGACTATCGGAGGGCGCAGCTGGCCGAGCCCGACAGCGTCGGGCTGCTCTTTCAAGAGGTCGCGTTGCTCGAGCGGTACGGGAAGCGCATCGACGGGTTGCCCGAAGAGCTCAGCCGGGAGCTCGAGCGGGCGAGGGCGCGGGTGCAGGACGTGCACCGGATGAGGGAGGACCTCGAGGCGGAGAAGCGGCTCGAGGCGGAGCGACGGCGAGCCGAGGCGCGGCTCGAAGCACAGAGAAACGAGGAGCCCGAGCCCGAGCCCGAGCCCGAGCCCGAGGGGCCACCGTCGACACGCAGGGCCGATCTCGCGATCCTCGGAGTGGGTGTCGCCTCGGTCGTTGGAGGTACCGCTCTGCTTGCAAACGGCGTGTGGAACATCGGGAAGGTCGACCGGCGAGGTGCGGAGCTGCTCAGTGCTCACGATGCCTACGACAGTTACTCGGAGCAGGAGCGCGTGGACTATCGGGCCGAAGTTGCCGTGTACCAAGACCGCTGGAGTGGTATCGGGCGCGGGCTCGCGATCGGGGGTGCCGTACTCGTGGCGGCGGGGGTCGGGCTGACGACGTGGGGAGCCATTCGCCTGCGGCGGTCTGGGCACCCGAACCGGGTAAGGGCGAAGATCCCGGTACCCGCTGTGTGGACTCGAGGGGGCGGAGTCTCGGTGTCGTGTTGGTTCTGATCGGAGGTGGCTGAGATGACTGTACGAACTGCAACGTTGTCGAGTGCGCTAGTGATTTTGTGCAGCTGTGCGGGAGATGGGCCGCCGCCGTCATTGCCGTTAGGAGCTATCGCCGAAGGGGGCTCGACGAGCTCTCCGGTGTCGGGCTCGACGAGCTCTCCGGTGTCGGGTTCTACGAACTCCCCGGAGTCGGGCTCGACGACGGGTGAGGGGCCGACGGGGCCGGTGAGCGAATGCGGGAACGGCGATGTGGAGGACGGAGAGGCCTGTGACGGGGCGAAGCTCGCTGGTGAGACGTGCGAGAGCCAGGGCTACTCCGATAACGGGCTGACGTGCGTTGGGTGCCAGCTCGACGTGTCCGGGTGTGGGCCCGTGCCAGGGATGGTGGACGTGCCCGGCGGCATATTCGAAATGGGCTCGGACTACACCTCGAGTCAGCAGCCGATACGGATGGTGCAGGTGGACCGGTTCTGGATGGACGAGACGGAGGTGACGGTGGCGGAGTATGCTGCTTGTGAGCTGGCCGGCGCATGTACGCCGCCTGCGGACAGCGGGAACTGCAATTGGATGGTGGTGGGGCGTGATGACCACCCCGTGAACTGCGTGACGTGGTTTCAGGCGGAGGACTACTGCGGATGGGTGCAGAGCGCTACGAAGCGGCTACCGACGGAAGCGGAGTGGGAGAAGGCAGCACGGAGCACGGACGCACGGGAGTACCCGTGGGGCGATGCACCGGCGCCGAGCTGCACGCACGTGGTGATGAACGAGGGCGGTGGTGGTTGCGGGCTCGGCTCGATGTGGGAGGTAGGGAGCAAGCCGCTCGGGGACTCACGGTATGGGTCACACGATATGGCAGGCAATGTATGGGAGTGGGTGGCTGACTGGTATGCGAGCGGTTATGATTCGATGGAGACGGACAACCCCAGCGGACCGGCCCTGGGTAGCTCGCGTGTGCTGCGCGGCGGCTCGTGGTACAGCAACGGCACGTTCAACTTCCGTGCGGCGAACCGCAACAACTCCGACCCCTCCGGCAGCTACGATGGCGTGGGATTTCGTTGCGCCAGAACACCGCCTGCACCGCTCTGATCAGAGGCTGAAGGCATCGAGGCGTCGTCGCGCTGCAGCGCGGCTCGAGCGGGCCGCTGGTGCGGGTGGTGGGGGGCGAGCGCACGGCGGCGGCGCTGCGGAACTCGAGGTGAATCGCGGTCGAGCGTGCCATTCGTAGCCCGTGGTGTGCTGGATCCCGATCGAGGGGCTCGCCTGGAGGGTGAACAGCTCGAGACCGAGTGAGAGATCGCCCCGCCAGCCGCCGGTCGCCCAGCTCGTCCCCTTCTTGTAGTAGCCCTGTGCGCCGATCCAAAGCCCGACCGGCTTCCACAACAGGTCGCGCTCGCGTTCGATGTCGCCGCCCTGTTCGAGCTCGAGCGTGCTGAACATCAGCGTGGAGCTGGTCGCCACCCACGGCTCGAAGCGAGGCGGCTCGACCCGCTGCCCGTTGCGGCGGACCACGGTGGGACCCTCGAAGGCAGCGTCGACGGCAGCGTCTTCGGGCGCGGGCGCATCGAGCGGGGGGGGGACTGGCCAGAAACAGGGAGGTTGCAATGAGCCAGGACATCTCAGGCCTCCTCTCCCATCACGACCCACGAGAGCGGACGGCGAGGCGACTTGTCGGCCTCGTGCCGCGCATAGCCGAGCCGGAACAGCTGCTGGGCAAACTCGCCCTCGGCGGTGAGTTCATCGAGCCGGCGACCAAACTCGGGCTCGGCTTCGAGCTGGACCTCGCGGTCGCGCATCTCGGCGAGCTGACTGAGCGGCTGGGCGGCCAGGCCGAGGGCCTCGAGGCGCAGCGTGAGGCGCTGATAGGCCCGACCGGCGGCCACGGCGGCCGGTTGGTCGACGAAGGTCGGCGTAGAGATCACGGCATAGGCCGAACACGGCCCGGTGTGGATGCGCTCGGTCGAGCTCAGCCAGATGCTGCCGCTGCGTTCGGCGCTGACCTGTTGGCCTCCCTTTGCGAACGCGGCGATCGTGTTCGAGCGGATCTGGGCGTCGAGCGTGGGACCATCGCGGTGGGCATCGATCTGTTCTTCGGTATGCCGAAACCACTGGTCCGAGTCGCGCAGCATCTCGTCATCGGCGATGAAAGCCTTGGTGGCGGCCACCGTGGCGCTGGCGAAGCGGCCTTTGTCGGCGTCCGACGTGAGCAATCGCAGCGTGACGCCGGGAAAGCCCGCCACGTCGTCTTGCAACCGCTCGACGATGCGCGGATCGAGAGCGAAGTCGCCGTACTCGTTGCGGTTGGTGCGGCGCGTCGAGATCGCTTCGTAGAGGTCACCGTCGTCGACGTCGGTCGGCGTGAGGCGGATGCCCGCCACCAGGTCGGGCGCGGAGGGCACCGTCTTTCTGGGGCGATGGTGTTCGCGCAGGCTCGAGGCTCCGTCTCCGGGCATCACGGCGCACAGGCTCACCACGTCGAGGTTCCGTTTCGCCGATGCCCGGGGCGCTAGCGGTTCCCGAGCCCCGTGGGGCGCGAGCGTCCGTGTCACGGACGCTCACCCTCCGCCCCCAGATCATCGACGCATTCGCGAGCACATGTGCCCATTCGAGCGGCGCCTATCCCTGGGCCTCGCCCACCTCGACCAGATCCACCTGGATGAACTGCCCGTCGAAGCCCTCGGGCGGCGGGACTCCGTCGACGATGATGGGAGCTCCGTCGCCGCCCTTGTTGAACAGGCCCTGCTCGTCGCCCGCGTTGGCGGTCAGCTCGAGGGAGGCGCCTCCCCACAGCTCGAGGGTGAGCTGCTCGTCCAGCGCGTAGCACTGGAAGCCGCCGAACTGCCCGGCGTTGAGGTGATAGAGGCGCGGGGGCTGGGGCAGGCGCAGAGCGAAGACGTTGAAGCCCCCCATCGTGGGCTCTCCGCCCAGGTGGTACCAGCCCCCGTCCACGCCGCTATGGTACTCGTTGTACTCGATGACCCCGCGAAATCGGAGGGTGACCGCGTACCGAACCCCGGGGTCGCCCACCAGCACGGTGCTGGCCATGCCGGAGGACATCGGGCAGAAGTGACCCCCGTGCGCGCCCTCGCAGGGCAGCTCGATCCGCTGCGTCTCCAGGGCCACGGGCTCGCAGAGGATCCCGTCACCGAACAACCCCTCATCGACCGGGCACTCGCACTGGGGCTGGTCGTCGACGAGCGTGCAGGTGGCGGTGGGGAAGCACCCGTGGTCCTCGGCGTTGCACCGCGGGGGCTCGGCCTCGCCGCTGCCTCCGTCCGCGGTTCCTTCGCCGTCGTCCGAGGTCGTGGTCGCGTCGGCCGAGGCACCGGTCTGGGAGCCTTCCCCCCCTCCGCTGCTCGTGTCGCCGTCGGGGCTGAACAGCGGGTTGGGCCGCGTGCACGCCAACAGCAGCACCAATGACCCGGCTCCTCCGATGCCTCGCCTGGAACCCATCGATCTCTACGCCCCCCCCCTCAACCATCGCAGCAAGCGGTTCACGAGTCACGTTCATCGTGACTACGATTGCGCGGGAGGGCGCGCCAACGAAGCGACCGTTGCCACGACATTTCGTCGTGGCGCCGATCAGCCGCCTCGTCGAGCTGCTCGTCGAGCCACTCGGAGACGATGCGTGACTGCTCGCTGTCGCTGGCCGCCTCGAGCTCCGGACGCATCGGCGCGCGCTGGGTGCCGGGGCCGATCGAGCGCTCGTCGCTCATGGAGGGCAAGAGCCGCCCGCGCCCACGCAGGCCGGCTCCGCGAGCGCGATCAGGGGGCAGGAGAAGGGGTCGATCCAGGCGAAGTCGCAGCAAAGCGGCTCGATCGCACACACGGCGTTGGTGCAGGGCTCGCTGTCGCAGCCCGGTTCGATGTGCTGGGAGCAGCAATCCCCCGCGTAGCACATCGAGGTGTCGTAGCCCGAGCAGTCCGACAGGCAGCCCAGCATGCCGCCGAACGAGGCGCCCTGCGTCACGCAGTCCTCCCCGCCCACGTCGATGCCGTCGCAGACCTCGCCGGGATCGATCACGTTGTCACCACACTGCGGGCCCATGCACCCGGTGGTGTCGAAGGTGCAGTCGGCCTGGCAGCCGAGCATCCCGCCGCCCGCGTAGCCCTGGGACAGGCAGGTCTCCCCGTCGAGGCCGGCCCCGTCGCACTCCTCGCTGCCGATGAACCCGTTCTCGACGATCCCGTTGCCGCACTCGGGGCAGCCGGGCAGCCCCATGCACGCGGGCTCTTCGCTCGCGATGACGGCGCAGAAGAGGTCCCACTGGACGTTGCAGCACTCGGGGATGAACGAGCACACGGCTGCGGTGCACCCGGCATCGTCACAGCCCGGGGTGAGGCTCTCCATGCAGCACTCGCCGCCGAAGCACCCGCTGGTGTCGAAGCCCGCGCAGCCGGGCTGACACTCCAAGATGCCCCCGGCCGCGAAGCCCTGCGAGCTGCACGTCTGCCCCGAGAGGTCCGTGCCGTCGCAGACCTCCATGTCCTCCGCCATGTCGTCGCCGCAGACCACGGCCGGGCCGGTGGAGCTGCTGCCCTCGCCCTCCGACGAGCTGCTCGACGTGTCGGTGGTCGTGCCGGAGCCCGTGGCCTCGCCCGTGCTGCCGGTCGATGACGCGGTGGTGGTCGCGTCGCTGCTGCTCGAGGAGCCGCTGTCCGGGTCCGGTCCCGACGTCGTGGTCCCGTCGAGAGTGGTGGTGGTACCAGGCGGCATGCCCGTGCTGCTCGCGGCCTGGGTGGTCGATCCATCCGTGGGATCGATCGGCGCATCCGCGGGGCAGCCAGCGTCGGCGAGCAGCAGGCCGACGAGACCGGCGCTCGACCAGACCGGGGAGAGTTGACGATCGGTGGGGCGGAACATGGCCAGAGCATACGTGAGGGCTCGGCGCACTCCCGCGGGCACCGGCATCGCGCTCCTGCTCACACTCGACCCGCCGCGGCATCGCCGTCGCCCATCGGGTGATGGTTCGACGCTCGATCGGTACCGCCCTACACTGGCGCGCGGATGCTGGCGGGGCTCGGTTTGCTGGTGGGCCTGATGTCGACACCCAGCCGACCACGGTGCGCGTGGGCTTCGAGTTCCAGCACGACGAGTGGGACTACCTCGACGCGGCCCATGCCGAGGAGACCCTCTTCGATCGATGGGCTCGGGCGGCGTGGAGCTGCTCGCCGAGGAGGAGCAGTCGGCCGACGCCGAGGTCGTCCATGCGGCACAGACCGTGACGTACCTGGTCTTCGAGCGGTAACGCGCGTTCGGGGTGGGCTCGCCGCGGCGAGCTCACCCGAGCGCAGGCGCGCGCGCGCCTGCGTGGTAGCGTCTCATTCATGTACTCGCCGATGGGGCTGCGCTCTGTGGTGCTGTCATTGGGGCTGGCGGTGGCCGGCTGTACCAAGCCGGGCACCGACTCGAGCGAGGCGAAGAACGAGCGAGCCGCCGCGGTGGCCGACGCCCCGCCCGATCCGGGCTCCGAGCCCGTGACCTGCGACGCGACTCATGCCGAGCAGCTGCGGGCGGAACTCCACACGATGTGTGACATCCGCGAACAGGTGCCCGATGTCGACGTGCCCGCGGTGCCATGGTCGGTCGCGCCCGACCCCGGGTCCCCGTATACGCGGGGGATGGTACTCGAGGTGGTCCCCGAGGGGGTCCGGGGATCGTGGCCGAAGCCGGTGTCCGTCGCCACGCTAGCGGCGCGGCTGTCCGAGGAGTACGAGCGCGAGCGCGAGCAGGCGAGCGCGCTCGACATGCCCGAGCCCGTCTGGGTGCTCGCCATCCCGGCCGGACACGCCCGCCGCGACGTAGCCGAGGTGCTCGAAGTGCTCGCGAGCAAGGGCTGGACCCAGGGCACCCTGTGGCTGGCCACCGAGCAGCCGGGCCCCTCCCTCGCGCCCCGCGACCCCGCTCGACTCGCCCAGCTGCGACCGCGCATCGAGGGCCTGTCGAGCGTCGAGCGTCCGAGCGCGCTGGCCGACGACATCCGCTTGAACGTCGGGCTGTGCCTCGACCTGATCTCGTTGTTCTTGGCGGTGGCCACGGTAGGTCACGATCAGCGCTGCCGGGCGTTCGAACCGGTGTTCCCGGAGGCGCTGGTGGGATGCGGCTGCGTCAACGAAGACGAGCTGATGACGCTGCTGTATGGCGGGTTCGTGGGGGCCCGACAGCCGCAGCGATGGTCGGCCTTCGTGCCCGTGGTCGTCGATCCCCAGGCCGAGCCCCAGCCCGGCGCGACCTGGGGGGAGATCGTCGCGGCCACGGAGCAAGGCGAGCTGCGGGCGTTCTGGGTCGATGCCGAGTAGGGCCCGCTCGTGCAGCAGCCCGCCGGCCGCTGGCTGCTCGGGTGAGCGAGCGACCGCGACCCCGGCGAGATAATCCCCGGCCCCCCTGAGGGGATGACGACCCCGGCTCCGTAGAGGGGGTGCGCGGAGCGACCACATCGCTCGATCGCCAACCCCCAGAACGACCGCACCCGCCCGATCGCTCGAGCCGGCTCGGATGTCCCCCGAGCTCTCGGCGCGGCGATCTGTGGGAAGACCTCGACCGCGAGGCGGCCGAGGACCTCGCCGACATCGAGTAGGCGCTCGACCGGCACGGATGCGGCCGCGGCGGCTCACCCCTCCCGGGGGAGGACGTCGCGGCCCGGCCGAGCTCAGTACTCGATGAGCAGCCCCTCGGGGGGCCGGGCCACGCCGCGGTCGGTCTCGGGGTCGACCCAGTCGCTCAGCTCGTCGGCCAGCGCGATGAGCAGCTTGGTGCCCAGCCGCGGGCGAAGCTGGCACAGGTTGCGGAACTGCTCGCAGGTCAGGGTGAGCACCCGGCTGGGCTGGTCGGCGGTGAGCGTGGCCGGGCTGCGCCGCGGGGCCACCAGGGTGGTGGTGCCGATGCCCGCCCCGGGCGCGAGCAGGGCGAAGTGCTCCGAGGGCAGCGACCAGCGCAGCTGGCCCTCCAGCACCACGTGCAGCGCTCCGTTGGGCTGGCCCTGCTCGATGATCGCCGCGCCCGCCTCGTAGGCGCGGTGCTTCATCTCGCTGGCCACGCGGGTGAGGTCGGCCAGGCTCAGGTGGGCCAGCAGCGGCACCGAGCGCAGGGCGTCGACCACCGGCCGGCTCAGCGAGGGGCTGCCCCCGTCGCGCCGCCAGGCCACCGCGGTGATGTTGTCGCGCGAGCCCGCTTCCTTGGCCCGCTCGACCAGCTCCCCGAGCACGCCGGCGAGATCGGTCGTGCCGTCGAGCTGGTCGACCACGTGCTCGGGCGGGTGCAGGCCGGGGTTGAGGCCGTCGGAGCACAGCAGCAGCAGGTCGCCCGCGCGCAGCTCCACCCGCAGGGTCTCGATCATCACCGAGGGCTGGCTGCCCACGTTGCGGGTGAGCACGTGCGAGTGGGGGTGGCCCTCGACCTTCTCGCGGGCGATCACCCCGCCCCGGTACAGCTCGGAGGCGAGGGTGTGGTCGGTGCTGATCTGCTCGAGCGTGCCCTCGCGCAGCAAGTAGAGCCGGCTGTCGCCCACGTGGCCCACCACCGCCTCGTCGTCCTCGATGAGCACGGCGGTGAGCGTGGTGCTCATGCCGGCCAGCTTGGGCGTCTGCTTGGCCTCGCGGTAGATCTCCGCGCAGGTCGACTCCATCGCCCGGTGCAGCGCCGACCAGGCCTTGTCCTTGCGCCCCTCGACGGAGGTGTCGGTGCGCCAGGCGTGGATGGCGTCGCGCAGCAGGCGGGTGGCCATGGCCGAGGCCACGTCGCCCCCCTGGTGCCCGCCCACGCCGTCGGCCACCGCATAGAGCCCCAGGTCGTCCTCGAGCAAGAACGAGTCCTGGTTGTCGTCGCGGTGCCCCCGGTCGGAGACGGCGGCGCTGAGGTGGATGTAGCCGGGGGGATCCACGGGGGCGGATCCGACGGACTGCTCGAGCTGGTCTTGGTCACTCATGTCGACGGCGCGATCGTCTTGTAACACGCCATCCCGCGCCGTGACCGGGCGTGATAGTAGAGACGGCATGAGCAAGGCCGACTGGAGCTGGCTGAAGACCGACGAGGTGGCGACCGCAGGGATCGAAGAGGTCACGACGACCCTCGAAGCGGGGCTCCAGGCCGTCGACGAGCGCCTCGGGGTCGAGGTGAGCGACGACGAGGGCACCCGAACGGTGATCGTGACCGCTGGAGGCGACGCCGACGCCTTTGGGCTGGTGCGCCGGCTGGTGGAGCAGGCCCCCAGGATCCCCCGCTGGACCTTCGTGGCCCTGCGGCCGGCCGGCGACTTCGACTTCGAGATCGAGTCCGGCGGGCGACGCTTCGGGGTCAAGGCGCTGAGCTTCCAGCCCATCGAGATCCCCGGCACTCCCGGTCAGCTGGGCGTCCGGCTGCTCGTGCCCAACCCCCAGCTCGAGGAGTGGTCCGAGACCGCGCTGCAGATCATCGAGGTGGGCCTGGGCGAGGAGCTGTCCGCTCGCATCGCGACCATCGAGATCGACGAGCGCAAGCCCGACGCGGAGAACGTGTACCCGCTGGAGTCGCTGCCGGGCTACGTGGCCCGGCACACCAGCGGGTGAGCTTCGCGGCTACCGTCGCTCGCGCTACAGCGAGGCGAAGAACCCCCACAGACCGACGGGGGAGAAGTCCGGGGGAATGTGGTCGCCGTTCCACTCGCACCACACCACCGGGTGCCCCTCCGAGCAGCCTTCGTACGACACGCACGGGCCCTCTCCGGTGGGGGTGGACTCGTTGGTGCAGCCATTCCGGCCCAGGAATTCGTCGCGGGCCTGTCGCCCGGCGTTGATGTTCACCACGCCGTCGTTGGTCCCGTGGGCGCTCCAGACCGCGATGGGGCCCCCGCCCGCCTCGCACCCGCTCCACAGCGATCCCGACATGGGAGCGATGGCCCGGAAGGTGTCCGCGAGCGAGCAGCCCACGGCGTTCGACATCATGCCGCCGAAGCTGAAGCCGGTGGAGACGATGCGCGCCTCGTCGATGCACAGCTCGTTCTCGAGCTGAGAGACCATGGCCAGGGCGAAGTCGATGTCACGACCGTCCGGGTTGGACCACCCGTTGTCGATGCCCTCGGGGGCCACGAAGATCGCCGCCCCGTCGGCCTGCTCCTCCAGCCCGTAGTAGGGCCCGAACGACGCCCAGCTCCCGTTGACGACGTCGAGCGCGGAGCCGTCGAGCCAGTGCCACGCGAACACCAGCATGTGGGGGTGCTCGGGATCGTAGCCCTCGGGCACGTCGAGGTAGTACTCGCGCGTCGTGCCATCCACGTCGATCGTGAAGTGATCGCCGCCGGGCGGGGCCAAGCCGCAGCCCGGGCTGCCCGTGCCCGGCTCTCCCGTGCTCCCCGACGACTCGTCGCCCGCCGGCCCCGACCCGGTGGAGCCCGTCGGGTCGGCCCCGGACGTGCTCGTGTCGGCTCCAGAGCCAGGGCCTCCGCCGTCGCTGCTCTCGCCGTCTTCGGTGGAGCGGGAGTCGCTGGTGTCGCCCGCCTCGCTCGCTCCGTTGCTGCCGACCGTCGTGTCGCCCGTCATCTCTTCTGGGTCGGGCTCGGCGCACGCGCTCACCACCAGGAAGGCGGCGAGCCACGGAGATCGCGACGTAGAGCGGGGGTGGTGATGCTGCGCTGGGCGGTTCATGGGACGGTGACCTCGAATGACTTCACGGTGACCTGCCCGCCCAGCGCCGCGGTGGCGTAGTTGAAGATGGCGAACCGATAGCCCATGAAGAACTGCCATTGGTTGTTCAGGACGAACTCGGGGCCGAGCTCGGTGAAGGTGGTGCCGTCGGTGCTGTAGGAGAAGCGGGCGGTCCGGCTGGCGCCCGGGCGGATGTCGGCGTGAACCCGCAGGTAGATGCTGTCGCCCGCGATGGGCGAGCTGTCGGCGACGGACCCGGTGTTGCTGGTGTTCCACCCGTCGTCCATGGTCATCCCGTCGACCATCACCACCGTGTTCGAACCGCCCGAGCGTCGCACGCCGATCGAGGCGGACGTCTGCCTCAGCATCGCCAGCCCCGCCCGATCGCCGTCGCTCATCCCGCTCACGTCCAGCTCGATCGTGGCGGTGGACTCTGGCCCCCGGATCCGCCGCGTGAGCGTGTTCCTCGCCTGGTAGAGGTCGTTCGTCACGGTCGCGGTGGTCAGCACCAGACCGTCGTCGAAGCTCCACCGGGCGTCGTCGGGGTTGTGGTTCCACTCCCACGCGTGGCCGAGCTGCGGGCCGTCGAAGGTGTCGATGCCGAGGCTCGATTCCACGTTCCGGGGCGGGCACGGGACGTCGGGGTACGGATAGGTCTGCCCCCAGCCGCCGTCGACCAGCTCGACCGTCGGCCATCCGTCGTCGGTCCAGGTGACGGGAGCGAGGGTGGGGACGCGCCCGCCCGGGAAGGCGTCGATGAAGGACATGTAGTACCAGTCGCCGAGCGGCGTATCGACGATGCCCCCCTGGTGGGGAGACCCGGCGCCGGGGACCGGGGCCGCGACCACGTCGATCATCGGCCGCAGCTCGTACGGTCCGAAGGGGTCGTCCGACCGGATGACGAACTCCGCGTTCGGCGGGCGGGTCAGCAGGATGTAGTAGTAGCCTTCGCGCCGGTAGAAGCGCGCACCCTCGAGGGTCCCGATCTCGGGGGGCGTCTGGAAGACGACCTGGTCGTGCACCTCCCCCGTCCCGTCGGGGGTGAGCTCGGCAACGCTGATCGTCGTGTTGCCGTAGGCGATGTACATCGTGTCGTCGTCGTCGACGAGCAGCCCGCCATCGTAGTAACAGCGATCGATGGAGGCCTGGCGCTCCCACGGCCCCTCGACCGACGGCGCGGTGTAGATGTGGGTGTCGTTGAAGTCGATGCAGCCGCCCCAGTAGTAGGTCTCGTTGCTGGGGCGGTAATTGATGAAGGAGGCCCACGTGCCCTGCACATAGGCCTGCCCGCCCGCGAGGTCGTAGGCGGGGCCGAAGTCGAGCACGGGAACCGCGTGGCCGGCGTACTCCCAGCTCACCAGGTCGAACGAGCGCAGGATCGGCGCCCCTGGTGAGTAGTGCATGTTCGACGCGGTGTAGTAGAACTCATTGCCGACCCGGATGATGTCGATGTCGGCGAGGTCCTCCCACAGCACGGGGTTGCTGAAGGTCTCGGCCGGGGGCCAGGGCTCGACGCATCCCGGCCCGCCGCTCGACTCCGAGCCGTCGTCGGCCGAGTCGTCGTCGGTCGTGCCGTCGACGGTCACGCCGCTGGTGGCAGAGGTGGATCCGTCGAGACCCGAGCTGGTCGACGACGGGCTGGTCGTGGACGAGGCGCTCGTGGACGTGCCGTCCGATGGCGACTGGTCGCTCGGCTCGGGTGTGCAGCCGAGCGCGAGCGTCATGAGGGCGGCGGTGGCCCCGACCGCGGCGCGCACGTCGGCTCGCCCCGCGGGATGGGCCCCGCGATGGCTTTGCGAGCCCGTGTGAAGCCCGAGGGCGCGTCCGCTCGGCGTGGTGCGCTCCGCGGGTGAAGCGGTGCGTCTCGTGCGAGGGCTCGTCCTTGGCGTTGAATTCATGCTTCTCCTCACGGGGGATGCCGCTGGCCGCCGAGGGTTGCGTGGGACGGCGGGGCGGCGCCGGTCGGCTCGAGCCGTGTCCCCACGCGATCGCGTGACTCTTGGATCGAGAAGATGCCCGTTGGGATGAGTTGTCAAGCGATCGAGCGAGACCACTCGTGATGATCCGGGAGGGGGGGTCTTCTTGTTCCGGTGCGATTGCACTTCACGTACGTCGACACACTCGACCCACCTGGAGGGACCACTGGGCGGAATGTTCTGATCCGTCTCGGATGGTGGTTCGACGGTCCTGCGCCTAGCAGCCCGTGGTGAAACCCTCGCGCGGCCAGAACACCGCCCCCGCGGCTCA
>JGI12210J13797_11243614_pt1 | contig 17622 bp, 15 predicted proteins | sample ElkSlonscriptome_3_FD_13797 | JGI IMG/M metagenome (IMG submission 13797)
CCTGTTCGACGGGGCGGGGATCCCGATCGCGGTGACCAGCGACTTCGAGGGGAGCGAGACCTTCGAGGATTTCAATCCGCGCGCCTCGATCAGTTGGCAGCCCAACCGCGACCACAACGTCTATTTCACCTATTCGCAAGGGTTCAAGGGTGGCGGCTTCGACCCGCGCGGCCAGACCACCGCCGCGCCCGATCTCGACGGCGACGGAGACGTGGATTTCGACGACCAGTTCGAATTCCTGCGCTTCGCGCCGGAGACGGTCGACAGCTTCGAGCTGGGCTGGAAGGCCTCGCTGCTCGACAACCGGCTCAACATCTCGCTCGCGGGCTTCCTCAGCCAGTACAACGACGTCCAGATCCCCGGCTCGGTCGGGCTCGACAGCAATGGCGACGGGGTCAACGACAGCTTCATCGGCATCACCTCGAACGCGGCGAGTGCGGACGTGAACGGGATCGAGTTCGAGGGCAATGCGCTCGTCGGCAAGGATTTCGTGGGCAATGGCAGCCGCTTTTCGGTCAACTGGTCGCTGGGCGTGCTTGATGCGAAGTTCAACACCTTCATCGACGCCTTCGGCAACGACGTGGCCGACCAGAGGGTGTTCCAGAACACGCCCGACATCACCGGGCACATGGGTTTCAATCTCGGTATTCCGGCCGGCGATGGGATGTTTGACCTGATCGGCCTCGCCTCGCTGCGTTCGGATGCGAGCCAGTTCGAGGTGCCCAACCCCTTCCTGGATCAGGATGGCTTCGTGCTGGTCGATGCCAGCATCGTCTACACCGCGGATGACGGCCTTTATTCGATCGGCCTCCACGGCAAGAACCTGTTCGACAAGGAATATATCGTCGCGGGCTACAATTTCGTCAGCGGCGGCACGCCTCCGGGCACGCCCTTCGTCCCGACCCTCGGGCTGGAGGGGACGCTGACCGGCTTCTACGGCGACCCCCGGCGGATCTACGTTACCGCGCAGGTCAATTTCTGATTTCTCCCCTGGACGGGAGCTGACACGGAAAAGCCCGGAAGGCCAGGTCGGCCTTCCGGGCTTTCTCCATCAAAGGGGCGCGATCAATTGACCGCGGGCGGCGATCCGTTGGTTTTCTGCAGCGCGCCGCCGGGCGGGTTGTCGATTACCGTTCCGGTGTCGCTGTTCGGTCCGTCGGTCGGCTTCTTCTTGCTGCCGCCATGCGACCCGTCCTCGCGATCGAAATAACGCTTCGCCATGTAGCCGCCCGCGCCCATCGCGAGCATGGCGGGGATGCTGATGCGCTTCAGGATGAAGGGCGCGGCGCGGGCGACAGCGACCCCGGTAGTCCCGCCGAGCACCGGATAGCGTTTGGCGAGTTTGGAGCCGACTGCGGCCCCGATGAGTGATCTAAGCATGATTGTCCTCCTTCACCCGATCAATGGGTGGCAGGGCCTGGCGGTTCCGGGCATGGTCGTGCGTCGGCAACGCGTGGGCCCAAGTCTTCCCGGGTCAAGAAACGGGTTTTCTTGGGGCCCGTCAGCAGGCATAGGCCCTGCCCATGCACGATATCCGCCTGATCAGGGACGATCCCGAAGGCTTCGATGCCGGCCTCTCGCGGCGCGGCGCTGAGCCGCAAGCGAAGGCCCTGCTCGCGCTCGACGAGAAACGCCGCGCGCTCACCACGAAATTGCAGGAAGCCCAGAGCCGCCGCAACGAGGCCTCCAAGGCGATCGGCAAGGCGATGGGTCAGGGCAACGCGGAAGAGGCCGAGAAGCTGAAGGCCGAAGTGGCGGAGCTGAAACGGGCGATGCCCGAAATCGAGGAGCGGCTGACCAAGGTTTCGGAAGAGCTCGACCACGCGCTCGCCGTGATCCCGAACCTCCCCGCCGCCGACGTGCCGGACGGCGAGGACGAAGATGCGAATGTTGAAGTCGCGCGCTGGGGACGCCTGCGCGATTTCGACTTCGAGCCGAAGGAGCACGCCGACATCGCCCCTGCGCTTGGCATGGAATTCGAGACCGGGGCGAAGCTGTCGGGCGCGCGCTTCACCTTCCTGCGCGGCGACATGGCGCGGCTGCATCGCGCGCTCGGCCAGTTCATGCTCGACCGGCAGGTGGCCGAAAATGGCTATACCGAGTGCAACCCGCCCGTGCTCGTCAAGGACGCGGCGATGTACGGGACAGACAAGCTGCCCAAGTTCGCCGAGGACAGCTTTCGCACCACGGACGATCGCTGGCTCATTCCAACCGCCGAGGTTTCCCTTACTGCCAGCGTCATGGGGGACATTCTCGACGCGGACGCCCTCCCCATCCGGCTCACCGCGCTCACCCAGTGCTTCCGTTCCGAAGCGGGTGCGGCGGGGCGCGATACGCGCGGCTTCATCCGCCAGCACCAGTTCGAGAAATGCGAGCTCGTCAGCATCGTGAAGCCCGAGGATTCCGAAGCCGAGCACGAGCGGATGCTGCAATGCGCGGCGGGCGTGCTCGAGGCGCTCGGTCTGCCTTATCGCACCGTGCTGCTGTGCACCGGCGACATGGGCTTCGGCGCGCGCAAGACCTACGATCTCGAAGTGTGGCTGCCCGGACAGGGCGCGTTCCGCGAGATCTCGTCCTGCTCGAACACCGGCGATTTCCAGGCACGGCGGATGAAGACCCGCTACCGCCCCGAAGGCGAGACGAAGCGGACCGAATTCGTCCATACATTGAACGGATCGGGCCTGGCGGTGGGCCGCACGCTGGTCGCGGTGATCGAGAACTACCAGGAGGCCGATGGCAGCGTCACCGTTCCCGAGGCCCTCCACCCCTACATGGCCGGCATGACCAGACTGGAGCCGACGACGTAATGCGCATCCTTGTCACCAATGACGACGGCTACCACGCACCCGGCCTTGCCGTGCTGGAAGAAATCGCGAGCCATTTCTCCGACGATGTCTGGGTCTGCGCCCCGTCCGAGGAACAATCGGGCGCGGGCCATTCGCTGACGCTCAATCGCCCGGTGCGGCTCCAGACCCATGGCGAGCGGCGCTTTGCCGTTACGGGCACGCCGACCGACAGCGTCATGATGGCTTTGCGCGAAGTCATGGACGCGCCCCCCGACATCATCCTTTCGGGCGTGAATCGCGGGGCAAATCTCGGCGACGACATAACCTATTCGGGTACTGTTTCGGCCGCAATCGAAGGCGCGCTCGCGGGTGTGCGCTCGATCGCTCTCAGTCAGGTCTACAGCGGCGAGACGCGCGGCACCGACATCGAATTCGCCGCCGCGCGTGACTGGGGGCCGAAAGTGATTGCCCCGCTGCTCGACGCGCCGTTTGCCGAGCGCACGCTGGTCAACGTGAACTTTCCGCCCCTCGCGCCGAGCGAGGTCAGGGGCATCCGGGTCTCCAGGCAGGGTTTCCACGATTACAAGCGCGGCACCGTCGTCGAGGGACGCGATCCGCGCGGGCTTCGATATTTCTGGTTCGGCCTCGACCCGATCGAGCATTCGCTTGACCACGGGACCGATCTCGAAGCGATCGACGACGGTTATATCGCGGTCACGCCATTGCAGCTCGATTTCACTCATTACCCGACCATCGGCCTTCTCGCCGAGAGGTTCGGGGGCTGAGCCGGGCGGGGGAGTGAGGGGGCGATGGCGGACAAACGACCGCATGAGCTGACCGCTTCCATATCGAAGTCGGTGCCGAGATCGAGCGGGAAGCGACATTTCCAGCCGCTGCGCCGACAGGTAAGGCTGCCGGTCTGGGGCGATCTCAGCATAAGGCTCGGCCTTGCGCTGTTCCTGATCTTCGTCGTCATCCTCATTCACTGGTGGGACCGCGAGGGGCTGGTCGACAATTTCGACGGCCACGTGAGCTTTCTCGACGTGGTCTATTTCACGATGATATCGATTACCACGACCGGTTTCGGCGACATCGCCCCGATCAGCGAGCGCGCGCGGCTGGTCGAGGCGCTGATCGTGACGCCGGTGCGCTTTGCCGTTCTCTTCATCTTTGTCGGCACGGCCTACAATTTCATCATCAAGCGCAGCTGGGAGAAATGGCGCATGGCCCGTATCCAGGATCAATTGTCCGGCCACGTGGTGGTGCTCGGCTACGGCGTTTCCGGCTCGCAGAGCGTCGAGGAGCTGATCGCGCGGGGGACCGATGCGAGCTGCATCGTCGTTGTCGATCCGCACGATGACCGGCTGGCCGAAGCGGAGAAGCTCGGTGTCAACGTAATGGCCGCCGACGCAACCCGCGACGAGACACTGAAGGCGGTGAGGATCGGCAATGCGCAGACGGTGCTGGTGTCGGCCGGGCGCGACGATACTTCGATCCTGATCGTGCTGACGGTGCGCCATCTTGCCCCCAAGGTGCCGATCAGCGTCGTCGTCCGTGCGCAGGACAACGAGGTTCTTGCCCGGCAGGCGGGGGCGAACAACGTCATCAACCCGGTGCGTTTTACCGGCCTGCTGTTGGCGGGCAGCGCCAAGGGCGCGCATATTTCCGACTACCTCGCCGATCTCGCATCGGTCTCGGGCCGCGTCCAGCTGGTCGAACGGGTGGTCGACGAGACCGAATGCGGCCGCCCGATCACCGATCTGGCCAGCGGCGGCAAGGGCCTCAGGATCTATCGCAACGGCCGGGCGATCGGTTACTGGGAGGAGGAATGCCAGAACCTCCAGAAGGGTGACGTCATCGTCGAGATCGTCCCGACCGAGAACGGCACGACCAAGGGCGACGGGCACGGCGACAAACGCGAATAGCCGTTCACCGAAACAGCAGGAACACGCCGCCCATCGCCGCCATGCCAGCGAGGAAATGGCCGGAATCGATCGCGAAGAGCAAGCCGCTCCTGCGCTGATAGAGATAGTTGATCCCGATTGCAGGGATCATGATACCCACGGCGAAACCCACAGCCATCATCATCACGACAAAAGGCGCCGGGTCGGTCCGGGCGATGAGGTGCCACAGCACCATCGCGACCAGCATTTCGAACAGGAAGGTCAGCCCGAAGATCACCGCCATGTTGCCCGAGCGCACATCACTGTCCGCAAGCCCGGCTGCCCGCTGCCATGCCTTGCCGAAAAGCACGCCGTACCAGATCGCCCCGACCGCAAAGAAGGCTGCGGCCCCGGCCAGCACCGGCCACAATGCGAAGTCGTTCATGTGCGCATCCCTCCGTCAAAGCATCCTGCTAGCGCATTCGCGGCTTTGCGTGTAGAGGGCCGCGCGAAATGAACACCGCGACCACTTCCCCTCCCCGCACTCTCCCCGACCAGAAGCGCGTCGGCATGGTCAGCCTCGGCTGTCCCAAGGCGCTCGTCGATTCCGAGCGTATCCTCACCCGTCTGCGCGCCGATGGCTATGCAATCAGCCCCGACTACGCGGGGGCGGACGTGGTGCTTGTCAACACATGCGGCTTTCTCGATTCCGCAAAGGAGGAAAGCCTCGCAGCGATCGGGGAAGCCATTTCCGAGAACGGCCGTGTGATCGTCACCGGCTGCATGGGCGAGGAAGCGGATGCGATCCGCGCCGCGCATCCGCAGGTGCTCGCGGTCACGGGTGCGCATCAGTACGAGCAGGTGGTGGATGCGGTCCACACCCACGCTCCGCCGACCCAGGGGCCTTACGTGGACCTTATCCCGCAGCTCCCCGCGCTCAGGCAGCAAGGCGGCAGCGAGTCCGCCGACTTCATCAAGCTGACACCGCGCCATTACGGCTATCTCAAGATCTCGGAGGGCTGCAATCATTCCTGCGCCTTCTGCATCATTCCCCAGCTGCGCGGAAAGCTCGCGAGCAGGCGGATCGACGCGGTGCTGCGCGAGGCGGAGAAACTGGTCGCGGCGGGGACGAAGGAATTGCTCGTCATCAGCCAGGACACCAGCGCCTACGGCGTCGATATCCGGCATGAGCCGCGCGGCTGGAAGGACCGCGAAGTGCGCGCCCACATGACCGACCTTGCGCGCGAACTCGGCGGGCTGCGCACCGAGGAAGGCCACGCGCCCTGGGTCCGGCTGCACTACGTCTATCCCTACCCGCATGTCGACCATGTCATCCCGCTGATGGCCGACGGGCTTCTGACGCCTTATCTCGACATCCCCTTCCAGCACGCTTCGCCCAAGGTGCTGAAGCTGATGAAGCGACCTGCCAACGAGGCTAAGGTTCTGGACCGGCTCAGGAACTGGCGCGAGATCTGCCCGGACATCGCGGTGCGCTCGTCCTTCGTGGTCGGGTTTCCGGGCGAGACGGAGGATGATTTCGCCTACCTCCTCGACTGGCTCGCGCAGGCCCGGCTCGACCGGGTCGGTGCGTTCCGGTTCGAGCCCGTGGAGGGCGCGGCCGCCAATGCCCTGCCCGATCCGGTGCCCGAAGAGGTCAAGGAGGAACGCTATGCCCGCCTCATGGACCTTACCGCCCGGATCAGCGCCGAAAAGCTCGCCGCCAAGGTCGGACGCACGCTTCCGGTCATCATCGACGAGGTCGGAGAACCCGACGAGGACGGCGATGTCGGAGCGACCGGTCGCAGCGAGGCAGACGCGCCCGAGATCGACGGCGCGGTTCACCTGCGCGATGTTCCCTTGGACCTTCAGCCGGGGGCAATCGTTGACGTGCATATCGAGGATGCCGACGAACATGACCTTTTCGGCGTGATCGCCTCCTAGGATTTCGCAGGGCGACGTTGCCGCCTTAGAGGCGATCGGTTAGCATCCATCCCGCAAAAGGGCGCGCGATCGCGTCCGCAAGGAGGGACGCGCTTGACCCAGTTCGCCGCCGACCGGCTGCTTCTGTTCGGGGCCACCGGAGACCTTTCGCGCCGCAAGCTGCTGCCTTCGCTCTGCGCGCTCGATGCGGACGGATTGCTTCCCGAAAAGCTCTCGATCATCGGGACCGCGCGCTCCGAAATGGACGATGCGGGCTTTCGCGACATGACCCGCGCTGCTCTCGAGGAGCACCTGCCCGCCGAACGGCGCGGCGGGATGGCGGGCTTTCTCAACCGGCTCCACTACCAGCCGCTCGATGCCTCCACGCAGGAAGGCTTCGAACGACTTGCGCAGACCGTCGCCGCGAACGGAGAGGATGCGGATACGGGCCCCGGCACCGGGGTCGCCATCTTCCTCTCGACCGCGCCAAGCCTGTTCGGCCCGACCATCGCAGGGCTCCAGCACGCCGGGCTCACCGGAGAGAATGTCCGCTTGTGCCTCGAAAAGCCGCTCGGCGACGACCTCGCCTCGAGCTGCGTGATCAATGATGCGGTCGCCGACGCCTTTCCCGAGGAGCGAATTTTCCGGATCGACCATTATCTGGGCAAGGAAACGGTCCAGAACCTGCTTGCGCTGCGTTTCGCCAATATCCTGTTCGAGCCGATCTGGAACGCGACCTATATCGACCATGTCCAGATCACAGTGGCCGAAACCGTGGGCCTCGAAGGGCGGGTCGATTTCTATGACGGAGCGGGCGCCTTGCGCGACATGGTGCAGAACCACATGCTCCAGCTGCTCAGCCTTGTCGCGATGGAGCCGCCGACGAGTTTCGGCGCGACTGCGGTGCGCGACGAGAAGGTCAAGGTCCTGCGCGCCCTGCGCCCGGTAAAGGCAGGAGAGACCGTCACCGGGCAATACCGCGCGGGCGCGATCGGCGGGAAGGCCGTGCCCGGCTATGACGAGGAACTCGGGCGGGATTCGGACACCGAAACCTTCGTCGCGATCAAGGCGCATGTCGACAACTGGCGCTGGAAGGGCGTGCCCTTCTACCTGCGCACCGGCAAGCGCCTTCCCGAACGCGTGACCGAGATACTCGTCCAGTTCCGCTGCGTCCCGCATTCGATCTTCGACGGATCCCAGAATGGCAGCGGCGGCATGGTCGCGACCCATCCCAACCACCTCCTGATCGGCATCCAGCCCGAGGAGAACATCACTCTCTCCCTCATGGCAAAGGTCCCCGGTCTCGACGAGGAGGGAGTGAGCCTGCGCGAAATCCCGCTCCAGATCGCCATGCCCGACGCCTTTGTCGGCCAGCACCGCCGCATCGCCTATGAACGCCTTCTGCTCGACCTGATCAACGGCGAGCAGACCCTTTTCGTGCGCCGCGACGAGGTGGAAGCGCAATGGCACTGGATCGATGCGATCCGCACCGAATGGCAGGCGGGCAACGTGGCGCCGCGCACCTACACGGCCGGAAGCTGGGGCCCCAGCGCGGCGATCGGCCTTATCGAACGCGACGGAGTGAGCTGGCATGAATAAGCTCGACGACACGATCCGCCGGGTCACGCAGCGCATCATCGAACGCTCGAAGGACAGCCGCAGCGCCTATCTCGACCTCATGAAGCGCGAGGCGGACCGCAGGCCCGATCACAAGGACATCGCCTGTTCCAATCTCGCCCATGCGTTTGCGGGCGCGATGGAGGATCAGGAGGCGATGAAGAACCGGCGCGGGCCGAATATCGGAATCGTCACCGCATACAACGACATGCTGTCCGCTCACGCGCCCTATTATCGCTATCCCGAGCGGCTCAAGATCCATGCTCGCGAGATCGGCGCGACGGCGCAGGTCGCCGGTGGAACCCCCGCGATGTGCGACGGGGTGACGCAGGGCGAGGACGGAATGGAGCTTTCCCTGTTCAGCCGCGACACCATCGCCCTGGCAACCGGCGTGGCGCTCTCGCACCAGATGTATGACGGGATGGCCTGTCTCGGCATCTGCGACAAGATCGTGCCCGGCCTGATGATCGGAGCCTTGCGCTTCGGCCACCTGCCAGCCGTCTTCGTGCCTTCGGGTCCAATGCCCTCGGGCATTTCCAACGCCCAGAAGCAGGAGACCCGCCAGAAATACGCCAGTGGCGAGATCGGGCGCGGCGAATTGCTTGAAAGCGAGCTCGGCAGTTACCATTCGCCCGGCACCTGCACCTTCTATGGCACGGCCAACTCGAACCAGATGATGATGGAGATGATGGGCCTGCACATCCCCGGGGCCGCGTTCGTCCAGCCGGGAACGAAGCTGCGGCAGGCGCTCGACCGGGCAGCGGTGCACAGGCTCGCTGCGCTCTCCGGAACGAGCGAACGGACCCTCGCTCAGGTCGTTAACGAAAAGGCGATCGTCAACGCCGTCGTTGGTCTGCTCGCGACCGGCGGCTCGACCAATCACGCAATCCATATCCCCGCAATGGCGCGGGCGGCCGGCATCCGCATCGACTGGAGCGACATGGCCGAAATCAGTCGGGTCGTGCCGCTGGTGGCACGGGTCTATCCCAATGGCTCGGGCGACGTGAACCAGTTCCACGCGGCAGGCGGCATGGCCTATGTGATCGGTGAATTGCTCGGCGCGGGGCTCGCCCATTCCGATATCCTGACCGTGTGGGAGGAGGGCTTCGCCGCGTATTCCAGGGAGCCGGTGCTGGAGGACGAAACGCTCGGATGGAGCACGGTCGAGACAAGCCGGGACGAGGCCATGCTGCGCCCCGTTTCCGAACCGTTTCAACCGGATGGCGGGATGCGCCTGCTGACAGGCAATCTCGGCCGGGCCTGCTTCAAGAGCTCGGCAGTGGAGCGCGAGCGCTGGACGATCGAAGCGCCTGCTCGCGTGTTCGAGGACCAGGGCGATGTGCTCGCCGCGTTCAAGGCAGGGGAACTGAACCGCGACGTGGTCGTCGTGGTGCGCTTTCAGGGCCCGCGCGCCAACGGAATGCCCGAACTCCACGCGCTGACCCCCTCGCTTGCCGTGCTGCAGAACCGGGGCCACCGGGTAGCGCTGGTGACCGACGGGCGCATGTCGGGTGCGAGCGGCAAGGTCCCGGCCGCGATCCACCTCACGCCCGAGGCGAAGGGCGGCGGGCCGCTGGCGCGGGTGCGCGACGGGGATGTCATCAAGGTGTGCGCCGAAACCGGCGAACTCAGCGCCCGCGCAGATCTCGATGCGCGCGACCCCGCTCCGGACCGCGAAGCCGAATGGGGCGTTGGGCGCGAGCTTTTCCGCATGATGCAGGCTCATGCCGACGGCGCCGAGCAGGGCGCTTCGGCGATGCTGGCTTCGGCGGGACTGTGACCGGAGAAAGCCGGCATATCGCGGTCGCCGATATCGGCGGCACCAACGCTCGCTTCGCCCGGGCCAACGTGAGCGAAGACGGCCGCCTGACCTTGTCCGAACCGATCGTGTTCGCCACCAGCGATTATCCCGACCTGCCCTCCGCCTGGCGCGCCTTTCTCCAACGCGAACCCGGTTTCCGGCCGGATGGAGCCGCCTTCGCGCTCGCCGGGCCGGTGGGCGAGGGAGCCTTCAAGCTCACCAATGCCGATTGGCGATTCGACCCTGCGACCCTGCCCGGCGAAGTCGGGCTCGACCGGGTGACGCTGCTCAACGATTTCGCGGCCATCGCCCATGCCGTCGATGGAGTCGACGAGGCAAAGCATCTCGTCCATGTCGCCGGCCCCGAAAAACCCCTGCCGCAGGACGGGACGGTGACCGTGATAGGTCCCGGCACCGGGCTCGGTGTCGCGCATTTCCGCCGCAATGGCGGGCGCACGCTCGTCCAGCCGACCGAGGGCGCGCATATCGATTTTGCGCCGGTCTGCCCGCTCGACGACGCCATCCTGACAGACTTGCGCAAGCGGTTCGGGCGGGTCTCGGTCGAGCGGGTCATATCGGGCGAGGGCATCCTCGCGATCCATTCGGCAATCGCAGCAACGCAGAGGCGCAAGCCGATGGAGACCGACCAGCTAGCGATCTGGAAGGCGGGCATGGCGGGCAAGGACGAACTCGCCACCCGGGCGGTCGAGCACTTCGTTGCCACGCTCGGCCGGATCGCGGGAGATTACGCACTGGCCCACGGGGCAAGTGCGGTGGTCATCGCGGGCGGCCTCGGCCAACGCCTTCAACAGCACCTTTGCGCCCCGGCCTTCCACAAGGCCTTCGTCGACAAGGGACGGTATATTTCCTTGATGAAGGCAATTCCGATTACCCTCATCCGGCATCCGCAACCGGGATTGCTCGGAGCGGCGCTCGCGCATCTTGCCGGGAAATCCGGGGAGAGGATCTAGACGACCCCGCGCAACCCTGCCCGCCTTGCGGCGAACGGCCCTTCTATATCCCGGCGAGGGTCTCTGCCAGGGCGACGGCCGCCGGCAACAGGATGATCATCGAAGCCCCGCTTCGCGAGCTTGGAGGCAAGCACGTGTCCTAATGAGTGCTGCGGGGCGGTTCGGGACAGAAGCGCCACACGCGCATTTCGACGCCCACCTTCTCCACCCGCTCGATCCCCGGCACCGCCAGCACGCCGCCGAGCGAAGCGTTCTCGCCGCGCCACAACCGGTCCGCTGCCCGGCCTGCTTCGCTGCGAGTGACCTGCCCGCCCAGCTCCGCGACGATCCGGCGCACCGTCTCCACCTGGATGACGCGCGGGACATTGGCGTAATAGCGCCATACCGGCCCGTTCGCGCTCTGCGCCTCGCGCAGCACCATCTCTTCCCAGTCGAGCTGCGCATACCATTCGATAGCCCGCCACGCTTCGGCCAGGTACTGTGCGCTCGCCGCGAGCGAGTGCGCATCGAGCCAATCTTGCTCCGCAAGGTGGCGCCGGACTCGCGAGCGGTCGAAGGCGATGTCCTCATTGCTTGGATCGCGAACGGCCTCCAACCCGCAGCTCTTCACGATCCCCTCGAGCTCGGCCTTGCGCCAGCCGAGCAGCGGTCGGAGGAGCGGCAGGTCGGTTCCGGGCACGAGACCGTGCGCGCGCACCCCGGCAAGGCCCGACAGCCCGCTTCCCCGGGCAAGCCGCATCAGCAGCGTCTCGGCCTGGTCGTCGGCGTGGTGCGCGGTGGCGAGCGCGCCGCATCCCGCCTCGCGCGCCCAGCGGGCCAGCGCGGCGTAGCGCGTTTTGCGCGCGCTGGACTGGAGATTGCCGCGCGGAACCTCGATCGCCAGCGCACTGAAGGGAATGCCGCGCTCTTGGCAAACGGCCTCGACGAACGCGACCTCCCCTGCGGCCTCGGCACGCAGCCCGTGATCGACGCTCGCCACGGCGATTGCGCCGGGAAGCGCCTCGTGCGCGAGCAGCAGCAGAGCGAGACTGTCCGGCCCGCCCGAGACCGCGAGGCCGAGGCGTTCTTCGCGCTCCTCCTCGGGCCAGAGCCGCTCGAGATCTTCGCCGAAGCGGGCGATCAGAGCCGGATCGGGTTTGCTGACAATCGCGCGCCTCCCCTGTCCCGGCCTATTCGCAGGTCACCTTCCGGCGATTGCTCTCGTACTGATCGGCGAGCCGCCCCGTCGCGATCGCGGGATAGGTCTCGCCGAATTCGGCGAGCGCAATGCAGGCGCGGCGATCGTCATTCATCGCGATCATGCTTTCGGCGAGGTAGAGCAGGCTATCGGACGCGCGCCGGGCGGTGCGGTCGGCCTGATAGTTGCGCAGGAACCAGCGGGCCGCCTCTTCGGCCATGCCGTCATCCAGAAACGCCCGGCCCAGCAGGTTGCGCCCGTAGGTGATCAACCGGTGGTCGGGATAGGCCTCGATGAAGCCTGTCAGTTGCTGGCGCGCCTCCGGATAGAAGCCCGCATCCCACAAGCGGAAGCCATAGGTGTATTCGTCCGCGCCCGCATCGCCCGTATCTGGCTTGCTGATCGCCTGCACTGCGGCGATCCGTTCGGGGCTCGGTCCGGCGTTCTCGCTGCCGACAGCGGAAGTTTCTGCCGCGACCCGGCTGGGCTCGATCCGCTCTTCGACCGCTTCGCCCTCGATCTGCGTGTTGCTCGCGGCTTCTTCCTCGCCGGTCATCGCGGCGAGATTGCTGTCGGTCGCCGCATCCGTGGTCCGCGGCGGAGCGCCCCTCATCCCCTCGAGTGCACCGACCCGTTGATCGAGCAGCGAGAGCGCATTCGAGTTCTCCTCGCTCCGCGCGGTGAGGCGCTGAAGCTGCAGTTCCACCGCTTCGATCCGCGCGAGAATGTCCGTCAACGCGCTGGTGGAAGGGCGATCGGGTCTGCTCGCGGTCGCCTCTGCTCCGGTTATCTGCGGTTCGAAGAAGCGCCCGTCACCTCCGGGAAAGACCTTTCGCTGGAGCGCGCGAATCTCGGCCTCGACCTTGCGCAGGCGCGCTTCGGCCCCGCTGTCCTGTGCGTGAGCGGGTGCGGGCATCGTCGCCAGAGCGGCGGCGGCGACGACGGCGCCGCAGAGTCGGGTCGCCAGGCTGGTGGCGCGGACGGGTTTCATCTTCTCGGGAGCCTCCCTCTATGCTCTGTTCTCGCGCGGCCAGCGAAGTAGTGACGAGCCGCGCGCTGCAACGCTCCCTTGCGGAAACGCTTCTGAATACAAGCCGAATCTGTGCCCGCTCGAAACCTGCAAGTCGAGGGGAAGTTCGCAAGGATCGACAAGGAAACAGCACTCGGCAAAGTGCGCTGCGCGCTGACCGGTCATTTGCCCATCAATTGGCCGAGGGACTGTTCGCCTCACCACGAGCGAGCAGGGCGCGGGCGGACACGGGCTCTCCCCCCATCGTCCGTGGCCCCTCGGCGAGCGGCGGAACCTCGCGCCCACCGATCGTAATCGCGAAAGCGTCCGGCCGACCGGTGTTGATCAGCGGCTCCCGCGCGCCACGTGGGAGGGTGAAGCTTTCGCCGCTCTCCATCTGCGCCTCGTAGAGCCGCTCACCGCCGCGTTCGTAAAAGCGCACCCAGACCCCGTCCTCGATCGCGGTGAAGACCACGTCGCCCGACGGGTCCGCGCTTGCAATGGGAGCCTCTGCCTCTGCTGCCGCGCCCGCCGCCAGCTCGGTTTCGGTTGCGGTTTCGGTCGGGGCCGAAGCGTCCTCGCGGCTGAGCGAGGGCAAGTCCGCGCCCTGGCCGAAATAGGAGCTCGAAAAGGCGATCACGCCGACCACCAGCACGATCGCGGCGATCGCGCCGAACCAGGTCAAAGCGGAAGAAGGAAGTTTCCCCGGATCGCCCGGCTCCATCGCGCCCGTGCCATGATGGCGCTGCCTCCCCTCGTCGGACAGCTCGGAGCGGACCGCATCGGCAATCGCCTCCTCGTCGAGACCGACCATCCGGGCATAGGTGCGCGTGAAGCCGATCGCATAGGCGCGCGAAGGGAGGGCTTCGAAGTCGCCCGCCTCTATCACTTCGAGGTGGTGGACCGGGATGCGGGTCTCGGCAGCGATGTGCGAAAGTTCGAGCCCCTTGCTTTCGCGCGCGGCGCGAAGGGTCGCGCCCGCCCCGGCGGACTTCTCGCCGAAATCGTGCTCGGCATCGTCGGCGAAAGGTTCGCCGCCGATTGCGCCGGTCTGTGTGTCGCTGGTCATGACCCGGTCCAGGTTTTGCGGTGTTCTTGTCGAAAATCGAGCTTTCGCCTTAACAATAGGCGTTGACGCGCGCTGTCAAGGATTCGCCTTCGCCGATGGCGCAGGCTGCCGCAAGTGCGCGGCAGACTGCCGAAAGCAAAGTCAGTCGGTCTCGATCTCGCGGTCGGCGGCCCAGGCGGAAAGCTCGGTGCGGATGTCGACGGCAGGATCGGCGAGCCAGCCGTTGATCGCCGTGGACAGTTCGGCGAGGTCGATCTTGCGCACCAGTTCCTTGATCGGGCCGACAGCGGCGGGCGTGATCGAGAGGCGGCGGAAACCGATGCCGAGCAGGGCCAGCGCTTCGAGCCTGCGCCCGCCCATCTCGCCGCACACGCCGACATCGACCCCGCTCCCGGTGCTCGACTGGATGACGCGCCGCAGGAACCGCAGGATCGAGGGAGAAAGCCAGTCATAACGCTGGGCGAGCTTGGGATTGGCGCGGTCGGCCGCGAACAGGAACTGCGTGAGATCGTTCGTACCGACCGACAGGAAGCTCAGTTTCGGCAGGAGCATGTCGAGCACTTCGGCCAATGCGGGCACTTCGAGCATCGCGCCGAAATGGATCCGTTCCGGGCCGAGTTTCTTCTTCGACTTGAGAAAGGCGTGCTGTTCATCGAACACCGCCTTGGCCGCGTCGAATTCCCACACTTCGGAGACCATCGGGAACATGACGTAAAGCGCCCTGCCCCCGGCCGCTTCCAACAGCGCGCGCGCCTGCGCCTTCATCAGCCCTTCGCGTTCCAGAGCAAGCCGCAGTGCGCGCCAGCCCATCGCCGGGTTTTCGTCGCCGCGCGCCACATCCGAGGCGAGATAGGGAACGGACTTGTCACCGCCGATATCGACGGTGCGGAAGATCACCGGCTTGTCCCCCGCCGCATCGAGCACGTCGCGATAGAGCCGGGTCTGCCGCTCGCGTTGGGGCAAGGTCGCGGAGACGAGGAACTGGAATTCGGTTCGGAACAGCCCGACGCCGTCCGCACCGGTCATCGCGAGATTGCTCATGTCATCGCGCAGCCCGGCATTCATCATCACCTCGATGCGCGTGCCGCAGCGGGTGAAGGGTTCGACATCGCGCAGGCTTGCATAGGCCGCCTGGCGTTCCTTCGACCGCGCAAAACGGGCGTGAAAGACCTGCGCGGCCTGCGAAAGCGGACGCACGATCGCATTGCCTGCCGTCGCATCGAGCAGCACCTCGTCGCCTTCCCGGATCAGTCCGCGCACGCTCTGCGCCCGCCCCAGCACCGGCACGCCCATCGCGCGCGCCACGATCACGACATGGGCGGTGAGCGAGCCCTCCTCGAGAATCACGCCCTTCAGCCGCCGCTTGTCGTATTCGAGAAGTTCGGCCGGCCCCAGATTGCGCGCGATCAGGATCGTGTCGCGCCGGAGCCCTTGCGATGCCGCCGTGCCAAGCTGCCCCGAAACGATCCGGATCAGCCGATTGGCGAGATCTTCGAGATCGTGCATCCGGTCGGCGAGCAGCGGATCGTCGATCTCGCGCATGCGCATGCGGGTGTGCTGCTGCACCCGCTCGATCGCCGCCTCTGCCGTGAGGCCGGAATCGATCGCCTCGTTGATGCGACGCGACCAGCCTTCGTCATAGGCGAACATCTTGTAGGTCTCGAGCACCTCCTCGTGCTCGCCCCCGACGCCGAACTCGGCCTGGTTGGCAAGATTGTCGATCTGCTCGCGCATCTTGTCGAAGGCGCGATAGACGCGCTGGCGCTCGGCCTCGATGTCCTCGGCCATGACCTGCGTGATCTGCACGCGCGGCTGGTGATAGACCGCCTGGCCCGCGCCCAGCCCCTTGACCATCGGGAGGCCGGTGACGGTCGCAGGCGCGGTCTGCTCCTCGGTCAGGCCACGCGCCTCTTCTTCATCGACCAGTTCGGCATTGGCGATGAGTTCGGACAGCACCATCGCGGTGGTCTGCAGCGCCTCGATCTCGACATCCTCGTAACGGCGCGGATCGACATGCTGGACGCAGAGCACGCCGACCGCGCGCTCGCGATAGACGATCGGCACTCCGGCAAAGGAGTGGAACTTGTCCTCCCCCGTTTCGGGCCGATACAGGAAGTCGGGATGGGCCTTGGCCTCGGCGAGGTTCAAGGTTTCGACATTGGCCGCGATCGTGCCGGTCAGGCCTTCGCCCACCGCCATCCGGGTGACGTGTACCGCGCTCTGATTGAGCCCGCGCGTGGCGAAGAGTTCGAGCATGCCTTCGCGCAGGAGATAGATCGAGCAGACCTCGCTGGTCAGGCATTCGCCGATGATCTCCACGACCGAATCGAGCTTGCCCTGCGCATGCATGCGCGAAGCCATCACCTCGGTCAGGCGAGTCAGGATCTGGCGGGCGGATGCGGCGGCTGTCATGGACTTCGCCCACATCTACTGCGGTGCGGGCATAAAAGCAAAGCGCCGTATCGCGCTCGGATCAAGCCAGCGCGCGAGGCGGGATACGCGAGCGAGCGGCTCGCCGCGGTATGAAGCGAACCCGCGCTGGCGGGCTGCATAGAACGGGCCGCGTAGAAAGAGCTTACCCGGTCAGGGGGCGGCCGAGCGGCATCGCACCTGGCCCGGAAGAACCGCGTCAGTTGCGCGCGATCTCCTCCTTCAATCGGAGCTTGCGTCTCTTGAGGTCCTGAACGGTCGCAGCATCGGGCGCAGGCCGGGCCATCTCGTCACGCAGCCGGGCTTCGAGGCCCGCATGCTTGGACTGGAGTGCCTGAACGTGCGAGGTGGATACTGCGGTTGCCATAGTCGATACCTCCTTCTTTCGGGGGGTGCCCCCGGGGAAGCGACTCGGACCGTTGCGGCCGAGCCGCAGGTTTGAAACAAACCACAGGCAGGCTATCTTGCAAAGTCGTTAGAATACGTGAATCGATGACCGCGCGGCCTCGCGCGATAAATCGTTAACGCGATCCTTCTCAATTTGCGGGCTTTGCGGGGAAACGCTCCGGTTCGGCAGCGGGTTTGAAACAGGCGGGCAGGCGGAATGAACGAGGCGGAGTTGCGCAAGAAGCTCGAATTGCTGCGCACCGAACATCGTGATCTCGACGCGGCGATTGCCGCGCTGACCGAGGCAGGGCAGAACAGCGGCAGCGCCGACCAGCTGCAGATCGCGCGCCTGAAGAAACGCAAGCTCCGCCTCAGGGACCAGATTTCGATCATCGAGGACGACCTTCTGCCCGATATCATCGCGTAGTTTGTTTTCCGCTCGCCCATCCGGGCGATCGTCCTCGGTGCTGATCCCTCCGCTTCGCTTCGGGGCACCTGCGGGCGCGCGGTCGCGCTTGCGGTCGCCAGGCGACCGAGTGCCTTCGTTCTTCGCTCGCCCATCCGGGCGATCG
>JGI12210J13797_10090932_pt1 | contig 17613 bp, 14 predicted proteins | sample ElkSlonscriptome_3_FD_13797 | JGI IMG/M metagenome (IMG submission 13797)
GGCTTGCCGCGGCCGGAACGTCCCTGCGGCTTGCTGCGTTCTTCCTTTTCGTCGCTACCGAACAGACTGGATAGCCATTCCTTGAAGCGGGTCCAACCGCTTTTCTCCGCTCGCTGGGGTGCGGGCTGCGAGGGTCGCATCGTGCTCACTGCCGGTTCTTCCCGGGTGGTGAGGCCGGCCTGGATTTCCTGCTCGCTGACGACCGGCTCGACTTCGTCGGCCTGGGCCATGGCATACGACGGTTCCTCGACCTCTTCGGATGTCCGCAGACGTTGAATCTGGTAGCGGGGTGTTTCCATCAGGTGGTTGGCGACGATCGTGACCGGCGTCCCGGTTCGGCGCTCTATGGTGTTGACGACCTCTCGCTTTTCGTTGAGCAGGAAATTGGCCACGGCCAGCGGTGCCTGGACGATGACCCGTCCGGTGTTGTCCTTCATCGACTCTTCTTCGGCGAGCCTGATGATAGCGAGCGCCAGCGATTCGATCGACCGGATGGACCCGTATCCATCGCAGCGGGGGCAGGTGATATGGCTGGATTCGCCCAGCGACGGCCGGAGCCGCTGCCGGGAAAGTTCCAGCAGGCCGAAGCGCGATATGCGACCGATCTGGACGCGCGCCTTGTCGGCCCGCATGGCCTCGCGCAACTTGTTTTCGACGTCGCGCTGAGCTTCGCGGCTGTTCATGTCGATGAAATCGATGACCACCAGTCCGCCGAGATCGCGCAGCCGCAGCTGTCGGGCGATTTCCTCGGCCGCCTCAAGGTTGGTCTGCAGCGCGGTTTCCTCGATATCGGCACCCTTGGTTGCGCGCGAGGAATTGATGTCGATCGAAAGCAGCGCTTCGGTATGATCGATCACCACGGCACCGCCGGAAGGCAGGCGCACTTCGCGGGCAAACGCGGATTCGATCTTGCTTTCGATCTGAAAGCGCGAAAACAGCGGGGTCTGCTCGTCGTAGCGCTTGAGTTTGCGCAGGTTGTGCGGCATGACCTGTTGCAAGAAGTCGCGCGCATCCTCGAATACCTGCTCCGAGTCGATCAATATTTCTCCGATGTCCTCGCGCATGTGGTCGCGAAGCGCGCGGATGATGACGTTGCTTTCCTGGTAGATCAGAAATGGTGCCTTGCGCGAACTGGCCGCGGCCTGGATCGCTTCCCAGAGCTGCAGCAGGTAGTTCAGATCCCACTGGAGATCCTCGACCTCGCGGCCTACGCCCGCGGTCCTGACGATCAGGCCCATGTCCTTGGGCGTGTCGAGTTCGCGCAGCGCATCCAGAATGGTCTTGCGATCCTCGCCGGTGACCTGGCGCGAAACGCCGCCTGCGCGCGGGTTGTTCGGCATCAATACCAGGTAGCGCCCAGCCAGGCTGATGAAGGTGGTCAGTGCCGCACCCTTGGTGCCGCGTTCTTCCTTTTCGACCTGGATGATGACTTCCTGTCCGCTTTCCACCGCGTCCTTGATGTCGACTCTCTCGCCGGCGTCAAGGCTCTTGGCCGCGCTTTCCGAAAAGTATTCGCGCGCGATCTCCTTGAGCGGCAGGAAACCGTGACGCTCGGAGCCGAATTCCACGAAGCACGCCTCGAGACTGGGCTCGACGCGCGTGATGCGGCCCTTGTAGATGTTGGATTTCTTTTGTTCCTGAGCGGGAACCTCGATATCGAGGTCAACCAGGTTCTGGCCATCTGCGATGGCGACACGCAACTCTTCGGGTTGAGTTGCGTTTATCAGCATTCGTTTCATTGTTGTCTGAATTCCTAACAAATCGCTCCCGTCCGGCAAAACCGGTCAGGCATCGGCGCCGATGCACGGCAGGCCGAAATCCCCGGACTCTTTCTGTTTCGTGATTGTCGCCGGGAGCGTCTTGATTGTCTGGTTGCCGCGCGAATCTTCAAGTGCCTTCAGGAACGAGAGAATCGGCGACGCGATTATTCGGTTCGGCGAGACCCGACCCACATCCGTGGGTTGCTGCCTGCCTGGTCCGGTATTCCGGCGCGCCGGAAGGGGCGCCCGCAGGTGCGGTTCAACCGCCCCTGCACAACAGGCGCACGCTCAATCATCGTTGCCGGGGCCGATCATTTGCAGGTCGCACCGGCATCCGCTGTCGGCAAGATGCGCCGGCTGACGGTGCGCGAGCGTCATGAAACATTTTCATGCGCGGTTTTCGAACACGCTACCGTCAAGCAGCACAAGTATACTTGAAATGGTGTTTTTCGGCAATTTCCCCGGGGTATCAACCTTGTGTATTTCCAACCGATCGCAACCAGAAACGGTCCGGCGATATGAGTGAGGGCGTCAGCTCTGTTCGAGAGGTTGTGGTCGACGCAGATTGCGGCGGACAGCGCCTGGACAATTTTCTGTCGCGAGAGCTGGGTCAGGTGCCGCGCAGTCTTGTCTACCGCCTGATTCGCACCGGACAGGTCCGCATCAACGGCGGACGGGTCAAGCCCATGCGGAAGCTGGAGACCGGCGACAGAGTGCGTATTCCGCCCGTTCGAGATCCGCGCTCATCGGATGGGCCACCGGTCAAGGTGCCGCAGGCCCGAATCACGGAAATGGAGGGCCGGATCGTCCACAGGCAGGACGAGTTCATCGTCGTCGACAAGCCCGCCGGGCTGGCCTCGCAGGCGGGAACCGGGCTGGCCTGGGGATTGAACGACATCATGACGCGAATCGATTCGCGCGCGGTTCCGGTTCACCGCCTGGATCGCGAAACCAGCGGTCTGATGCTGTTTGCCCTGGGCGCGGCCAATGCTCGCGAGTTGCAGCAGTGCTTTCTCAGCGGCAAGGTCGAGAAGCGCTACCTGGCCTTGCTCGACGGTCATCTCGACCAGCCCCGCGTGGATGTCCTGATGCCGTTGAAAAAGATTCGAGACGGCAGCGGCCAGCACCGGGTCGTCCCGGTCGAGGACGGCCAGCCGGCGCGTTCGAGCTTCAAACGGCTTGAGCAGGTCGGGAAGCGCGATTTCGTTGAAGTACGAATAGAAACGGGGCGTACCCACCAGATCAGAGCGCACGCGCAGTATCTCGGTACGCCGGTCGCCGGGGATGAACGATACAATCCGGGATCGCCACCGGCCGGGCTGGATCGCCTGTTCCTGCACGCTGGATACCTGCGTCTGCCGTGGCCGGAGGACCAGGTGTTCTCGGCGCCGTTGCCGGTCGAACTCAATCAGATCCTGGAGCGCTTGCGTTGAACCGGACAATTTCGAATTACACGTTGCGGGAGGCTCAGTCTTGATCTTTCAGCCGCTGTCGGTCGCGATCGGCTTGCGCTATCTGAGAGCCAAGCGGCGCAACCATTTCATTTCCTTCATATCGCTGATTTCGATGGCGGGCATCGCCGTGGGCGTGGCCATTCTGATCACGGTGATCTCGGTGATGAACGGATTCGAAAAGGAGCTGCGCGAACGCATCCTCGGCATGGTCTCGCACGCGACCGTATCGACCTGGGACCGGCCCTTCGAGGATTGGCCGGCGCTGATCGAGAACGCAAGGCAGAACCCGGAAGTCATCGGCGCTGCTCCGTTTGTCGAGCAGCAAACGCTGGTCAAGGGTCGCGATGTCTCCGGCGCGTTGGTGCGGGGCATCGATCCGGCGCTGGAGCCGACGGTGTCGGATCTCGACCAGCAGATGATCAGCGGCAGTCTTGACGCACTGGACGATGCGCGCTGGCAGGTCGTTCTCGGGCTGGAGCTTGCCGCCCGGCTGGGTGTAGGGCCGGGCGATCCGGTCACGATTTTTGCCCCCGAAATCCGCGCCACGGCTGCCGGCGTGCTGCCGCAGGTCAGGCGATTCACGGTTGCCGGTATCTTCGAAGCCGGCGTACACGAATTCGACAGCTCTCTGGCGATCGTGCACTGGACCGACGCCCAGGCACTGTTCCGCACCGGCGAGGGCGTGACCGGTGTGCGACTGGAGTTCACAGACCTGTTCCGGGCACGCGCCATCGCGCTGGAACTGGCCGATTCGCTTCCGGGCTTTTACCGGGTGCGAGACTGGACCCAGCAGAACGCCAACTGGTTCCGTGCCGTGCAGCTCGAGAAGACGATGATGTTCATTATTTTGTCCCTGATCATTGTCGTTGCGGCGTTCAACATCATTTCGACCCTGGTGATGCTGGTGACCGACAAGCAGGCCGACATCGCCATTCTCAAGACCATGGGATTGAGTCCGGGCCGGGTCATGCAGGTTTTCGTCGTCCAGGGCATGTCGATTGGTGTCATCGGGACCTTGCTGGGGACAGCAGGCGGCATAGTGCTGGCGCTCAACGTCGAAAATATCGTCGCCGGAATCGAATCGCTTCTGAACACCGAGTTTCTCTCGGCCGACATCTATTACATTTCGGATCTGCCGTCGGATCTTAAGTGGTCGGACGTCATGCGTTTTTCCGGGCTGGCGCTGGTGCTTTCGCTGCTGTCGACGCTGTATCCAGCGTGGCGGGCGGGGCGGACGCGGCCGGCGGAGGCATTGCGCTATGAATGACGCGGTCGTCAAATGTGCCGGCGTCACGCGCCGATTCCATCAGGGGCGCACGGCGCTGGACGTACTGCGCGGTGTGGACCTCAAGATCGGCCGTGGCGAGCAGGTGGCTATCGTCGGGGCGTCTGGCGTCGGCAAGAGCACGCTGCTGCAGATACTGGGTGGACTTGACGACCCGACTGAAGGCTCGGTCAGCGTGGCCGGCCACGATATTGTGGCTGCCTCCGAGCAGCGGCGGGGATTGATCCGCAATCGGCACCTGGGATTCATCTACCAGTTTCACCATCTGCTGCCCGAATTCAGCGCACTCGAGAATGTGGCGCTGCCGCTGATGATCGGTGGCCAGACCGCTTCCAGGGCGCGCAGCGCCGCGGCCGATTTGCTGACGCGCGTCGGGCTGGGCGAGCGCCTCGATCACAAGCCGGGTGAACTTTCCGGCGGTGAGCGACAGCGCGCGGCTGTGGCCCGCGCGCTGATCCATCGACCGGACTGCGTGCTGGCCGACGAGCCGACCGGTAATCTGGATGAGGCCACAGCCACATCGGTCTATGAGCTCATGCTCGGTCTGAACCAGGAATTCGGCATCAGCTTCGTGGTCGTGACGCACGATACCGGCCTGGCCGGGCGCATGGACCGGCGCTTCGAAATGACCCACGGCGTGTTGCGCCCCGTGGATTGATGAGCTCGCAGGCGACGCGGGCGGGCCGGGTCGCACTGCTGTTCTGCTGTGGCGCGATTTCCGCTGCGGCGTTTCCGTTTCTGGTCTCGGTTCCGTCTTTGCTGGCATTGCTGGGCCTGATCGCAGCGCTGGCGGTATTTCCTTCCGCCCGAATCTGGGCCGCGCTGCCGGCCGGCATGCTCTGGTTCTCGCTGCACGCTTTCTTGTATGCACAGGAGGCGTGGCCCGATGAGCGGGCCGGCGAGACCGTCGAACTGACCGGCCGGGTAATCGGACTTCCCGAGCAGCGTGACGGCCGCGCTCGCCTGGAATTCCAACCGGACGCCCAGGGTCGGCGGAATGGCGCCCCGGAGCGAATCCTCCTGAGCTGGTATCGCCCGCTGGAGTGGTTCCGGCCCGGAGAAACCTGGCGGATCGAGGCAACGCTGGAACCGCCCAACGGCCGGACCAATCCGGGCCTTTTCGATTATCACCGCTATCTGGTGGCTCGCGGAATCGGTGCGCTGGGGCGCATCCGATCTGCCGAGCTTCAGTCCGCGTCCGGACCGGCGTCGGCGCCCGACCGATTCAGGCAGCGACTTGCGGACTGGTTGCAGGCCGAGACCGTCGATCTGGACGCGGCCGGGCTGCATCGTGCGCTGACGGTGGGTGACCGCACGGCCATGTCGCCCGAACTGGCCGAGCGGCTGAGACGCACCGGCACTGCGCATCTTCTCTCCATCTCCGGCCTCCACGTCGGCATGGTCGCCGGTATTGCCGGGCTGCTGGCCGGGCTGTTGGCAACCCCGCTTTTGCATTTGCGACTCCGGCCGGATCGAAAGCGCGCGATGCTGGTCGCCGGACTTGTTGCGGCGTTCGGTTATGCGCTGCTGGCCGGGTTCAGCCTGCCCACGGTGCGCGCGCTGGTGATGCTGCTGGCCGGATTCGGTGCAATGCTGTGGCGGCGCGGGATCCAGCCGGGCAGAGCGCTTCTGACCGCGCTCGTTGCCGTGCTGCTGGTCGACCCGATGGCTCCGCTGGCAATCGGCTTCTGGTTGTCGTTTGGCGCCGTAGCTGTCCTTATATGGGCATTCTCGGGCCGCGCCCGCGGCAAGGGCTGGCTGCGTGGACTGGTCACGGCTCAGATCGTGATCGCGATTGGTCTTCTCCCGCTCAACATCGGCATCTTCCAGCAGTGGGCACCGACAGCACTGGTCGCCAATCTGGTCGCGATTCCGCTGGTGGGATTCTGGATATTGCCGTGCCTGCTGGCCGCGCTGGGGCTGTTCGCGCTTGGTCTGCCGGCCGGCTTCATGGTTGCGCTGTCCGAGCGCGGGCTCAAGTTGTTTCTCGCCATGCTGGACCGATTGACCGGCGCCGATCAGTGGGTGGCCGGCTTGGGCGTACCGGCGCTTCCGGCGCCCGGTCTTGCAGCGATCGTGATCGCATGCGCCGGTGCACTCTGGCTGCTGGCGCCGCGCGGATGGCCGATGCGCCCGCTGGGCGCGTTTCTGCTGCTGCCGTTGCTGTGGCCGGCCGGACATGAACCGGGGCACGGCGAGTTCGAATTGACCGTGCCGGATCTCGGCGATGGTCAGGCTGTCATTGTCAGGACCGCAAGCCGGACCCTGTTGTACGGCACCGGTCCGGGCGACGGGGCCGAACGAAGCCTTGTAAACGGTACCATCGCCCCGCTGGTGCGGCAGGGCGGTCGCGCTTCGGTCGATTGGATTATCGTGCCCTACGGCCACCGTGACTACGCCGGCGGTCTCGCCGAGGCCAGGCGCCGATGGCCGGCTGCGGAGATATTCGCGCCGCCAGGGTCGGGCGAAGCGTACTGTGTGCAAGGCAAGCACTGGACGGTCGACGGCGTCGCTTTCCGGTTTCTCCATCCTTCGGCGCAATTGCCGAACCTGGGCGGTGATTCGAGCTGCGTGCTCGAGATTCGATCACCGTTCGGAAGCGTGTTGCTGACCGGCGGCATCGGCGGCAATGTGGTGCGCCGCCTGACATCGCGCGAAACCTCACGCCCGGTGGACGTACTCGTTATCCCGCGCTTTGGACGCGCCGACAGCCTTGATCAGGAATGGCTGACGACTATTGCACCGAAAATTGGCATCGCGACGGTGAGCGCTTATAACCGCCGCGGACTGCCGCACGCGCGGAGCCGCACGATGCTGGCCGAAGCGGGAACCCGCATGCTGACGACCGGCGAATGCGGCGCGCTGTCGATTAGATTCCGGGCTGGGAAAAAACCGCGCGCCATCGCCGAGTTGAGATCCAGTCCGCGATTCTGGCGCTCATCGGTGAATTGTCCGGTCGCGGGTTACCCGGCGCCGTGATGCAGGCGGGATACCTCGCCGCCTTCTCCGTTATCATGCATGGAATCGATACGCGGAAGATGCAGGGCTATGCTTGAAATCGTATTGGCCGGCGGTTGGTTGATGGCGCCTATAGTGTTGTGTTCGGTGCTCTCGGCGACCATCATCTTCAATCGCGCCTGGATGCTGCGCAGGCGTCGAGTGATGCCGAGCGGGATCTCCGAAAAAGTGTCCGCATGGGCGCGACAGCGTGATCTGGACCGCAAGCATCTGGAGGCGCTTCGTCGAAGTTCGCCGCTTGGGCGCGTACTGGCCGCGGCGCTGGATAATCGCGACCGCGCACGCGATGTGGTCAAGGAAGCGGTGGAAGACACAGGCCGGCAGGTCGTTCACCAACTCGAGAGCTTTCTCAACACGCTTGGAACCATTGCCGGCATCACGCCGCTGCTGGGTCTGCTGGGCACTGTCATCGGTATGATAAAGGTGTTCAGCGCGATCATGGAAGCCGGCGTCGGCGATCCGGCGCCGCTGGCCGGCGGCATTTCCGAGGCACTGATCACGACTGCGGCCGGGCTGACGGTCGCCATCCCGTCGTATTTCTTCTATCGCTATTTTCGGGGTAAGGTTCGCGCCTACGTCGTGGGCATGGAGCAGCAGGCGCTGGATCTGATCAACACGATCGAGCACGGCAACCGCCAGCTTCGACGATCGGAACTCGGCTGGGGTTAGGGCGGTTGACAGGACACTGAACATGCGCTTGCAGACCGAACAGGACGAGGAGCCTGAAATCAATCTGACGTCGTTGATCGACGTGGTATTCCTGCTGCTGATTTTCTTCATGGTTTCGGCCACTTTCGAGCGCCAGGCACTGTTGCGCGTTGAATTGCCCGAAGCTGCGACCTCGGAGCGTGAAAGCCTGCCCGATCGGGTTGAACTCGTGATTACCGAAACCGGCGATTACTTTGTCGGCGACAACATGCTGGCCGACGAGCGGCGCGACACCCTCAGGCTGGCGCTCTCGCAGGCGTTTGCCGATCGTCCCGAAGCGCTGCTGGTGATTCGCGCCGATGCCCGCGCCGAGCACGGTCTGGTGGTACGCGCGATGGACGCGGCCTCGGCAGAGGGCATTACCAGGCTCACCATCGCCACGGTCGAAGAGGACGGAGCGGATTCGTGAATTCCGGGGTAAATCCCGGTGTGACTTCCGACCGGCAGGTCGTTCAGCCGGCCGCAAAGGTCTACCGGCGACTGCTTGGTTTTCTAAAGGGCCGGCGCGGTGTATTTGCGCTTGCGCTGCTGGCCGTGGCGATGGACGCCGCCGGTCAGGCCATGTTCATCTACCTGCTGCGGCCGCTGATCGACGACACACTGGTCACCAGCACACCGTCCTTCGACCTGGTGCTGCCGGCGCTGGTGCTTGGCGCCGTGATTCTACGCGTGATCGGGAATTACGGCGGCATGTACGGCATGGAATGGATCGGCCGGGCGGTCATCGCGGATCTCAGGCGCGATCTGTTTCAACGCTATCTCACACTGCCGTTCGCCGACTTCCATCGGGAGGGCAGCGGCTTGATGATCTCGCGCCTGACCTACAACACCGAACAGGTCGCCCAGGCCGCCACCACGGCACTGATCGGTGTCGCGCGCGATTCGCTGATTGTGCTCGGCCTGCTGGTCGTGATGCTGTTGCAGTCGTGGCGCTTGACAATGACCATGCTGCTGTTGCTTCCGGTCGTCGCTTTCGTCGTGTTCGTCGTCAGTCGCCGGTTCCGCAGAATTTCCACCTCCATACAGGACTCAATGGGCGCGGTCACCCACATGACCGAACAGGCCCTGCACGGGCAGGAAGTCATCCGCATTTTCGACGGCCAGGGCCAGGAAGCCGAGGCATTCGCGCGTTCCAACCAGGCCAACCGCACGCTGCACCTGAAACTCCGCGCGACCCAGCTGATGTCGTCTTCGCTGATCCAGGTCGCAGCTGGTCTGGCGGTTGTCGCGCTTCTGGTGATCGCCGGCAGCCAGTTCATGCGCGCCGAGGTCACAGCAGGCATTTTCATATCGGTACTGGGCGCCATGGTCGCCACCATTCCGCCGCTCAAGCGGCTGACCAACGTGCACGTGCTGATCCAGAAGGGCGTCGCGGCCGCCGAGAGCATTTTCGACGTGCTGGATCGTCCGGCCGAACCCGACGACGGGGAATACCGACCGGCGTCGATTAGCGGGCGAATCGATTTCCGAGACGTCTCGTTTTCGTATCCGAACGCGCAACGACCGACACTGCAGGACATCGACCTGAGCCTGGCACCGGGTACGGTGACCGCCCTGGTCGGCCGTTCAGGTTCCGGCAAAACCACGCTGGCCCGGTTGCTACCGCGTTTTTATCCTCCAACCTCGGGCGCCATCGAGCTCGACGAGATCGATCTGCAGGCGTATGGTCTTCGTCCGCTCAGGCGGGCGATCGCGCTGGTGGGTCAGCATGTGGTGCTGTTCGACGGCACCATCGCCGACAATATCCGCTACGGCATGCTGTCGGATTGCTCGCGCGAGCAGGTGGCTCAGGCGGCTCAGGATGCCTGGGCCATGGAATTCGTCGATCGTCTGCCCGAGGGTCTTGATACGGTCATCGGCAGCAGTGGCATCCAGCTTTCCGGCGGTCAGCGTCAGCGCGTCGCGATTGCTCGCGCGCTGCTGAAGAATGCGCCGGTGCTGATTCTGGATGAAGCGACTTCGGCGCTGGATGCCGAGTCGGAAAAACTGGTCCAGCGCGGCCTCTCGCGCCTGATGAACAACCGAACCACACTGGTGATTGCCCACCGATTGACTACAGTCGAGCGTGCCGACCAAGTGGTGGTGCTGGACGCCGGGCGGATCGTCGAGCGCGGCACGCACGCCTCGTTGCTGGCCGAGCAGGGAAGCCTTTACCACCAACTCTACCAGGCGCAATTCCGTGGCCCACCAGCGTCGTGAAGAATTCCCTCTCGCAAGCACTCGCTCGCAGGCTGACCGATATCTGGTACTCGGCAGACAGGCCGCCGATGCCGCTTCGAGTCGCCGCGGTGCTCTATGAACGCGCGGTGCGCAGGCGTCTGGTCCGCCCACCGCAATCACCGACGTGCCCGGTGATCGTTGTCGGCAATCTGGTGGCCGGCGGCAGCGGCAAGACGCCGGTGGTCACCGCGCTGGCCGAGGCTTTGGAGCGGGCTGGGTTCAATGTTTCGATCATCAGCCGGGGTTACGGCGGACGGGCCGGCAACCTGCCGGTAGCCGTCTCGGCCGACTCGATCGCATCGCAAGTGGGTGACGAAGCGCTCGAACTGCACCGCCGCACCGGCCGCCCGGTTTGGGTCTGTCGCAGACGCGCCGAGGCGCTGGCGTCGGCGTGCGCAGAGGGCGCGCAGGTGGTGCTGTCGGACGACGGGCTGCAGCACGTGGCGCTGCCGCGCAGCTTCGAGATCTGCGTCATCGATGCACGTCGAGGCCTGGGAAACGGTTTATGTCTACCCGCAGGGCCGCTTCGGCAGCCGGTCGAGCGGCTCGAGACGGTCGATATGGTGCTGGTCAAGTCCGGACCCGCGAGCCCATGCAATGGCTTGCCTGGCACGCCTTTCACGCTTGAGACCGATGAACTCGAGCCGGTAAACGGCCACGCCCGGCCCCCGCAGCGCGGGTCCGAGATCGACGCCGTGGCCGGTATCGGCGATCCCGAGAGCTTTTTCCAGGCGCTGGAGCAGCGCGGTTTCCGCCTGCGCCGCCATCCGCTGGTCGATCATCAGCCGATCACCGAGTCGATGCTCTCCAGACTGGCCGGACCGGTCGTGATGACCGGCAAGGACAGCATGCGGCTTGCGCGCAAGCACTCGGGCCGGGCCAGAAGCGATCTTTTCTTTCTCCCGGCACGTGCAAACTTGCCGGCCGAGGTGTTGCAACGGGTGGTCGACCATGTGCGAGAATTTCAGCTGTGACCCGCTTCCATATCATCATTCCGGCGCGCCTGGCATCGACCCGTCTGCCGGAAAAGGCACTGTCCGACCTGGCGGGAAAGCCCCTCGTGGTGCGGGTCTGGGCGCGTGCGCTGGATGCCGGGGCCGAAAGCGTTCATGTGGCCACCGACAGTGAGCGCATCGCCGATGCAGTTCGCGCGGCCGGCGGCAATGTGGTGATGACGGCGGCCGACCACGATTCGGGGACTTCGAGGCTGTCCGAAGCCGCGAGCCGACTGGGCCTGGCGCCCGACGAGGTTGTGGTCAACGTTCAGGGCGACGAACCCGCGGTACCGATCGGTTGTCTGAGGCAACTGGCGGACCTGCTGGATTCGAAACCGGACGCGCGCATGGCGACGCTCTGGGTCGATCTGGCCGACCGGGCGCACTTTCTGGACCCGAACGTGGTCAAGCTGGTGACCCGGGTCGACGGCAGCGCGCTGTACTTCAGCCGCGCCCCCATCCCGGCCGGGCGGAGCGGGGACTGGCCGGAAGGCCTGGCGCGGCGTCATGTCGGGCTATACGCCTATCGAGCGTCGGCGCTTTCCGAGTGGCCGGACCTGCCGTACAGCCCGCTGGAGCACTTCGAGTTGCTCGAGCAGCTGCGGGCTTTGCATGCCGGCTGGGAGATCGCCTGCGACCGGGCGGTCGAATCCATTCCCCCCGGCGTGGATACAATCGAGGACCTGGAGGCCATGCGCGCGTATTTCGCAGCGCTCGAAATTCAGAGGAAAGGACACGCATGACCCACCGAATACTGTTCGTCTGCATGGGCAATATCTGCCGAAGTCCGACTGCCAAGGGCGTCTTCGATCGGGCGCTCGAAGAGGCTCGAATCGATTTCGAGAGCGAGTCGGCGGGCACCCACGATTACCATGTCGGCCACCCGCCCGATGGTCGTGCCGTGGAAGCCGCCCGTCGCTCCGGCGTCGATATTGGCAGCGACATCTCGCGCCAGTTCGTGCGCGAGGACTTTCTTCGATTCGACCGTATCTTCGCCATGGACCGGGCCAATCTTGAGCACATGAACGCGATCAGGCCCGAGAATGCGAGCGCGCGCGTGCAGCTGGTCATGGAGCTTGTGCCCGACTACGGCATGGAAGAGGTACCCGATCCTTATTACGGCAATCGAACGGGATTCGTCCAGGTCATCGACATGCTCGAGGCCGCCGCAGAGGCGCTGGTGCGCGAATTCAGGTCCTGATTCGAGCCAATGTCGCCAGAGCGTTCGAAAAAGGCGTTTGACGGCCGAGAATATTCGCGCAGCCTGGCCGAGTCGCCGGGCGTTTATCTGATGCGTGACGCCGACGGCAAGGCACTTTACGTTGGCAAGGCGCGCAGCCTCAGAAAGCGGGTGGCCAGCTATTTCGACCGGCGAGACAAGGGCGCGCGCATCGGGCTGATGATCTCGAAGATCGCGTCCATGGAGGTCAGCCTGACGCGCACCGAGGCCGAGGCGCTGCTGCTGGAAAACGAGTGGATAAAGGCGCTCGCGCCGCGCTACAACATCAACCTGCGCGACGACAAGAGCTATCCATGGATTCGGCTGACCAGCCATCAGGACTTTCCACGAATAGGCTTCTATCGCGGCGGCCGGTCCAGGCCCGGTGAATATTTCGGCCCGTTCTCGAGCGCCGGCGCGGTGCGCGAGACGCTTAACCAGGTATATAGACTGTTCGGCATCCGCCAGTGCACCGACAGTGTTTTCGCAAATCGCAGCCGGCCCTGTCTTCAGTACCAGATCAAGCGCTGCAGTGCGCCCTGCGTCGACTATATCGATCGGGAGGACTATGCGCGCGACGTGAGCGCGGCACGTGCCTTTCTCAAAGGCGAGAACGACACGGTGATCGAGCATCTCGGCGAGCGAATGCGCTCGGCCAGCGAAGCGCTCGATTTCGAGACCGCCGCCCTTATGCGTGACCGCATCCAGGCCATTCGGAATGTCCAGGGGGGTCAGTTCGTTACCGACGGCGCAGAAGACCTCGACGTCATCGCGCTGGCCGTCGAGGGTGGTGCTGCGGCCGCGCAGGTGGTCGAGTTTCGCGCCGGCCGGAACGTCGGCGGACGTACTTTCTTTCCCTCCAACGTGGACCCCGAGGCCCCGAAGAGCCGGGTCATGGCGCAGTTTCTCGGGCAGTACTATGCCGAGCGACTCCCGCCGGCCGAGATCATCGCAAGCCCTGCGCCGCAGGACGCGGAATTGCTCGAACAGGCGCTGGCCAGGCGGCGCGGGCGAAAGTTGCGGATTGCCGACAAGGTCCGCGGCGATCGGCGCCAGTGGCGCGAAATGGCCGAGACCAATGCGCGCGATGCGCTCAGGCGCAGGCGCGACGAGCGCGACCAGATTGGCAAGGAACTCGCGTCGCTGAGCAAACTGCTGAAGCTCAAGGCCCCGCCGGAGCGAATCGAGTGCTTCGACATCAGTCATATTTCCGGCACCGAAACGGTCGCCTCCTGCGTCGTGCATACCCCGGCCGGCATGCAGCGCAAGCTCTACCGGCATTTCAACATCGGGAACATCGAACCCGGCGACGATTACGCGGCCATGCAGCAGGCGCTGGAGCGGCGCTACCGTCGCGTACTCAGCGAGGATCCCGATTCGTTACCCGATCTGATTCTGATCGACGGCGGCCGCGGCCAATCCGACCGTGCCCGGCAGGTGCTGGCCGAGCTTGGTCTCGATCAGTTGCCGGTGGTCGGGATCGCCAAGGGACCCGCCAGACGTGCCGGCCACGAAACCTGGGTAATGGATCGTCGTGAAGCCGTGCCCGGCCCCAACCATCCGGCATCTTTGCTGGCCCAGCGCATCCGAGACGAGGCGCACCGTTTCGCGGTGCACGGTCACCGACGCCGCCGGCAGAAAAAATCGACCGAGTCGCCGCTTGAAAGGATCCCTGGCGTGGGCCCGCGCCGACGTCAAAGGTTGCTCAATCATTTCGGCGGTTTGAAAGGGGTGCGTGCCGCCGGCGTGGAGGAACTTAGCCGGGTCGAAGGCATCAACACGCAGCTTGCCGAAGCAATTTACCAACAGCTGCGCAAATAGCGGTCCAGGCTGCAGGCCGGACCTGAAAGCGCGTACCATAACAACTGAATTCTTTCGTCCGGCCACCCGCTTGTCAATCACGTTTCCGACACTCCTGACGCTGCTGCGCATCGTGATCATTCCGGTGCTGGTCGTCGCGTTCTTCCTGCCGTATGCCTGGTCCAATGAGCTCGCCGTCGGCATTTTCATCGCCGCCGGCATTACCGACTGGGCGGACGGCTGGATCGCGAGGCGGTATCGGCTGACCAGCCCATTCGGTGCGTTCCTCGATCCGGTCGCAGACAAGCTGATCGTCGCGGTGGCGCTGATCCTGATCGTGCAACGCCATCCCGAGATCATGATCGCGATCGCGGCGGCTGTGATCATGGGGCGCGAGATCACGATATCTGCGCTTCGCGAATGGATGGCCGAGCTTGGCGAACGGGCCCTGGTCAAGGTTTCGCACGTCGGCAAGTCGAAGACGATCTTCCAGATGGTCGCGATTGGCTTCCTGCTTTACGGTGAGCCGCTGTTGGGGCTTCCGGTGCTGTTGATCGGAAAGATCCTGTTGCTGGTCGCGGCGGTTTTGACGATTTGGTCGATGGTTATCTATCTGCGCTCCGCATGGCCCGCAATTCGGCGCTGAGGGTCGCTGAGCGCCCGGCTGTCGGCGTCCGGCGGTGCTCGCGATCCTCATGCACTCGAATGTGCACTGCGGTCGCTGCGCGCCGGCGGCCACCGACAGCCGGGCGCTCAGCGGCCCTCAGCGCCGAATTGTGCGAGTAGGGGCGTGGGGTTCGGGCGTTCGGCGGTGCTCGCTATCCTCATGCACTCGAATGTGCACTGCGGTCGCTGCGCGCCGGCGGCCACCGACAGCCGGGCGCTCAGCGACCCTCAGCGCCGAATTGAGCTTGTAGCGGCGTCGGATTTAATTGTCCGGCGGCTTTGAACTGAATCGAAGTGAAGGATCTTATGGCACGTGTCAAGGAAGACAAGAAGGGGACTAAGGCGGCTCGGGCTGACCGGCATGCTTACTATGAGGCAAGCGTGCAGGATCCGGAGTCGGAGCTCGAGTTCGTGTCCGGGACGTTCGAGGCATTGACGGGGCGCGCGCTCGAATCGATTCGCGAGGATTTCTGCGGTACCGGCAACACGGCTTGCGCCTGGGTCGCTTCGGGCGGAAGCCATACCGCTGTGGGGGTGGATCTGGACGAGGACACGCTACAGTGGGGTCGGGAACACCACGTTGCCAATCTGAAGAAGCGAGCGCGAGAACGGGTCCGTCTGATCCGCGGCGACGTTCTGGATACGCAAACCGAGCGTGTCGATGCGGTGCTGGCGATGAACTTCAGCTACTACCTGTTCACGACCCGTGAGCGGCTGCGCGAATACTTTCGAGCCGCACTGTCGGGACTGAAGCCCGATGGCGTTCTGTTCCTGGACGCGTTCGGCGGTTACGAGGCGCATCAGGAGCTCGAAGAGCGCACCGAGCACGACGACTTCACCTATGTCTGGGACCAGGCCAATTTCAATCCGATCGATCAGCACATGACGTGCCGGATCCACTTTGAATTTTCCGACGGCTCGGAAATGCGCGACGCATTCGTCTACCACTGGCGACTATGGACGTTGCCGGAAATACGCGAGCTTCTCCTGGAAGCCGGCGCGGCATCGGCAACGATCTACTGGGAAGGCACCGACGAAGAAACCGGCGAGGGCGACGGCATCTACAGCCCGAGCGAGCACGGGGACGCCGACGCGGGCTGGATTGCCTATATCGTTGCTCGACCGAACCGGGACGCCGGATGAAGGACCGTAACGCCGCTCAGGTTCGGGCCGGATGCCGTATAGGTTCTTTTTAATGTTGTATCGGCGGATGCCTTTGTCAAAGGCCCAAGGCCTTGGTTACAGCGAGAATATTGTCGAGAGCCATTCTTCCAGGCCTTCGTAATCTTGCGGGTCCGCGCGGACGAAACGGTCGATATCAAGCTCGAACAGCGCAGCATGGTAGGTCTCGTCGTCATGCAGCGCCGTCATCGCGTCGATCAATGTCTCGCTTATATCCTGAGGCAGGTTGGGTGATGCCGACAGCGTCAGCCCGGGGAGTTCGGGCGATGTCGCGACAGGATAAAGGTTGGGGTATCTCGCCACCAGATTGTTCGGGGCAATTGTGGCATCGGCCTCGGCCGAGAACACCATTTCCACCGCATCCAGCCAGGATGTGGCGGTTGAAAGAATAATTGGCTGCTGCAGCGGGTTTTCGAACCAGTCGGCCAGCATCAGATAGCCCAGGCTGGGCGATGGCAGGCTGGAAATCCTGCGCCCCACGAAATCGTCGAGGCTGTCGTCGGCAAGTGCGCCGGTGGTCAAAAGCGAAAATGTGATGGGGGAGTCCGTGGCGACCAGCGGGCGGTAATCGAAGTTGGCCATCCTCCAGGCCGCCAAATGCGCATCTTCAAGAATCAGGTGAGGCGCTTCGTTGCGCCGGGCGTTGAGCCAGTACCGATGGAAATTGCGATCGACCGAAAGCCTTATATCGAGCCCGGTGGATTCGTTGAGATAGTTGATCAAAGGCTGGTAGACCAGACGGGCCTGGTCTGGCGGGTAGACCGGGTTGACTAGCAGTTCGAGCGGTCCGGTGAGCGACTGCACGGGCACGGGGTCTTCGGCTGCAGCCTGATCTTCAGCGGGAACGGCCCCCTGGGTAGCTAATTCCGGATCGGTTTCGCTTTCCTCGGGACCGACCTGATCCTGGGCAAAAAGCACTGCAGAGGCAGCCAGTGCCAGCGAACACCAGACCGCCCTCCATGCAGGCCTTGGCCCACTAAATTTTCCTCGTGAATTCAATGATTTATATTGATTTCCCCAAGCGTTTCGAAGATAATTCTGACAAGCGTTCATTTGTGAAGTCTACCCGGTTGTTTATCTTGTTGAAATTTTCCCTGTAAGTCGTTGATGGGAAATTCGTTTATTGGTTCAAAATACTAGTGTACCCCGCCGTTAATCCTGTAACTTTCAGCGAGTCGGAAAGCGCTTAGCTGCAAGGCAGGGCTTGCCGGGAATGCTTCGCCTTTCCAAGAGGCCTAACGCCGCAGATGAGCGCTTTCCGGCTCGCCCTTCGGGAGTGCGTCTGAGTCGACATTGCGGCGTTGCG
>JGI12210J13797_10158675_pt1 | contig 17602 bp, 15 predicted proteins | sample ElkSlonscriptome_3_FD_13797 | JGI IMG/M metagenome (IMG submission 13797)
CGCCGTTGAGACGGATACCATCATACCGGAATTTTCCAGTGCCTCCTCTTTAGATCAGCTCGATTACCGGACAGATATATTTCGAAATACGGATAAGAAAGCACAGCTGCATTTGGGCTTCACCAACAAAGGGGCTTATATTTTGAAAAATACCGCCTCTGTACTGGGAATGGTTGGACTATTCACCCTTTTGTTACTCGGAAGCACCATATACGCCATTCGCTTCATGGTGAACCAAAAAAGGCTGGCCGATATGAAGTCGGACTTTATCAATAATATGACGCATGAGTTCAAGACCCCTCTGGCGACCATTGGACTTGCCGCAGACAGCATCCGACATCCAAGGGTTAGAGGGGTAGAGGCGGAACTTGATCGGTATTCAAAAATCATCACCAAGGAAAGTCAACGTCTCAATTCACACGTTGAGAGCATACTCCAGCTCGCCAAGATGGAAAGAGGAGAAGTGAAGTTGAGGAAGTCAAAAGTCGGAATAAACGATTTGATCAGGGAAGCCTTGGCCGCCAATCACTTGCGCATAGAGCAGTCGGCGGCGAGAATCACAGAGGTGTTTTTAGAGGATGAGGCCGTGTGTGAAGTCGATCCGTACCACCTTGGAAATGCCATTTCAAACCTCTTGGATAATGCCATTAAGTACTCTGACAGCACTCCGGAAATTGTTCTCGAAGTACGCCGAACGGATGGGATGATCGAGTTTAGTGTAACCGATCATGGTATCGGCATGAGTGCAGAGACCCGTAAAAGAGCTTTCGAGCCATTCTACCGCGAACAAACGGGCGATCTTCACGACGTGAAAGGCTTCGGTGTGGGACTCAGTTACGTCAAAGAAATAGCCGAAGGTCACGGCGGCGAAGTAAGTATGGAATCGAAGAAAGGAAAAGGAACTACGGTAACAATAAGAATTCCCTGCTATGAAAGCTAAAATCCTTTTGGTCGAAGACGAAGAGAATTTTGGTCAGGTGCTCAAGAGCTATCTTCAACTGGCAGACTACACCGTAGAATGGGTCTCTGACGGCGATCTCGGTTATGCTCGATTCAAGTCGGGTAGCTACGACCTCTGCATCTTTGACGTGATGATGCCGAAGCGCGATGGATTCACCTTAGCGGAAGATGTACGCAAGTTGAATGCACAGATCCCCATCATTTTTCTTACTGCTCGAGGCGAGAAGGAAGACCAGATAAAGGGCTATCGATCGGGAGGAGACGATTATCTAACCAAACCCTTTGATTCTGAGTTGCTCCTGCTTAAAATTGAAGTGATTCTTTCGAGATTTCAGGCCAAAATAAAAAGAAGGGAAAATGTACGGATTGGTCAATATAAATGGAATCCCGGTCGAAGGGAACTCTTATTTGGCGGTGAAGTGATCAAATTGTCACCAAAAGAGAGAGACCTTTTAAACCTGCTGATTGCGTACAAGAATGAAGTGATGCCTCGTTCTGAGGCGCTACTCAAAATTTGGAAGGCTGAAGACTACTTTACCACCAGAAGTATGGACGTCTATATCACCAAACTACGCAAGAAGTTGAGTGCGGATAAAAAAATTGAAATAGAAAATATCCACGGTGCGGGGTATATTATGCACGTTCCCGGCAATTAGTTCATTTTATTATCCTTAGATTTTATGCAAACTTTTCGGCTAAAGCTTAAATTCTTTGCATATTTCCGATAAGCGAATCATAAAAGAAGGATAGCCGCTTTACTTCGGCATGAATTTTTATTATTTCAGGAAAACGTTCTAACACTATGTCAAAAACCATTATTGTTTCAAACCGCCTGCCCGTCAGAATCGAAAGAGAAGGAGATCAGTTGACCTATAAATCCAGCGAGGGTGGCTTGGCAACGGGTTTGGGATCGATTTACAAGGAAGGCAACAATATTTGGATTGGCTGGCCCGGCGCTTCTTTCGATACCAAGGAAATGAAACAAGAGGTGACCGAAGGATTGAAGGATGAAAGCATGAGTCCCGTCTTTCTCACCGAGGACGAAGTCGAGTCCTTTTACCTTGGCTTTAGTAATCAAACCCTTTGGCCGGCTTTTCACTACTTCGTTCAATACATTGATTACAAAGATGATAATTGGGAAAGTTACCGTGTGGTAAACCAAAAATTTGCCGATGTGATTTCGGAGAATCTGGAAGACGATGACACCGTGTGGATTCACGACTATCAGCTCATGCTCGTGCCGGCTCTTCTGCGAAAAAAGAAACCAAACATTACCATCGGTTTTTACCAGCACATTCCGTTTCCTTCTTATGAAGTTTTTCGAACGCTTCCTTGGCGCAGAGAACTACTGGAAGGGATGCTCGGATCTGACTACATCGCCTTTCACACCTACGATGACATGCGTCACTTCTTGAGTTCGGTGCATCGATTGGTGGGATATCCCTACCACGGTAGCGAGATTCAAACAAATAACCGGGTGGTGGTTGCAGATTCCTTGCCCATGGGAATCGATTACGAGAAATACGCCGAGAACGCCAAGCACAGCGAGGCACTGGAGCGCGAAAAACGGTACCGTGAGTCTTTGGGAGACCAACGCATGATTCTTTCCATGGATCGCCTCGATTATTCAAAGGGGATTCCCAGACGGTTGGAAGCCTTTGATGCTTTCCTCCAAGCCTATCCCGAGTATAAAGAGAAAGTTTCTTTGCTCCTGATCGTTGTCCCTTCGCGGGATCAAGTGCCCAACTACCAATTGCTCAAAGAGCAGGTAGACGAGTTGGTCGGAAAAATCAACAGCAAATACGGCCGAATCAGCTGGACACCCATTCACTACTTCTACCGAAGTTACCCGTTTCGTGCATTAGGTGCATTTTACCGCATGTGCGACGTCGCGATGATCACGCCATTGAGAGACGGTATGAACTTGGTCTGTAAAGAGTATGTCGCCTCTCGAGAAAAAAAGGATGGTGTGCTGATTTTGAGTGAGATGGCAGGAGCATCCAAAGAGTTGGCCGATGCAGTGCTCGTAAATCCAACCAACCAAAAGCAAATGGTGCAAGCCATAAAAACCGCTTTGGAAATGGACGTTGATGAGCAAAAGCGCCGAATGACCATTATGCAAGAGACCGTTGGGAAATATGACATCTTCAATTGGGTAAACTTATTTTTCGACAACCTCAAACACGTAAAGGAAAAGCAAAAAGCAAGAGCGGTCCTGAAGCTGGAAGCCGAGAAAGAGAAAAAAATGCTATCCGACTTTGATGGAGCCAAAAACAGATTACTCCTATTGGATTACGACGGAACGTTGGTTGGTTTTAATGAAGACCCCGAAGCTTGTGCCCCTGATTCAGAGCTGCTCGGATTATTGAAAAGTTTAGGTGAAGACGACAAAAATAAGGTCGTCATTATTAGCGGAAGGAAAAAAGAATCCCTCCAAGAATGGCTGGGAGAGTCGCCGGTAATGTTGGTCGCCGAGCACGGAATGTGGACCAAGGGTGAAGACGGCAATTGGCATCAACAAGGCGGCGAAACCGGGTCGGCATGGAAAGACGAAGCTTTGGAGATCATGAACTTTTACGTCGACCGAACTCCCGGTTCTTTTGTGGAGCATAAAAGTCACTCATTGGCATGGCATTACCGAAAGGTCGAAAAAGGATTGGGTGAAGTGCGCAAAAGCGAATTGAGCAGCCACCTTAAGCACATGATGAACGAGAGAGGTTTTCACGTGATGGACGGTGATCACGTGGTCGAATTAAAACCTGACTACACCAATAAAGGCAGAGTGGCCAAGCAAATTTTTGAGCACCATACGCCTGACTTTACCATGTGCATGGGAGATGATACCACCGACGAATACATGTTCGAAGCACTACCCGATGATAGTTTTACCATTAAAGTGGGCAGCGGATCGAGTCACGCACGTTTTGGATTGGAATCCGTGGATGAGGTGAGAGCATTGCTCAACAAACTCGTTGGCCTAGGCTAAAAACCCGGGTTTGTCCAGCCTGTTATTGATACGTGCTGCCGCATTGATCAAGCCGACGTGGCTGTAGGCTTGCGGGAAATTTCCCCACATTGAACCGTCTTTTGAATCTACATCTTCGCTAAGTAAGCCCAGGGAGTTTGAATAAGTAATCAGCTCTTCAAATGCCTTGCGAGCATCTTCAATTCTGCCGACACAGGCCAATGCTTCAGCGTACCAGAAGCCGCATATGAGGAAGGTCGAATCGGGTTCGCCGAAATCATCTTCAACGCGGTAACGGAAAAACAGTCCATCGTTGACTCTGAGCTCTTTTTCCAATGCTTTCAGGTGATCTTTTGCCGCATCGGAATCATGTGGGATATAGCCGAGAATAATGAGTTGTAAAGTACTTGCATCCATGTACCCGTATTCTCGAGCAGCTCCGTATGCCTTCTGATCTTTGAGGTAGGTAGATTCAATGTGGTTTTGTGCTCTTTCAGCAAGGTTTTCTGCCTTTTTTTCAATTTCCTGATCCTCGAGTTTCCGTGCCATCAAAGCGGCCGCTTTGCAGCCCGCCCATTGAAATAAATTGGAATAAGCGTGACGCTGTGACCGGTTCCTGAATTCCCAAATGCCGGCGTCGGTTTCGTCAATCGTGGCTTCAATCTTTTTTAAAAGTGTGTCTACCAAATCCAGCGAATGAGCACTCGGATGATCGCCGAATCGGTTGTCGACATACAGCGGAAGAACCGCCATTAATATCTGTCCGTAAACGTCATTCTGAACGTGCGTGTAAGCATCATTCCCTGATCTCACCGGTTGATTTCCCAAATAACCGGGAAGGTCGTGTTCAATTTCCGTCAGTTTTGACTCACCCGTTATGCCGTAGAGCGGCTGTAATCTTTTTCCATCCGGCAGAGGTAGGTTTGAAATGAAAGAGAAGTATTTCTCCATCTCTTCGAAGTGACCTACACTGTTGAAGGCTTGTAGCGTATAGTAGGTATCTCTCATCCAGCAAAAGCGGTAGTCCCAATTTCGGGTGCTACCGGGATACTCGGGGAGTGAGGTGGTGGGGGAAGCTATAATGGCACCTGTGTCTTCGTATTGACAAATTTTCAGCGTCAGTGCCGATCGGATTACTTGAGCCTGATACAGATTGCCAATGCTGGTAGACTTCACCCAACGTTGCCAGTAGGTAATCGTTTTATTTAAAAAGCTCTCGGCAGTTTCGCTGATCGGGCCTTCCAGCGGCACACCATAAGTGAGAATCATGTAATGGGTTTCTCTGAGTACAAATTGCTTCTCTTCTGCCAGGTAGCTCAATGGGATACTCGTTGTCAATCGAAGATTTTCTTCAAGACCGCTGTAGCGAATATGGCTACTACCTGTTTCAACTTCTAAATCTTCTTTTCCATAGCTGCCTTTTGGTTTGCAAACTACCTGGATTCTGGGATTTCCGGTGATGGGCTCTATTTTGCGGATCACCATTCTAGGTCGGTAATACCGATCCAATTGCATAAACCTCGGTGCAAAATCAGTGACTTTATATTCGTGGTCACCGTCTCGAATGGTGGTGCAGAGAACGTTTGTGTTTTCAATATACTTTTGCTTTGACGAGTAATTGGTACCACAAGGTTTTACGCTGAACTCGCCGCCTTTCTCTTCTCCTGCTATCAACGAACCGAATACAAAGCTGCTGTCAAATCTGGGCAAGCACATCCATTCAAAATTGGTGTCTTTTCCGATTAATGCGAGAAATGAGCAATTGCCGATCAGGCCGAAGTCATACGAATGCTTTTTCATTTAGGAGTACTTGGTTTAGTTTTAGCCAGCGGTTCAATGCGCACATCGAATATTTTATAAATCAAAAAGCGAATTTAAGAGGATTGTTAAGTATTCGTGACTGAAAGCCATTTATTGCAATTTTCACACTGGAGAAACCAAATTGATGTAGACTTTTCTGATTCGTTCCTGTATTTGCACACTTCGGTGGGTATATTCCGAATTAAAATGGGTGTGTTTCTCACTGACATCCTTATATTACCGAAAACGAATAAAATTTAATTAATGTCAAAAATTAAAATAGACGCTTCGCTCAAGAAACACATAATCGAAGCATTTAAATCTCACAAAGAAGACGTACTCAATGATTTCAGACAAGAGGAGAGGAGTCGCTTGGATCAAGTTGCCAATGACGATATGGACAACAAGCACATAGATTCCAAGAATGAAGAAACGTTGCGAGAAATGGACTTTCTTACCAAGAGCATGGAAATATTGGAAAAGGAAATTTATATTCTCAATAGCATGTCCGCGCAGGCTTCGAGTGATAAAGTAGGCTTTGGATCCTTGGTGAAAACGGATAAACTGACCGCTCTCATTGGAGCAGCACACGAGCGAATCGAGGTTGATGGGCTTTCCGTAGTGGGGATTTCAATGGCTGCGCCACTGATGCGTATCCTCGAAGGTAAAAAAGCAGGGGATACCGTTGAGTTTGGCTCCATAACTCATACCATCGAAAGTATTCACTGACGGAGGGTTCGCTCGTTTTTCAGCGTCGAGAAGAACTCGCGTTTTAATCCTTCAGATAAACTATTGCAAATTGATCGGTGAATAGGATGGGGTGTGAAAGTATGCCACGTATTCGGTGTTTTGTGCAAAAGGCGGGGCGGATCGGAGTCAATCACAAATGGGTGTAGATCTACCTTAAGGAAAGAATTGTTGTGTTGGCGACAGTTTTCGAATCGGGACTAAAATTAGATTTGCGCATAAAGCAAGAAACCACTTTTCGGTATCTCGCACATATTCAGATGGTTATTGTGCTGCTGACGCGTCTACTCTTGTTCGATGTTAAATATCCATTCCCTTTCGCGTTAATGATCGCTTAATCAAGCAAACCCTTATATTTGCGGTCCAAAAAAATAAACCATGATCAAGAGATTCGCTCTTACTTTTTTTATCGCCATTTGTATTTCCGGTGCTGCTTTTGCCCAAAGTCCCATTGGTGAAGGCGGCAAGCAGTTAAATTTGGGTGTAGGACTTTTTGACGACGGAGTTCCCGTATATGTTGGAATGGATTTCGGCGTGCACCCCGACATTACCGTTGGGGGGCAGGTGAGCCTAGACTTAGGCTTTAATTACCTCTCTATTTCAGGACGTGGAGATTATCATTTCAATACACTATTGGAAATTCCCAGGGATTGGGATTTTTATGCCGGATTGAGCGTAGGTTTCGTCGCGGGGATTGACAATGACTACAACTCCGATGTCGATTTAGGGCTTCAGGTCGGTGGGCGCTACTACTGGAACAGCGACTGGGGTATCAACCTCGAGTTTGGAGGTGGAAATAACCTCGCCGGTGGAAGATTTGGTGTCTCCAAAAGATTCTAAAGTTTAACAAGAATTACAGCGTGAAACGCCAACCTATTCATCGGGTTGGCGTTTCTTTTTCAAACAAGCCTTCAGATATGAGAATTACCGCTACAATTACTCTTCTATTTTTCTTTAGTATTTCTATTCAAGCTCAAGAAAAAACAGATTGGTTCAACCTTTCCTTTACAGAAGGAAAAACAGCAGGAGCAGAGGTGAATGACGCCTTGAGACTGATCGGAGGCCGACCACTTGATACCATCATCGTCGCAGTAATCGATGATGGAGTCGATATTTACCACGAAGATTTCGAAGGAAAAATCTGGACGAATTCAGGTGAAATTCCCGACAATGGGGTGGATGATGACGGCAATGGATACATTGACGATGTGCATGGCTGGAATTATTTGGGAAACCCGCAAGGAGAAAACATCAAACATGAAACGCTGGAATTGACCAGGCTTTTTCGAAAGTACAACTCTCAATTTGAAGGAAGAGATGCCGAAAGCATTCCCAAAGACGAAACCAAGGCGTATGAAAAATACCTCAGTTATAAAGCGGCATTTGAGGAGGAGCTGAAGGCTATCGAAGCCCAATTTTCAGAATACGCGCAGCTTGCCGCTCTTTACGATGGGGCTCAATCCTTCTACCGAAGCGAGGCCGGGAAAGATACGATTGAGGCAAGGGATATAGCCGAATGGAAACCCGAATCACAAGATGGTGAGCAGGTCAAAAGTTTTCTTCTCTTAGCCGAAAGGGAAGGGTTGAGCGACTATTTGGAAGATGGTGATGAGTATTTCACAGCCTACCTCGAGTACAATTTAAACGTAGATTTTGATCCACGGCCATTGGTGAATGAAGATGAGCTTGCCGTAGGCTACGGAAATGAAATGGTTTGGGCCGAAGATCCATCACATGGAACCCATGTGGCAGGTATTATTGCGGCAGTGCGTTCGAACGACAAAGGGATTGACGGGATTGCTCCCAATGCCGTGATCATGCCTATTCGGGCAGTTCCCGGAGGCGATGAACGCGACAAAGACATCGCTTTGGCCATACGCTATGCGGTCGATAATGGAGCCAAGATTATAAATATGAGCTTTGGAAAAGGTTATTCGCCACAAGTCGAGCTGGTTTTCGATGCCATAGCGTATGCCGAAAAGAACGATGTTCTGTTGATCCATGCAGCGGGAAACGACGCTTCCGACAACGATGAGGTAAAGAACTACCCCGATGGCACAATTGGAAAGAGAAAAAGCGCAAAGACCTTCATCACCGTCGCAGCCGGCGGTTTTGCTGTCGATGACAGTTATTTAGCGGACTTCTCCAATTATGGAAAGAAGTCCGTAGACATCATCGCTCCCGGGGTTGAGATTAACAGTTTGGCACCGGGCGATAAAACCAAATCTCAATCGGGTACGAGCATGGCAGCACCGGTAGTTTCAGGAGTAGCTGCTCTGGTATGGGGACTCGATCCCGGCATGTCAGCGAAAAAATTGAAAAAATTACTTCTTAAATCTGCTACTGAGCTCGATGAGCACTCAGTCATCGTGAATGAAGAGTATTCGCCACTTTCAGAGTACTTGAGAAACCCCGGAGCCGTTTCAGCTTTGAATGCGGTTAGCGACCTGATTGATTGATGTTTGATCACATCTACTGATTTTTGGCTTAAAGTTTCGTAACTTACGCAGTTCATCGCGAATTCATGTTGCGTTTAAAGCCTATCATACTGACCACTCTCGTGTTGGCTTTAGCCTTTTTGGCTAGAGCACAGTCTGTTAATGATGAAAAGTCAAGATCGATGAATGACTTTTTTGGTTTTGATGGATTGAGACTAAGCAACCCTGATTTGATTTACAATCAGGAGTATCTGGCAGATTCCACTTATTTCTTAGAAAAAGAGAATACAAGCTCTGATTTTCAGTTGTACAAAAAAGTGCTTTTTGAATACGACAATCAGGGTCGTCTCTTGGTGGAGAATGAATTTGAGAATAAAGAACAGGTTTGGTTGAAATCCATTAAGCGAATTTTCACTTACGATAATGACGGTTTTGTAGAGTATACGGTGAAAAAGGAGTGGAGCTCATCCGATGATAAATTTGAAAACAATCAGCGAACTTTCTTCTACAGGAACTACATGGATCTTGTCACTGAGGAGATCGTTGAGAACTACAAAGTAGATGAATGGAAGCTTGGCTTGAAACGCGAGTATCTCTACAACGAGCAATACATGATTTCGCAAGAAGTGAGTTTTAATTGGTACGAGGAAGAGATGGATTGGCAGCCACAAATGAGAAGAATATATGAATACAACCAAAGTAAAGACTTGGTTTCCGAAGTATATCAGATTTGGGTGGATACCATCGATGTTTGGGTCAATACCTCTTTGAGAGACTACGAATACAATGATGCTCGGCAGCTCATTAATTTGCGAGAAAGTACATGGAATCAAACTTTAGAAAAGTGGATTAGCGAGTCCTTCCAAGCCCTTTCGTACACTCCCTTAGGCCAAATTGAGCATGCCAGTTCTTACGATGCGATCGATGACGATGGATCTTCAGACGCGCTGGAAAGTGTTGAAGCAAGTTACGATGAGAATGGAAATCTCAATACCACTGTTTACAAAGAATGGGACGCAGAGCAGAATGCGTGGAGTCCTTATGAAAAGCACATCCATTTCTGGAGCCAATACTTAATTGGAAATCTGGACCAGACGGAAAATGATATTGAATGCTTTTATGTAAATCCGCACACCGTGGGATTGCCATGGCATTGCAATGGTCTGTTGCAAAACGAAACCTATAATCTGTCCGTGTTCGATCACAACGGAGTGTTACACCACTCCCAGCAATTCAGAGGAAGTGACACGTTTCGACTCACTAAAGGTTTGGAAAACGGACTTTACATGGTCGTAATTACAGGTGGTCTCACGGTTCACACGGAAAAGATGATCATAAGAAACTAGGCGCTTAAGCCATCGGCCCGACATAAAATTTGTAATTTTCGGACTGAAATTTTTATGGAAACTTTAACAGGAATTGTCGCTTCGCAGGATTTATCCTCTCTTGAAGCTCTCTCACATCGATTTTTAGAAATTAGAAACAGAACGGAAGTAATTTGTGCGCCACTTAAAACGGAAGATTATCCCGTGCAGCCAATTACGGATGTGTCACCACCAAAGTGGCATCTCGCACACACTACCTGGTTTTTTGAGACCTTCGCGCTGAAAGAGTTTGATCCGGATTACCAAGAATTTGATCCGACCTTCGGATTTCATTTCAATAGTTACTACAACACTGTAGGAGATCGCGTGCAACGCTCAAATAGAGGAGCAATGACGCGACCTGAAACTTCTCGAATTTATGCTTACCGCGAATACGTCAACGAAAAGCTGTCTGAATTACTCCAATCGGGCCAGACAAACAAGGACCTTCATGAGGTGGTCGAGCTTGGCCTGCAGCATGAAATGCAGCATCAGGAATTGTTGCTGACCGACATCAAATTTATCTTGGGCCACCAGCCGTTTTTTCCGCTTTATCACGAAGATTCACACCTGGACCGTCAAATGGCCGATCGCGACTTCGACTGGGTGAAAGTAGAGTCAGGACTGAAACTCATTGGATTTGAAGGAGACGGATTCTTCTTCGATAATGAAAAGGGAAGTCACCAAGTATTTCTGGAAGAATTCAGCATAGCAAGCAGGCCGGTTACTTTCGGTGAGTACATCGAATTTATGGAGGCGGGAGGTTATCAGGACTTCAATCTTTGGCATTCCGATGCTTGGGATTTTATTCAAAAAAATGAAATTAGTGCGCCTTTGTACCTCCATAAAATCGATGGGGATTGGCAGCGATACACCATGTCGGGCTTGCGAAAGATTGATAAGAACGAACTACTGGTGCACGTGAGCTATTATGAAGCTGCGGCCTTCGCACAGTGGAAAGGGCTGCGCTTGCCTACGGAATTTGAATGGGAAGTAGCCTCTGAGAATTTCAATTGGGGTCAGTGCTGGGAGTGGACCAACAGCGCTTACTTGCCCTATCCTCGATTTGCCAAGGCGCCAGGTGCTCTGGGCGAATACAATGGTAAGTTTATGGTCAATCAAATGATATTGCGCGGAGCTTCGGGAGCCACTGCTCCCGGTCATAGCCGAAAAACATACCGCAATTTCTTTCACCCTCATTTACAATGGCAGTTTGCCGGAATTCGTCTAGCAAAATAATATGGGATTAGCAGAAGATGTGGCCGCAGGCCTTTCGTCGGAGGTCAAGTACTTACTCTCAAAATATTTTTACGATGCCGAGGGAGACCGGCTTTTTCAGGAAATCATGAAAATGCCCGAGTATTACCTTACCGATTGTGAGTATGAGATATTCTCAACCCGTGGAGCTGATATTTTAAAGGCATTTTCCAAAGAGTCCAAACCTTTCGACTTGCTTGAATTCGGGTCGGGAGACGGCACCAAAACCCGAATTCTATTGCGACGTTTATTGGAAAACGGAGCGGATTTTCGCTACGTACCGATAGATATTTCAGGAGATGTGCTGGACAATTTGAAGGGCGATCTTGCTAAAGAATTCCCCGGATTAGTCGTGAGACCTGAGAATGCCGACTATTTTTCAGCCTTGGACAATTTGCAAGTAGAGTCTGATCGGCCGAAACTGGTCCTCTTTATCGGGTCGAGCATCGGCAATTTTCGGGAAGCGGTCATTCACCGCTTCATGGAAGAGTTGTTTAATAAATTGAATTCGGGTGATGAGGTACTTCTCGGCTACGACCTGATGAAAAATCCGCATACCATCCTCGATGCCTACAACGATCGAACGGGAATTACGAAGGCATTCAACCTGAACATTCTCAGACGAATAAATCGAGAGTTGAAAGCAGATTTTAATATCGAAGCATTTGAGCACTACCCCCACTACGACCCCGAAACGGGCTTGGCAAAGAGCTATTTGGTTAGCTTAAAGCAGCAGACCGTGAAGATTGATGCGCTGGAGCAACACTTTAAGTTTGAAGTGGGAGAGGTGATTCATACCGAAATCAGCAGAAAGTTCAGGGTGGAAAATATCGAAAAGTATTTTCAGGGAGTAGGATTCGAGGTGGTTGAACATTTTTACGACTGCAAGCATTACTTTGTAGATACCTTAGTAAAGAAGCCATGAAAGTTCAAGCAAAATTTAACGGCCAAGTTATTGCCGAAAGTGAAAACACCAAGCAGTTAGAAGGAAACTACTATTTCCCGATTTCTGATGTGAACGAGGATTTTCTAAAAGATTCATCTACGCATACCCACTGCCCTTGGAAGGGAGAAGCGTCGTACTACACGGTGACGGTAGATGGTGCCGAAGGAGCAGATGCCGCGTGGTATTACCCCGAACCAAAAGACGCTGCTTCAGCCATTCGAGATCACGTAGCTTTTTGGCGTGGTGTGGAAGTGGCAGAGGTTTAATCCTTTGGCGAAAGCCCTAACTTTTCTCCTTCTTTAAGCATAAAGCGATGAGCTTCCTCGGTGTCATTTGAAATTTCACCATCCAGAATGGCCTCTTTGATGCTGTTCTTAATGATGCCCACCTCTTTGGACGGCTTGATGCCGAAAACTCTCATGATCTCATCACCCGAAATGGGTGGCTGCCAGTTTCGAACCTTGTCGTTTTCTTCTACTTCGACCAGGCGCAATTTCACCTTTTCATAATTGGACAAGTACTTGCGTACTTTCTTCTCGTTCTTGGACGTAATGTCCGATTTGCAAAGAATCATCAAGTCATCAATGTCGTCCCCCGCATCAAAAAGTAATCTCCGTATCGCCGAATCCGTTGCTTCCTCTTTGGTCAATGCAATAGGACGCAAATGCAGCGCGACCATCTTTTGGACGTACTTCATTTGGTGGTCGAGTGGCAACTTAAGCCGCTTGAATATTTTCGGAACCATTCGGGCTCCCTTGTCTTCATGGCCGTGAAAAGTCCATCCCGCACCCGGTTGAAAACGCTTGGTAGGCGGCTTTGCAATATCGTGGAGAATGGCACTCCACCTCAGCCATAGATCGTCTGATTGGGCCGCCACGTTGTCCAGCACTTCGAGGGTGTGGTAAAAATTGTCTTTGTGGCGAATGCCGTCTTGCTCTTCAACCCCTTGAAGACTGACCAACTCGGGAAAGAACTCACTCAATAGTCCCGTTTTGAAGAGCAGTTTAAAACCGATGGATGGCTTTTGAGCCATGATAATTTTGTTCAACTCTACGCTGATTCTTTCGGCGCTTACAATTTCAATGCGCTGACTCATTTCAGCAATGGCCGTAAGTGATTTTGCTTCAATGGTAAACCCGAGTTGTGTGGCAAATCGAATCGCCCTCATCATGCGCAGCGGATCATCGCTGAATGTAGTATGAGGATCAGTGGGGGTTCGAATGATGCCTGATTTCAGGTCATTTACTCCATCGAATGGATCAGATAATTCACCGAGATTATTTTTATTGAGACTAATTGCCAGCGCGTTGATGGAGAAATCCCGACGGAGTTGATCATCTTTCAAAGTGCCCGGTTCTACTTCAGGCTTTCGCGAATCGCGCGCATAACTTTCCTTGCGTGCTCCTACAAATTCCAGATCCCATCCGTCGTACTTCAGCATGGCCGTTCCAAAGGTCTTAAAAACCTTGACGGGCTGATTGTCGAGTTTTTTACTCACGCTTTCGGCAAATGAAATCCCATCACCAACGGTCACGACGTCGAGGTCAGTCACTTTTCGGCCAAGCAAAAGATCTCGAACGAAACCGCCTATTACGTAAGCCTCTGTTCCCGTTTCACCTGCAACCTCGGCTAGAGTCTTGAATATCGACATATCCAAGATGACTTTGTGATCGTTAAAATCCATTTAGGCTATGGTCGAATGATTTTTACCTCCCCGTTCAAGTCTAGCTTGACAATGGGAAATTGCTTTTTGTCTTTGAGTTTTGAAAGGGTGGGCAAATTTAGAAGATAATCCACCTCGTCCAAGACCGTTTTTTCTGCTTCTTCGGGGTCATCTACGGGGTTGCCCGACTCGTCGAGCAGGGCGGTAGTCGCCACGGGACCATTTACCATTTGAACCAGTTTCCGTTCGGCGGGATCTTTAACCATGCGAATGGCAATGCTATTGTCAGCTGCCAATGCTTCTTTCGCTACATTTTTTCCTTCAGGGAGAATCAGGATAAGGTTTCCGTCGCTCGTATCCAGAATATCCCATCCGATCGAAGGAACCTCTGAAACCAGCCGATTCAATCGTGCGTCGCTATCCACCAAAATGGTGAAACCACTTTCGACTCCTCGATGTTTGAGAGTTCGCAATGTTTTGAGTGCGTCAGAATTTCGGGCATGACATAGCAGGCTCCAACCCGCCGAAGTAGGAGCGAGAATCAGATTCCCATCGTTAATTCGAAGGTGGCCACTATCCGGGTTTATTCTTTCCAATCTTGAGGATTTCAGAAGTGTCAATCGAAAGCGCACATTTGAAATGTCCTTTCGGGCAAGATTTTTTGCCGTGCAATCCGCAAGGTCTGCACTCTAAACTCTCTTGGGTTTCGATTACATGAGACTTCTTGCTCAGAGGGCCAAAACCAAATTGAGGAATGGTGCTGCAGAAAATTGCGGTGACGGGTGCATTTACCGCCGATGCGATATGCAAGGGAGCAGAGTCGTTCACGAAGTTCATGCGTGCATCTTTCATCAATGCGGCAGACTGCAAAAAGGTGAGCTCACCTGCAAGTATTCGAATGGTATCGTGAATGGATTTTTCCTTTATTTCGGCGCAGATATCCAGATCGCCCGGTGCACCGAGAAGGTATACGGGTATATCGTGGTTGACCTGATCGATCATCTCCACCCACTTTTCCGCAGGAAACTGTTTGGTAAACCAAACCGATGCAGGTGCCACACAGTAGTATGCTCCATTTTGCTTCAGTGGCGCTACTTTTTCAAAATCAGATGGAGAAGGGTAGAGTACAGGTGCTTGGAAAGAACTATCTGTCAGTTCTTCAATCAGACTCAAGTTTCGATCCACTTCGTGCATTTCCTGATCGATGACGTGAGGAAACTTGTGGGTATACACAAAAGAAAAAGGGTTTTTTGAAAAACCAATCTTAATTTTTGCCTTTGACGAAGAAGTCAGCAGACCGGAAGAAGCAAATCTTTGAAGGTTGATGAGGATATCGTATTTATTCCTTCGAACTTCTCTACTCAACTTGGCCAAGCTATTGTACTTGGATTTCTTTTTGTCCCAAATCAATATTTGTTTGATTTTTGGGTGGTCTTTCAGTAACCCTTCGTTTCCCTTTCTCAAAAGAAAATCGATCTCAGATTTCGGATAGAATTTCTTCAGCTTCTCGATGAGCGGAGTAGCCAGAATCACGTCGCCAATGAAGGCTGTTTGTATGATGAGAATTCTCTTCATAAACTGCCTATACTGCCACTTGATACTCTCGAAGAGCGTCGTTTAACGAGGTTTTTAAATCCGTTCCTGCATTTCTCTCACCAATGATCAAGGCGCAGGGCACTTGATAATCTCCTGCGGGGAAAGTTTTCATATAGCTTCCCGGTATCACCACCGATCTTTCGGGGACTTCCCCTTTGTAGGTGATGGGTTCTTCTTGAGTAACATCGATGATGTGTGTGCTCTTCGTCAAAACCACGTTTGCTCCCAGCACTGCGCCTTTGGACACTTTTACACCTTCTACTACGATACTACGCGATCCGATGAAGGCTCCGTCTTCAATGATGACGGGCGATGCTTGAAGCGGTTCCAAGACGCCACCAATTCCGACACCTCCACTCAGGTGCACATTTTTTCCGATCTGCGCGCAACTTCCCACGGTGGCCCATGTGTCTACCATGGTGTTTTCGTCAACGTAAGCGCCGATATTCACGTAAGAAGGCATCATGACCACACCTTTGGCTATAAAAGCGCCATATCGGGCGATGGCGTGCGGGACGACTCGAACACCCTTTTCTTTGTAGTTGGTCTTGAGTCGCATCTTGTCGTGAAATTCGAATGGACCGACTTCGATTGTTTTCATTTCCCGCATGGGAAAATAGAGAACCACCGCTTTCTTGACCCATTCGTTCACTTTCCAGCCATCTTCGGCAGGAGCGGCACAACGAAGCTCTCCTAAGTCAATTTTTTCAATGACTTCTTCAATCGCTCGGCGATGAGTAGGATCATTGATCAGTTTTCGATCGTTCCAGGCTTCTTCAATGATAGACTCTAAATCCATGGTGCTTTCTTGAGGAGCGACAAAGATAAGATAACCTGAATGCTTCAGGCGCTTTGAGAAAACTGAGCCTGTTTACGCGGTGTTATTTTTTTACAACGAGCAAGGTTCCATACTGAGCGCCATGGTGTGTAATGGTGAGAATATAATTCCCGTCCGGTAAGTTACTCACATCGAAATTGGACAATTCTGAGTTTACCATTTGCTCTTTGAGCAATCGACCATTCACATCGTACAAAGCCATTTGTCCCTTTCCGAGAGAAAAGTCTATCTGCACCAGGTCTCGCGCAGGATTTGGCCATATGGTAATGGCTTTCTCTTTCACTTCAGATACGGATAGCGTCGATGAACATTCTGATGCCAATGCATCAAAGAAGTCGTAGGCCGCAAAAAGAGCGGGTTCAACACAATCGCCGTGATCAGCCCCGGGCAATACATTTTCAGAAGCTACATCTTCCGCACCATTGTCGTTCATGACTTGCTCGGTGGTGGTACTGTTGGTTGAAACAACTTGCTCATCGCCATCGCAGTAAAACATGCGTAAGGGTATTTCGGGAGCCCAGTCAAAAAGGTCATTGTCTTCAAGCGCCACTCGAAGGGGGTGATTGGGGTTCGTTTCAAAACTTGTTAAAACAGAATCTCTCAACAGCTCATCGATGTTACCAGGTAAGAGGGCATTGACTGTCGTCATGTCAAATTCGTCTTGCTCACCGTCGAAATAAGGCGCTACGAGATCTGCATAAGGCTCTTGGACAATATCGCTCAAATCAGTGTACAGGTTGCCGTAGACGCTGTTGTAGCCAATCAGAAGTTAAATGATATATCCTGGGTTCGAATAAGGGGCGCCACTCAAAATAATATCCGCTTGAGAGCCTGACATGTTATATGGGCCGCTCAGAGGAGCTCCCGCTACAATGCCCAAGTCTTCAGCCAATTCATTGTCTTGCGCATATTTGAGCGTAGCCATTGCCGCGTGTCCACCTTGAGAATATCCTGTAATGAAAACTTCTCCATTGTCTTGCATATCTGATGTCTCCAAGAATTCTCGTACGGCGCTTATGAGATCTATC
>JGI12210J13797_10224620_pt1 | contig 17601 bp, 11 predicted proteins | sample ElkSlonscriptome_3_FD_13797 | JGI IMG/M metagenome (IMG submission 13797)
CGCATGCTCGAGAATCCCGCCATCGTCGCCAGCACCATGGGTCCGGTGCTGGCCGAGTATCTGCTGGATTATCTGCCCTTCGAGACGGAGACCGACCAGATGACGAACTCGGTCCGGCTCATGTTGCAGCCCGGCCTGCTCGACGCCGCCCGGCGCGAAGAGCTGTGGAAGAAATCCGCTCGCAAGCAGGCCTACTTGCTGGGGTTCCTGGACGCGCTTCCCGATGAATTGCCGCAGCCCATTGCCGCGCGGGCCGACGCCATGGACATCGAGGCGGCGCTGCGTGCGCAGTGCGTCGCGGGTCATGCCGTTGCAGGCTTGCTATTGCGCGTCGTCGGTGGACCTGGGCAGACCTTCCTCAAGACCATCTCCGCCGTGCTCGCGAAGCCGCCGAATCAGGACGTGGTCACGGCCGCCTTCGACTGCCTGCGGCACTACTTCGCCGCGGTCCGCCCGGAAGGCGACCCCGGTCTGGCGCTGGTTGATTTGTTGGCCGATACAGAACGATTCGTCGATCCCGACACCGCATCGGCGCCGGTGCGCACGTTGCTCGAGCGACTGCCGTCCGCCCGCGGCGACCTTATCGCCATGCGCCTGTTGTCTGGTCCGGGGTACGGACTGATCCGCCCCGTGCTTAGCGATCCCACCACCCTCGGCAGCCTGATGCGCCGCAAGCTCGCGCCCGTCATCGAGCCGCTCCAGGCGCAGATCAGCCAATTGCGCGGTGGCGCGGCCTAGATGGCTTGGCGGCGTCAACTGTTTACAGATAAGTCAAGGTTCATGGCGAGAACGCGTTTGTCCGCCGAAGGGCCAAGCGTCAAGGGCCTCGGGCCGAAAGGCCGAAATGACCGAATGGTGCTCTACGGCGGCCCTTGGCCCACTGAGAGCAACGCACGGGCATGGCAACAAAGCACCGCAACAACTTGACTCATCGGCAAGCATTCGGCGCCCGAAAGCAATCCGATTGCTCTTGCTCGAGTCGGGCGCTGGGATGGAGTCAGGGTCTTCGCTATCGGTCATTACTCGCGCACCGACTGGAAAGTCGGCGCTCCCAGTGAAACGAGAAGCGCGCCGGCGGCGGAACGCAGCAGTCCGAGCAGTTCCCTCTGGCCGCTGAGGTGCAAGGTGTCGCCGACGTCCGCCCAATCCCGATGCTGAAGCACGCAGGCGATTAGGACCGCCGCCTGATCGTCGGTCAGGGCATTTGCCGCCAATGCCCGCGGCAACGCGCTTGTCGTGAGTCGATGCAACACCGGCAATACAGCGTCGAAACCGCGGGCTGAGCCGGCAAAGCTGAGCAGTGCCCGCCTATCCCCGCTGTCGAGTGTCGCCTCGGTGCCGGGTGCCCCGTACAGCAATTCGGCGATCACCGCTGCATCGACCTGACTCAGCGGTCCAGCCAGCAGCACCTGGAGGCGAGGCAGGAGTTGTCGCCGCGCGTGCCCCGCAAACAGGCCGCCGGCGTCACTGAGGCGGCTGAGAACAACGGCCGAGTAGGCGCCGCTGGCAGCGTTGCGCCGACTACCCAACTGCACCGGCAGTAGCCCGCACCGGCGCCAGAAACGGAGCAACTCCGGCGTGGCGCCGAAGCTGGCACCGAGCAGATCGCAGTCCTCGGCGCGACTCCGTGCCGCCAGGGCTTGCACGAGCCGGGTGCCTAGCCCCCGACCACGGGCGGCGGGGTGCACGGCGATGCGAACAATGCGCGTCCAGCCGAGCCGTGGCGCTTCGTACAGTCCGGTATGGGCGGACAGGGTTTGCGGCAGCAGATGGCCGCGAGGGCGTCGCTGACCGTCGTAGATCGGCGCTAGCAGCTCCTCGGGAAGCCGACCCTCGTGGGCGGTGAGCGCGGTGGCAAGCACGCAGTCGCCGTCGCGTAGGACGCTGACCTGCATGTTCGGACCATCGAGCAGATGCCGCAGGTCCGCCGGGCGGGTCTGGTAGTGGCCGAGCACGAGCAGACCGACGACCTGGCGCAGCAGCGCGTCATCGCCGGCGAGTTGGTCGCGGTCCAGTTGGTCCGCCACTAGCCTGTCGGCGTCGTCCGCGTTCAAACTCTGCTGCATGCGCGCAGTGACCAGTTCATCTGGCGCTGGCTCTGCAGTCAGCAACAACGCGTCGTCGATGAACTGCTCCAGCAGGTCGTCCGCGGACCAGCGGATCGGTGTCAGCAGGCGCAGCGCGTGCCAACCAGGCGTAATGCGATCGAGCACGCCGCGAAAGCGTACATCGAAACCGCGACCGGTACCCTCGTAGCCATGCACGGTGGTCGCAAACACGATGCGACCATAGTAAACCAGCATCCGTTCCAGCAACGGTGCTGGGATGCCCGCCGCCTCGTCCACCAGCAGCAGTTCAGCCGGCGGGCGGTCGGCTAGCAATGCGTCGGGGGCGACGAAGCGCAAGCGATGCGCGGCGTCCGGATCGACTGCCTCAGCGTGGTGGAAGACCGACTCCGCGGCCGTCTTGCGCGGTGCCGTGACGATGATGCGCCGAGCTGGGTCCGCGAGCAGTTGCCCCGCCGCGATTCCGAGTGCTGCCGACTTGCCCCGACCTCGGTCTGAACTCAGCACCAGTGGACGACGAGCGCGGCCCGCGGCGACCTTGTGCACCGCGTCGATGGCGCGCTGCTGGTCCGCGGTGGCGGGGTCGGTCGGCAGCGGCGAAAGCGGCCGTTGACCGTTCTGTGCGTCTTGCCATGCCGTTGGCGATTGTCCGGGCGATTCCGAAGACAATCTCAGGAGCTCGTACGGGTTCGTGCCCGGTTCCTCGGCAGTGCAGCGTACCACCGCGGGAGAGGCGGCGAGCAGCCGCCCGAGCCGCGCGATGAATCGCCCGCCGACATCGGCGGCACCGAAGGGATAGACGGCGATGCGCTCGGTCTCCGGGTCCGGCATGGTCGGCCAAGCACCGAGCGCTGGCGTCAGCAGGAATAGAAGACCGCCACCCCGCAGAGTCCCAGCGGCGGCGCCGAGTGCGTCCGCATCGAAGCCGCCGTGGGCATCGATGATCAGCACGTCACATTCTCCCCCGAGCAGCGCAGCTGCCTTCGAGGGGGGCAGGGAATCCGTGCCACCGCACGTACCGATCCATCGGTTTTGCGGTTGACCGATTGCGTTGACGATCGCATGCGCGGCGCCTCGCCCCCAGTCGGCATCACCTTGTAGCAACAGCAGGCGGCGATGGCCAGTCCGGGCGGCCTGGGCGCGCAACGCGAGCGCGATGCCGACGGCGGTTTCGATATCGGTTGGTTTCAAACGCGGTACCGCGCATCACCTATCTGAACGGAGCGCTGGAACTCATCACACCGTCGGTCTATCACGAGGGAGACAAGACACGTTTGGCCGGTTCGATCGAGGCCTCGGCGGAAGATGCCGATGTGCCGTTGGAGGGATTCGGTTCTTGGCCCCTGAAGTCAGAGGCCAAGCGACGTGGCGCGGCTGCCGACGCATGTTAAGTTAAGACAGGTGCCCGAGGGTTGGCAGCGGTGAACCTCACGGCTGGCGCAGCGGCGATTGCCTCAATTGTCGGTCTTTTCGTTCGCCGTATTGACTCCGAGCGGGAGGTAAGCGACGCAGGTGCCGAAGTAGGCCGTCGCAAGGAGGATGATGCCGATGATGTCCAACCACCAAAGGCCAGTGATGATGCCAATAACGATCGCGGCAACGCCTGCGGCGAAACGGATGTTACGATCTTGCTTGCCTACGTTTTTGACCAGATTCATTCAATTTCTCCTTCTATCTCGCCGCAGGATTAGGTTGGTCGACGCCGGTTGGCCGAGACCGCCTCAGCGCCCGACATGAGTGATATGAGGCCATCGCAGCCGATTTCACGTCCTCATTGGACCTGCGGGTAAAGGGGGCCGGGCCAAGGTGTCGGATCCATTGTCATTGATCCATCGTCATCTGTTCGGTACGCAAACCCGGCGCTGAGGGGTTTGAGAATTCAGAACCGGAACCGGAGCTGCCATCGATGAGCGAACATAAACCCATTCGGCTAGGCTTGTTTCGCGATCAAATATAGGCGAGCGATGATTTCGATGCCCCGTTGCCCGATGCGATGACTGGCTGGCAAGCCGCGAGGTTTCAACGCGACGCCCATGCCCCTCCTATCTCGAACCCGGCTAACGGGTAAAGCATTCTGAAGTTTGGCGCGGCATCGTCGTTCGCATCGCGGGCGACGGCACGGTGCGTGGGTTCTTCGCCAGCGGCGAGCGTCGGGTCTTCCGTGCGCCGCTGCAACCGGCTTTCTGAGCAGTGGCGAAACGCGGTGCTTTGCTTTACCAGCACATTAAGCTGATTTTTCAGCGAGAACTGAGTTATCGCGGGTCCGGAGAAAGGCGATGCCATGGCTTGCTGGGTTGGATCGAGATGGCGTAGGCGGAAGCTGGGCGGCACAGGTACCTTTTCGTGAGCTTCAATGCCGTCGGCGTGCGAGCCCGGATTCCGTGGACCGAGCCCGACGGCATGACACCGCCAAGACGGTGCCATGCGCGCGAACAACGCGCTCGGTTCAGGCTACGTGCTTTTGTGGATTGAGTTTCAAAGGCAACGTCCGCAACCGCTGCCCGCTGGCCATAAACAGGGCATTGGCGACGGCCGGGGCGATGACCGGTGTGGCGGGTTCGCCGACGCCAGTCGGCGCCTCGGCGGACGGCACGATGTGCACCTCGACCGTCGGCATGCGGTCCATGCGCAGCACCAGATAATCCTGGAAATTCGATTGCTGTACCGCGCCGTCGTTGAGTGTGATCTCGCTCAGCAGCGCGGCAGATAGGCCGAAGCCCATGCCGCCTTCCATCTGCGCGACGATCACGTCCGGGTTGATGGCGATGCCGCAGTCCACCGCGATCACGACCCGGTCGACGCTGAAGCTGCCCTTGCCGTCGATGGTCACCTCCGCGACCAGGGCGACGTAGCTCTTGAAGGATTCGTGCACGGCGACGCCGCGTCCGCGACCCGCTGGCAGTGGCGTACCCCAGCCGGCCTTCTTGGCGGCGAGCTTGAGCACGCCTTGGTGACGTGGGTGGCCTTCCATGAGCGCCATGCGGAAGGCGACCGGGTCCTGGCCCGCCTGTTCGGCCAACTCGTCGATCATGGATTCTCCGGCGAAGGCGGTGTGGGTGGAGCCCACCGAGCGCCACCATTGCACCGGCACCGGCAGGGTTGGCGAGTGCAGTTCGCAGGACAGGTTGGGGATGGCGTAGGGCAGGTTGGCGGCGCCCTCGACCGAGGTCTGGTCGATGCCGTCGACGACCAGCGCCTTCTCGAAGGCGGTGCCGGCGATGATGGACTGACCGACAATGCGCTGTTGCCAGGCGATGGGCTTGCCGTTGGCATCCAGACCGGCCTTGATGCGATGCAGATAGAGTGGCCGGTACCATCCGGCGCGCATGTCTTCCTCGCGGGTCCAGGCCAGTTTGATGGGCTGCTTAGCGCCACTGGCCTTGAGGATGTGCGCAGCCTCGATCGGATAATCGGAGCCCGGATTGGCGCGCCGGCCGAAGGAGCCGCCGGCGTAGAGCATCTGAATGCGCACCTGTTCCGGTGCGATGCCGAGCACGCCAGCGATGGCCTGCTGGTCGATGGTCTGAAACTGCTCGCCGTTGATGACGCGCACCCCGCCGTCGGCGTTGGGTTCGATGACGCAGTCCATGGTCTCCATGGCGGCATGGGCCAGATAGGGGACGCTGTACTCGGCGTCGATGACGGTCTTGGCATCGGTCAGTGCCTTGTCCGCGTCACCGTCGCTGCGCGCGGGCTTGCCCGGCTGCTCGGCGAGCTTGCGATAGTCGGCCAGGATGCTGACTGAGCCCTGCTTGAACGCGGCGCTGTCGTCCCAGTCGATGTCCAAGGCGTCGCGGCCGTTTTTCGCGCTCCAGAAGTCCAGGCCCAGCACGGCGATGCCGCTCGGGATCTGAACGACCTGCTGGACGCCGGGGATGGCCTTGGCTGCGGTGTCGTCGAAACCGCGCACGCTGGCGCCGAATAGCGGCGGATGTGCCACCACGGCGGTCAGCATGTTCGGCAGCCGCACGTCTTGAGTGAAGATGGCGCTGCCGTTGCATTTCGGTGCGCTGTCCTTGCGCGGCAGCTTGGCCTTGCCGATCAGCCGGAATTCGAACGGGTCCTTGAGTTTTGGTTCCTCCGGCACCGGTTGGTTCGCCGCGGACTCCGCCAGCGCGCCGAAGCCGGATTGGTGGCCGGATGCGGCATGGCTGACGATGCCGTTGCCGACGGCGATCTCGGCCGCTGGTACCTGCCATTGCTCGGCCGCGGCGGCTACCAACATGTGCCTGGCCGCAGCCCCGGCCTTGCGCATCTGCTCGAAGGAATTGGCGATGGCGGTGCTGCCGCCGGTGCCCTGCACCGGTCCCCAGAACAGGTTGCCGTAACGACCGGCGTCCGCCGGTGCGCCCTCGGCACGGACCTGCTCCCAACTCGCGTCCAGTTCCTCCGCCACTAGCGTCGGCAGGCCGGTGTAGGTGCCCTGTCCCATCTCCAGGTGCTTGCAGATGACGGTGACGCTGTCGTCCGGACCGATGCGCACGAAGGCGTTTGGCTCGAAGCTGCCGGTGTCGACATCGAACCCGCCGGCCATGCCTGGGCCGGCCAGGCGTGGTCTGCTGGGTTGGGTCTCGGCGCGTGCGGGTAGCCAGACCCCTAGAGTCAGGCCGGTCGCGGCGCCGACGCTGGTCTTGATGAAAGCCCGACGGCTGAGGTTTCGGATCTGATTGTTTCGCATGGTTTGCTCCCACGGGCTGATGCGATTGCCGGAGACTCTTATGCGGGATGACGCAGGATCGCCTTAGGCCAGTTGCTCGGACGCGCGACCGATGGCGCCGCGGATGCGCGCATAGGTCGCACAGCGGCAGATGTTGCCGGACATGCCGGCGTCGATGGCGGCGTCGTCCGGGCTTGGGTTATCGGTCAGCAGCGCGCTGGCCTGCATGATTTGTCCGGACTGACAGAAGCCGCACTGGACCACTTCCAAATCTTGCCAGGCCTGTTGCACCGCTTGCCCGACCTTGCCGTTCGCGCCCTCCAGCAGCCCCTCAATGGTGGTGATCTCCTGTCCAGCCACGGCGCTGACTGGTAGCGAGCAGGAACGCACTGCGGCACCGTTCAGGTGTACGGTGCAGGCGCCGCACTGGCCGATGCCGCAGCCATACTTGGTGCCGGTGATGCCGACGTGCTCCCGCAGCGCCCAGAGCAGCGGCATTTCTGGGTCGATCTCCAACTGGTGCGTGGTGCCGTTGACGCGAAGTTCGATCATCGTGGTCTCCGGTTGGCTTTGCTGGTGAATGTCGGACCTGTCTACCGCGGAGCCGGCCGACGGCGGCCGGGGCTTGGCTGTACTGTCGGGAAGGTGGCGGTAGTCGTTGAGAGTGATAGAGATTGCCGATCGATCGGATAAGAATGATCCGTTTTTGAAACAAAATGGGAATCGTTATTATTTGAGCCGTACCAACTCGATCCCATCGGAGGTTGTCATGACCAAGACCATGAGCTTTGCGGCGATGCACTTCAGTGTCGCTTTCGGCGTCACCTATGCCTTGACCGGCGACGTGGTCGTCGGTGGTTTGGTGGCGCTGGTCGAACCGGCCGTCAATACTATCGGCTACTATTTCCATGAAAAGATCTGGGAGCGCATCCGCGTTTGGCGCGGATCTCGACATGGGACGCGCACCCGTGTGGCCATCGCGATGCCCGCGTGACGATTTGCCCGTCAGGCGACACGGAACCGGTTGTCGATAGACACATCATTGGCGCATGCGGCCAAGGCGTCAAACACGGCGCGAAACAGGTGCTCGATCGTCAGGGCAACAGGTCGGCGACACGGATCAGCTTGTCCGCCGCGTGCAACGGCGTGATCCGATCTCCAGCGTTGAGCACCCGGTGCTGCCGATAATCATCGTCCCGCGGGTCGCGGTGCACCTCCAGACGCTCGGCCTGGACATCGACGATCCAGTAGTCCTCGATGCCGTTGCGTGCGTAGAGCGCGCGCTTACGACCACGGTCGAAGTCGAGCGAGCTGTCGGCAACCTCCACGATCAGCAGCGCGGTGGTCGGGTGGGCGTCTCGATAGTCGCGGATCGAGCCTGCGACGACGGCGATGTCGGGTTCGGGTTCGGAGTAGTCGTCGATGGAAAGCGGGAGTTGTGAACGAACGTCGAAACCTGTTTCGAACATCTTGCTTAGCACGACCTCGGCAAGTCGAACGGCGGTGCTGTGTCTGCTCTTCTGCGGTGCCATGTCTAGGATCTCCCCATCGATCAGCTCTAGCCTGGCCTCGGGGTGCAGCCCCCCGGTTTCGATCAAGCGCTCGTATTCGGCCCGCGTCCAGAGATGGGGTTGGTGGGCGATGGCGGCCATGTCCGGAGGCTCCTGGTCGGTTGTCGGTACGCCAATCTTTGGTGCTCGCGGCGAGCGCGTCAAGCGTGCGATCGGCGCGCGCCGATAGGCCTATTTGTGCAGGAAACTCATGAACTCCGATCGCGTGCGCGGGTCATCTTCAAAGGTTCCGCGCATCGCGCTGGAGACGGTCGAGCTGTTTTGCTTTTGCACACCGCGCATCATCATGCAGGTGTGGCTGGCCTCCATGACGACGGCGACACCGTGGGCACCGAGGTGCTCCATCAGGGCGTTGGCCACCTGGCTGGTCAGGCGCTCCTGCACCTGCAAGCGGCGGGCAAAGACGTCGACGACGCGGGCGATCTTGCTCAGGCCGACCACCTTGCCGTTGGGCAGATAGCCGACGTGGGCATGCCCAAAGAACGGCAGCATGTGATGCTCGCACATCGAGTAGAACTCGATGTCGCGGACGATCACCATCTCTTTGACGTCTTCCTCGAAGATCGCCTTCTTGATGATCTCTTCGGCGGACTCCTGATAGCCGCCGGTCAAGAAATCCATCGCCTTCGCAACCCGCAGCGGCGTCCGCCGCAAGCCCGCGCGTTCGGGGTCTTCGCCGATCTCGTTGAGCATCTGTCGGACCAAGTGCTCTTTAACGGGATCGTAGACCTCTTCTTCGGAGGCGGGCTCGAAGCTATCTGCGTAGTGGCCGCCAGGGGACATACGGGACAGGGAGGATGTCGGGGGCATAGCTCATTCCTAGGGTGTCGGGCGCCGTTCTCGTGGGGGACGCCCAGATCTTGTCTTTCGCGCCACCGTTGGGAAATAGGGGCGAGAATGGCAAAACAGAAACCGCGCCCGCGTCGGTTGCCGGTCGGCGTGGTTGCACAAAGCGGGTCCTTGGCCCTCGGCCGTTCGTCCGGAGGGCGCGGTTGTGTTGTCCGGCGCTTACCTGGAAGCGGGATGCCACTTTCGTTAGACTGTAGCGCAGCTTTGTTGGGGTAGTCGGGCGTGTGCTGACCCAGGCGACCGGCTGATCGAAAACAGATGAGCGCATGAGGTGCTTGCGCAAGGCCGCGTCCGCGACCACGTCGCGTTGCCGCAGCAGGGTGCGCGATAGCGACCAGATTTCGGAGGGGTATTTTCCAAACCCCAGAGGCGAACGCTCTCTCAGGTTGCGGCCATTCGCCCGGCGCAGCGCAGCGCCCGATCTGGGGCAAACACGATTCGATTCGTCCGCTGCGACGGTTCGTTACCCGCCTAACCCCTTCTCCCAATCCCTGTTCGAGGACCTCCTGATGTGTGGATTTTGCGGTGAACTCCGTTTTGATGACAAACCCATCGACCTGGGCGCACTGGGCGCCGTCAATCAGGCCATGGAACCGCGCGGTCCCGATGGCAGCGGGTTGTTCCAACAGGGGCGAATTGCCCTCGGGCATCGGCGGCTGAGTATTATCGATCTCAGCAGTCACGCCAGCCAGCCGATGGTCGACAGCGAACTAGGCCTGACGGTCGCGTTCAACGGATGCATCTACAACTACAAGGATCTGCGTGCGGAACTCGAGGTGCAGGGCTATCGCTTCTTCTCCCACGGCGATACCGAGGTGGTGCTGAAGGCATTTCACGCCTGGGGAGCGGAGTGCGTGCACCGCTTTCACGGCATGTTCGCGTTTGCCGTCGCCGAGCGCGACAGCGGACGGTTGACCATGGCCCGCGACCGACTCGGCATCAAGCCGTTCTACTACGCGGAGATCCCAGGCGGCGTGCGTTTTGCGTCCACCTTGCCAGCGCTGCTGGCGGGCGGCGGTATCGACACCGATCTGGACCCGGTGGCACTGCATCATTACATGCACTTTCATGCCGTCGTGCCGGCTCCCAATACCATCTTGCGCGGCGTGCGCAAACTGCCGCCCGCCACCATCCGCGTCATCGAGCGCGGTGGTTCCACGCGCGAGCACAGCTACTGGGCACCGGTGTTTGAGACCCTGCCGGAACAGCGCGGTTTCAGTTTCGAGGACTGGCAGGAGCAGGTGCTTGGCGCCCTGCGCACGGCGGTGGACCGACGCCTGGTGGCGGACGTGGACGTCGGCGTGCTGCTCTCCGGCGGCCTGGATTCCAGCTTGATCGTCGGTCTGCTCGCCGAACAAGGTCAGAGTGGGCTGAATACCTTCTCGGTGGGCTTCGAGAGTGTCGGTGATGAGTCTGGGGACGAGTTTCAGTACTCCGATATCATCGCCAAGCACTACGGCACCACGCACCACAAGATTCACGTCGACTCCGGCTCGCGGCTGCTGCCGAACCTGCCTGGCTGCATCCGCGCCATGGCAGAGCCCATGGTCAGCCATGACGCGATTGGCTTTTATCTCCTGTCGCAGGAGGTCGCCAAGCACGTCAAGGTGGTGCAAAGCGGGCAGGGTGCGGACGAGGTGTTCGGCGGTTATCACTGGTATCCGCCGATGGCGGACAGCCAGGATCCAGTCGCGGACTATGCGCGCGTCTTCTGCGACCGCGGCCAGCAGGAATATCTGCGCGCGGTGCATCCGCGCCTGCATGGCGATGACCATAGCCGGGGGTTCATCCGCGAACACTTCGCGCTGTCGGGGGCTGAGGCGGCCGTCGACAAGGCGCTGCGCATCGATCAACTCATCATGCTGGTCGATGATCCGGTCAAGCGCGTCGACAACATGACCATGGCCTGGGGGCTGGAGGCGCGGGTGCCGTTCTTGGACCATGAGCTGGTGGAGCTGGCCGCGCGCATCCCCGCAGAGCACAAGCTCTGCGATGAGGGTAAGTGTGTACTCAAGGCCGTCGGTCGGCGCGTGATCCCGAGCTCCGTCATCGATCGGCCCAAGGGCTACTTCCCGGTGCCAGCGCTGAAATATCCCCGCGGCGAGGTGCTGGACATGATGCGCGACACGGTGCTGTCCCAGCGGGCCCGCGATCGTCAGCTGTTTCAGCGCGACTATGTCGACGAACTGCTGGCTGCGCCAGAAGAACACATCACGCCGCTGCGCGGCTCCAAGCTCTGGCAGGTTGCGCTGCTGGAGCTGTGGCTGCAAGAGCATGGGGTCTAGCCGGCGCCCGACCGCCAGCGACGAGACCACCGGCAATCGGGCCACCGATTTACAGGGCAGCTGCCTTGGGGCCCGCAAAACGCGATGGATGCAGGCACGACAGGACTATGAGGGGTAGACGGCAGATGGCAGCGAAAGACAGAATCCACCACCGGCTCGAGCGCCGACGCGCGCCGTCGGTGAGCAGTTGGGATAACCAGCCGCGCCACGAAGACGAGATCTGGTCCGAGACTTTGGTCGATTGCGGTTGGGGACGGTTGATCTTTGGCCAGACCTTTGACAACCTGAAACGGCTTGCCGAGTGCCTGCAGGAAGAGCGCGTTGGCACGCGTGACGTGGCGCTGTATCTGCGTGACCCGCATGTGGTCTTGTCCTATGCGCCGCAGGATCTGTTTCTGGACCCGTCCCACACCTTCCGGCTGTGGCTGGATCGTTATCAGCATTCGCATCGGCGACCGCGCGGCTTCATTGTGCGGATGCTGAACAGCCAGGCCGATGCCGAGGCCGCCCACCGGTTGTATGCGTCGCGGCGCATGGTGCCACCGAGCCCGGAGTTCATCTGGGATCAACGGACCTCGCGGGTGCTGCAATACTGGGTCGCCGAGGACGACCAAGACGGCGCCATCATCGGTGTGGTCAACGGCGTTGATCATCACGAGGCGTTTGGCGACGTTGAGAGCGGGACCAGTCTGTGGGCGCTGGCGGTAGACGCCCAGGCGCCTTATCCGGGCATCGGGGAGACGTTGGTGCGGCAGGTCGTTGAGTTCTATCAGGCACGCGGACGATCGTTCTTGGATCTGTCGGTGATGCACGACAACAAGAACGCCATTCGCCTGTACGAGAAACTCGGCTTCGCGCGGGTCCCGGTGTTTGCGTTGAAGAACAAGAATGCCTTCAACGAGCCGCTGTTCATGGGCCAGCAGCCGGAAAGCACGCTCAATCCCTACGCCAGCATCATTATCAACGAAGCCCGGCGCCGCGGCATCGGCATCGAGGTCGTGGACGCGGACGCCGGCTATTTTGCGTTGAGTCTGGGCGGCCGGCGCATCGTCTGTCGCGAGTCGTTGTCTGAACTGACAACCGCGGTAGCGATGAGCCGCTGCGATGACAAGGCCGTCACCCAGCGCTTGCTGCGTCGTGCTGGGCTGCGAGTCCCGGCCCAGGCCGTCTACGATGCCCTTGACCAGGCGGAGGCGTTCTTGACCCGGCACCAGCGTGTGGTCGTCAAGCCCGCCCGCGGTGAGCAGGGCGTTGGCATCAGCGTCGACATCCGCGAAGCCGCGGATCTGGAACGCGCCGTAAAGGCAGCACAACGCGTCTGCGAGACGGTGATCCTGGAAGAGTTTTTCAGTGGTGATGACCTGCGGGTGATCGTCATCGACTTCGAAGTGGTGGCCGCCGCTATTCGCCGCCCGGCGCAGGTGGTTGGCACCGGCGGTCATACTGTCAACGAGCTGATCCAGATCCAGAGCCGGCGCAGGCGTGCCGCGACCGGTGGCGAGTCGTCGATCCCGATGGACGGCGAGACCGAGCGCTGCGTGCGCCTGGCGGGCTACAGCATGGACGACATCCTGCCCGAGCACGAGGTGTTGGTGGTCCGCAAGACGGCGAACCTGCACACCGGAGGCACCATCCATGATGTCACGGCGGATCTGTCTCCGGCGCTGGCGCGGGCGTCGCAGGAGGCTGCCCGGGCGCTTGACATCCCGGTGACCGGGCTCGACTTTCTTGTGCCTGACGTGACCGCGTCGGACTATGTCATCATTGAGGCCAACGAACGGCCGGGCCTGGCCAATCACGAGCCTCAACCAACTGCCGAACGTTTCGTCGATCTGCTCTTTCCGCAGACAGCCACCCGCGAGGCCCGTGTTTGAAAGCCCTCCGAATCGATACCGACTACTTGCTGGACATCCTGCTCAAGCTGCTGTTCACCCCGAGCCCGTCCGGCTATACCGACCGCGTCGTGCACCTGGTCTGCGAGGAACTCGAGCGCCTTGGCGTACCCTTTGAACTGACCCGTCGCGGCGCCATCCGCGCCACGCTCAAGGGCGAAGCGGCGCGGCCCAACAAGGCGATCGTCGCGCACATCGATACCCTTGGCGCGATGGTCAAGTCACTCAAGCCCAACGGTCGGCTGCAACTGGTGGCCGTGGGGCATTGGAACGCGCGCTTTGCCGAGGGTGCCCGCTGCACGCTGTTCACCGACATTGGCCAGCACCGCGGCACCATCCTGCCGATGAAGGCATCCGGCCACACGTTTGGCCCAGAGATCGATAGTCAACCCGGCGGCTGGGACCACGTCGAGTTCCGCATCGACGAACGTGTTGCCGATTTGCAAGACCTGCTCAAGCTCGGCGTGCATGTCGGCGATTTCGTCGCCATCGACACCAACCCCGAGGTGACGGCTACCGGTTACATCAATTCCCGTCACCTCGACGACAAGGCCGGTGCCGCGCTGCTCTTGGCCGCCACCAAAGCGGTCAAGGATAGTGGCGTCAAGCTACCAGTGGACTGCCACCCGCTGTTCACCATTGCCGAGGAGATCGGCTCCGGTGCATCCTCGGCGTTGCACCAAGACGTGGCCGAGATGCTGACCATCGATAATGGAACCACCGCACCCGGGCAGAACTCCAGCGAGTTTGGCGCCACCATCTGCATGGCCGATATGGGTGGTCCGTTCGACTACCACCTGACCCGCCGCATCATCCAGATCTGCCAGGAATTCCATATCCCCCACCAGCGCGACATCTTTAAATACTACCGCTCAGATAGCGCCGCGGCGCTCGAGGCCGGCAACGATGTACGCACCGCCCTGGTCGCCTTCGGCATCGATGCCTCCCACGGCTACGAGCGCATCCATCGGGAGTCGCTTGAATCCATCGCCGAACTGGTCGCGATCTACATGCAGTCACCGCCCCTGTATGCCCGTGATCGATTCGAGATGGGGCCGCGGGCCGGGTTCCCGACCGTGCCTGGTTGATTGAGGCCAGGAATTCCACGCGACGGCGCTCCTGGTCACACTGCCGATCAGCTGCCCTCGAGATCTACCGAGATTCGCAGGGCGACGACTTTTTGTCCAAGTAAACCATCGGGCGGTATGGCGCCATCGCACCGCTTGCCGTGCCGGAGTCCGCGCCAGCGTGGTCTAGGAGCGAGAGTCGATTAGCGGACTGGCCTGGCCTGTTTAGGGAGGTCTTCCTTCATGATCTTGATGATCTTCGGGTCGAGACAGGAGCGCATGAAGGCGTTCATCGGGGCTTGATCGCCGGTGGCATAGAAATTGAGCATGAGCCGATTGAACTCGAGCTTATGCCGCGCCGGCAGGTTGATGGCGGGGTATCCGGCGTCGAGCAATAGACCGTTCATCATGAAGCGCCCCATGCGCTTATTGACATCGTAGAAGAACTGCGTGCGCGCCATCTCCAGGAAAACAAAGATCGCGCGGTCGTAGATGTCTTCCAGCACATCCGCTTCTTGGACCATCCGCTCGAACAGGCGCGGCAGTTCGGTGTGCTTGGGGGGCAGCCAGTCCGTCCCGGCAATCGTCACCCCCCCGCAACGGAACGCTCCCCAAGTCAGCACTTCCTCCTTTGCGGCGATGGCATGCAAAGCGCACGCATACGCGCGGCTCACGGCAAAGCCGTGCTCGCGTAGGGAGGCAAACAGAGACTCCCAGGCTTTGCCCTGATTAAGAACGATCTGCTGATCGCTGACCTTGTGTCCACCGACGGTGATGCCGTCCAGAAGCGTTTGTACCTCTGGAAGCGTGAACGGAAGGCCCTCGAGGTTGACGGCATCACAGACGAAGGCCGCGACCTCGCGTCGGGCGAGCATCAGTGCCTTCTCCCTCTGGGGCCGAATGCCCCATTGTTTGTCGATCGCCTTCATCATGCTCTGCTAGAGCAGTACCCGCTCCACTCCGCCGTCCTTGACCCTGTCGATGAACCGCTGCTGCCAGCCTTCGCCGAGCAGGTGCCGGGCCAACTCGACGACGATGTAGTCGGTGGCAAGCCCGGTCTCGTCGGTGTACTTGGCCAGACCCTGCTGGCAAGCGGGACAGCTTGTCAGCAGTTTGACCTCGCCATTGTCGGCGCGCTGCTTGCCGGTGAGGGCCTGGATGCCTTGGGTGATTTCCTCGTGCTTGCGGAAGCGGATCTGGTTGGCGATGTCGGGCCGAGAGGTGCCGAGCGTGCCGGCCTCGCCGCAACAGCGATCGGACAGCGGTACTGGCTGGCCCATGAGTTTGGACGCCACCGAGGTCGGTTGGTAGGTCTTCATCGGCGTGTGGCAGGGGTCGTGATAGAGGTACTGCTTGCCGCTGACGGCTTCGATACCGACGCCCTTTTCCATCAGAAATTCGTGGATGTCGAGCAGGCGGCAGCCGGGGAAGATACGTTGAAACTCGTACTTCAGCAGCTGATCCATGCAGGTGCCGCAGGAGACGATGACAGTGCGAATGTCGAGGTAGTTCAGCGTGTTGGCGACACGATGGAACAGGATGCGGTTCTCCATGGTGATGCGATGGCCGCTCTGCTCCAGGCCGGAGGCGCGCTGCGGATAACCGCAGCACAGATAGCCCGGCGGCAGCACGGTCTGCACGCTCTGATCGAACAGCAGGGCCAGCGTGGCCAGACCGATGTCGGAGAACAGCCGCTCGGAGCCGCAGCCGGGGAAGTAGAACACCGCTTCGGCTTCATCGGCGAGCCCGCCCTCGAACAGGGCAGGGTCACGCAGGATCGGCACCTGAGTCTTGTCTTCCAGGGCCAGTTCTTGGCGGAAGGTGCGCTTTGGCAGTTCGACGCGAATGGATCGGCTGACCAGCTGCACGGCTTGACCCACCGGGTTGGTCTTACCGGTGCTGGCACCGGGGTGCCGGTTGGGGCGATCGGTGAGTCGCAGCCCCTTCGCCACGGCGTTGGCGAGGTTGAGTCCGGCGAAGCCCCACTCCGCGAGGCCTTTGCGCATGACATGAATCGCGCGCGGGTTCTGGCTGTTGAGGAAGGCCATGGCCGCCGCGGCGCCGGGGCTACTGCGCTTCTTGCCGCGATCGACCAGGATGCGACGCATGCGCATGGTGACGTCGCCATAGTCGATGTCCACCGGGCAGGGGTTCAGGCACTTATGGCAGATGGTGCAATGGTCGGCGACGTCGTTCATTTCGTCGAAGTGGCGCTCGGATAGACCACGGCGGGTCTGCTCCTCGTACAGGAACGCCTCGATGATGAGACCGGTCCCGAGGATCTTGTTGCGCGGCGAGTAGCTCAGGTTGGCACGCGGCACGTGGGTCATGCACTTGGGCTTGCACTTGCCGCAACGCAGGCAGTGCTTGACGTCGTCGTTGAGCGCGCCGAGTTCGGTCTCCTCCAGGATGATGGCCTCCTGGGTCACCAGGCGCAGTGACGGCGTGTAGGCGCCGTCGAGCCCCGAGTTCGCCGCCAGCTTGCCGGGGTTGAAGCGGTTGTGGGGGTCCACCCGACGCTTGTAGTCGGCGAATGCGGCGAGCTTGTCCGGTTCCAGATAACGCACCTTGGTCAGGCCGATGCCGTGCTCGCCGGAGATGACGCCGCCGAGGTCGGTAGCGAGCACCATGATGCGGTCGACCACCCGGTCGGCCTCTTGCAGCATCGCGTAGTTGTCGGAGTGCACCGGGATGTTGCTGTGCACGTTACCGTCGCCGGCATGCATGTGCAGCGCGACGAACAGCCGGGAATCACGCAGCTGGCCGTGGATCTCGGCCAGGCGCCCGCGCACGCCGAGCATGTCCTGGCCGGCGAACAGCTCGGAGAGGCGGTTGCCGACCTCCTCGCTATAGCTCTGGCGCAGGTCGCGACGCAGCATCAGGTCCAGCAGTCGGTCGGTGCCGTGCACTTGCGCGCGCTCGGCGTCGCGTAGCAGATTCAGGTGCTCGATGGCTGGTTCGTCCAGCCGGTCCAGGATCTTTCGCCAACGATCGCGCGCTTGGTCCACCAAATGGATGGCCGTTTCCCGCTTGTCGGAGAGGATCGCCATAGCCTCATCGTCGCTGTCGAAGTCGCCAGCAGGGCGCGCCTCGGTTAGTCGCCCGTTCAGATAGTCACGCACCGCGGCCATGATGGCGTCCTTGTTGCGGATAGACTGCTCGATGTTGATTCGCTCAATGCCGCGGCTGTAGGCGCTGAGCTGGGGTAGCGGAA
>JGI12210J13797_11127974_pt1 | contig 17595 bp, 13 predicted proteins | sample ElkSlonscriptome_3_FD_13797 | JGI IMG/M metagenome (IMG submission 13797)
CGCTCCACTGGCGCTGGAGCTGGCCCTGTGGGGTGTCGCCGACCCGCGCGCGCTGCGCTGGCTTGATCCACCCCCAAATGGCGCCTGGGCACAGGCGATCGTGCTGCTGCGGACGCTCCATGCCGTCGATGCCTCCGGCAGCATCACCCGCATGGGCAAACGTATGGCGGCCCTGCCGCTGCATCCGCGCCTGGCCCACATGCTCGCCCAGGCGCCGGTGTCTGCACGCACTTTGGCCGCGGACCTAGCGGCGCTGCTCGACGAGCGCGACCCCTGGATCAACCGCAGCGGGCTGCCGCGTCCCGTGGACCTGGCGGCGCGGCTGCAGGCGTTGACTGGTATGCGTCGTAAGCAACGAGTGGAGAACTTCGACATCCGCCGGTTGCAAGCCATCGATCGGCTCAGTCAGCACTACCGGCGCCTGCTGCGCGACCAGCCCGCGAGTGACGACGCCGCGGATACACCGCTGCACCGAACGACGACTCGGGGCAGGTCGCCACCCCCGGCCCGGCAGCGCCGCGTAAGGGATAACGACGCTCCACCCACGACCCACTGCGCGGGCGCATTGCTCGCACTGGCCTACCCGGACCGCATCGCACAGAACCGCGGCGGCTGCGGCGAGCGTTTTCTGCTCGCCGGCGGTGCCGGCGCCGCATTGCCCCGCGACGACGCGCTCGCGAACGAGCCCTACCTGATCGTCGCCGATCTCGACGCGGCCAGCGGCGACAACCGCATCCGCGCTGCGCTTGCGATTAGCGAGGCCGAGCTGTGCGCACTGCGGGCCGAGCACATCAACGAGCAAGTCGTGCTCACCTGGGACAGCCAGCTTGAGGCGGTCACTGCCCGCGTCGAACGGCGTCTCGACGCCATCGTGCTGGAACGCAAGACCGCGCCCATCACCGACAAGGACGCCGCGCTGCGGAGACTGCTGGAGGCCATAGCCGGCGACTTTGAGCACGCGCTCAATTGGACCCCTGCCGCGCGCCAACTCCAGGCGCGCGGCATGCTCGGCCGGCAGATGCAGCCCGAGGCCGACTGGCCGGACCTGTCGTCGGACTGGCTCCGACGTCATGTCGCAGAGTGGCTCGGACCTTGGCTGATCGGCAAGGCCAGCTTCGCCGACGCCCGCGCGTTGGACCTGACCGAGTTGCTGAAACAGACCCTGGGTTGGCAGAATCTGAGCCGGCTCGACGCCTCGGCACCGCAGCTACTGACGACACCGGCCGGCACGCGTCGGCGCATCGATTACTGCGTCGGCCTTGGTGCCAACCCACCCGCACCGGTGCTCGCGGTGCCGATGCAGGAATTATTCGGCAGCGCCGACACACCCCGCATCTTCGACGGTCGGCTGCCGCTGCTGCTGCATCTGCTCTCGCCCGCGGGCCGCCCGTTGCAGGTCACCCGCGACCTGGGCGGGTTCTGGCGTGGAGCCTATGCGCAGGTGCGCAAAGAGATGCGCGGACGTTACCCGAAACACCACTGGCCGGAGGACCCGGCAGAAAGCCATGCGATCGCCGGCGGACTCAAGCGGCGATTGCGCAAACCCTGATGCCGCACGCCCAGGCGATGGAGGTGCGGCTTTAGCCGCATCACCCCGCCGTGCGGCGAAAGCCGCACCTGCGATGATTTCGAGTTACTCCGCGCGCTTCGTAATGATCCGCTTTGTCTCGATTTGAGTGTCAATGCGACAACAAGCGCGCGCTGATTTCGTGCACTTGCGCGAACAGCAGGTCCGGGTCGCACGCGCGAAGCAGCGACGCGTCATTATAGCCCCAGGTCACCGCACCGACGGCAATGCCAGCGCGGCACGCGGCATCAATATCGCGGACCTCATCGCCGATGTAGACGGCCCGCTCAGGTGCAATGCGCGCACGTCGCAGCAGTCGCTTCAGCCGATGATGCTTGGCGGAGATTCCAACCCCGCACTCGCTATATTGAATCAGGTCCCAGAGGGTTGGACCGAGGACCTGCCTAATGTTGGCCTCGGCGTTGGAACTGGCAATGCCAAGGCACAGACCGCCCCGGTGGAGCCGCATCAGCTCGCGCTCCACCCCATCGAACAACGCAATACGGTCGATCGCCCGGGACATGCGGCGGCGCATGTCCGCGGCGATCATCGGCACCTTCCAATTGGGCACCTGAAGATACCGAAAGATGTCGCATGCCCGCATGCGCCGCAGCAACGCATCCTCGCCCGCCGCGATGGTGCGGAATCGCCAGCGGCGCGCGACATCATTGATAACGCCGACGAACCACGGAAAACTGTCGGCCAGCGTACCGTCGAAGTCGAAGATGACGAGTTCCGGTGGCGGCCTCGATCGAAGCGAGGTATCGCTGCCGGGCGTGGTCAAGACGCCGCGGCAGTTGGCCAGAGCTTCAGCACGGCGATGATGATCCCGGCTGAGGACACTGTGATCCCAAAGGACCAGATCATGAAACGATCGATACGCTTGGTCAGCGCGTCAAAACGCTTATCAACAGCCTCGAAACGCTTATCAACAGCCTCGAAACGCTTTTCGACGGCCTCGAAACGTTTGTCCATCTGGATCTGAATGGCCTCAAAGCGTTTATCCATCGCCTCAAAGCGTTTGTCCATCGCATCAAAGCGTTTGTCCATCTCCACGAGAACGTGTTTGATCAACTCACGTTGATGCTTAAGCTCTTCCTCAACCCGCACCATGCGTTCGCGCAGCTCAATCTCGTACACCGCCGGTGGTTTACCCAACGAGCGCTCGGCGAGCCATTCGCCCAGGTGGTCCTTGATGTAATCGAGGTCTTCTTGTTGCAGGTTCACGAGATCCCCTTCCGTGCTATGGCTTGGTCTGCGATTATAGCCCGCCCTGCCTCGGACGTTCAGACGCCGCAGTGAGAGCGCATCCCTGATTGCAGAACTTGGCCTATGGTAGTCCTAGGCATCGCATCGCCGCGAGAAGCCACCCCAACTTCTGCAACAGGCTGGCACCCAGGTTGATGGAACTTCTCGAAATCGCCCCCCTGTTGTTTATCCTCGCACTGAGTGCAGGGATGATCGATGCAATTGCCGGCGGCGGCGGGCTGATCACGGTGCCCGCGTTGTTGTGGGCGGGGTTGGCGCCGGTGGAGGCGCTGGCAACCAACAAGGCTCAAGGGGTGTTCGGCACGCTCGCATCGACCGTGCATTTTGTCCGTCGCGGCGCCATCGATCTGTGCGACGCGGCGTTTGCGGTGACCTGCACCTTCGTCGGTGCGGGCGCCGGGGCCGTGGCGGTTCAGTTCCTGGCGGCAGACCTACTGGCGCAGCTGATCCCGTTGTTGCTGATCGGCTTCGCGCTGTACTTCTTATTCTCGCCGCGCGTATCCAACATCGACTCGCGAAAGCGCATCGGCAGCGGCGCCTTCGGTTTACTGATCGGCACCGGTGTCGGCTTCTATGACGGGTTCTTCGGTCCGGGCACCGGCACCTTCTTCGCGATGGGGTACGTCGCCCTGCTCGGCTACAACCTGCGCCGCGCCACCGCGAACGCAAAGCTGCTGAACTTCACCAGTAACCTGGCGGCGTTCCTGTTCTTTGTCACCGGGGGTCAGATCCTGTGGGAAATCGCACTGACCATGGCGGCCGGACAGTTGATCGGCGGCTGGCTCGGTGCGCACCTGGTGGTTCGCCACGGCGCGCAGCTGGTGCGTCCAGTGCTGGTGGCGGTGTCAGTGGCAGTTTCGATCAAATTGCTACTGAATCAGACCGGATAAAAAACGGTGTCAGAATGTCAGGCAACTGTTTGATAGTACAAGTTTTGCGGGTGATTGGCCTCGGCGAAGAAGTACCAGCGCTCCGCCATCAGACCGATGTACTGCACGACAAAGGCCGCGATGGGGAGCGTCGGCGACTGCAACGCATAGGCGACACCGATCAGCAGAATCGGCAGCGGGAAAACAAGCACCAGGAAGGCCAACCGCACCTGCTTTAGAAACTCCGGGCTCTTATGGTGAAAGAACTCGCGGGTGTTGAACGAACCCGCGGTGAAGCCCTGAGACTTTTGTTCGATGGCACGATGGCGGATGCCGATGGCCGTCTGCAACGTGCTCTTGCGCTTGAGCGTGGCATTGCGGATCAGGGATGCCATACGCGTGGCGAGCCCGAGCAGCGTAAAGCTCACCGCCCAGGTGCCGTAGAAGCCGACCAGATGGTTGCCGAGGTAGGCCGAGTAGGCGGCGGCGAGCATGAACCCGCTCGCCATGCCGAGAAACAGAAAATTACCCACCGTGTAGGCCGAGTGCCACTCTTGCAGGAACTTGACGCTGGCATAGATCATCGCGGTGCAGACGAACAGCGCAAAGGCCACCAGAATGCCAACAAAGCCGAGCAGAAGGGTCACATCGATCGGCAAGGTTCCGCCGCCAGCGAGATAAAAGGGCTTCGTCCAGCCCATCCAATGGAACAGCCCGTAGAAGAACACCACGGCCATCATCATCGGCAACACGATGACCTCCCGCGACAGCCAGGACGTGCGCCATTTCGATGCTGCCCGCCACGCGCGCTCGGGCCGGCCCAGATGGAAGAACGAGGCGGCAAGCCCCGCAACCAGCAACGCGAGCGACACGGCACTGCCAAGGGCATAAAACTGCGCCCCTTGCGGCTCGATCAACTTGATGCTGGCATAGAGCTGCCCCGTGAACAGGGCCAAGAACAACCCCTGACCGGCACCGATCAGAGTGGTGAGAAAGATGACTGAAAAGGCAGGATGCATGATTTCGAGTTCCGAGTTACGAGTAGCGAGAGACGAGGAAGATCGAGCGAGCTGGGGCCGGTGGTGGATAGTGGGGCCTGTTCAGCCCCTCGATACTCGCCCCTAGAAACTCGCTACTTCGTCTACCAAGTCACATCGTCCAGCGTCTCTTCGCCGGTGTAGACGGTGATATCTTCCTTGGTCAGCGGGTTGTCGGCACGCTGGAGCTCATCCTCGGTGATGTGCATGCGCGTTTTCTGCCGCGGCAGATAGTGGTTGGCCGGCTTGGTGCCCCATTCGGGCATCAGCGGATAGCCGCCGCGCTCGCGGATGGCGATCGACACCTCCGAGTCCGGGTCGTGCACGTCGCCGAACAGCCGCGCGCTGGTCGGACAGGCGAGCACGCAAGCGGGTTGACGCTCTCGCTCGGGCAGGGTCTGGTCGGTAATGCGGTCGATGCACAGGGTGCATTTCTTCATTACCTGCTGCTGCTCGTCGAGCTCGCGCATGCCGTACGGGCAAGCCCAGGAGCAATACTTGCAGCCGATGCACTTGTCGTAGTCGACCAGCACGACGCCATTGTCCTCGCGCTTGTAGGAGGCGCCCGTGGGGCACACCGGCACGCAGGGCGGTTCCTCACAATGCAGGCAGCTCTTCGGGAAGTGCACCGTCTCGGTATTGGGATAGTTGCCGACCTCGAAGGTCTGCACTCGGTTGAAGAAGGTGCCGGTGGGATCGGCGCCGTAGGGGTTTTCGTCGACCATGGGTCCGGCCCAGCCGGAGGTATTCCACTGCTTGCAGGAGGTCACGCAGGCGTGACAACCCACACAGACATTGAGGTCGATGACAAGGGCCAGCTGGGTCATAGGTCTTTCCGAACTTCGGTCCAAATGCTTACAGACGAGTCAAGTGTGTCGCTGTCGTGATCGTTGTCGAGTGATCGAGAACGACGACGCTGCCTGTTATTCACGATCTCAACGCTTGCCGAACAGTCCGGCCACATAGGCCTGCCACTTGACGCGCTGCCGCGATGTCTGCCCGGGCATCAGCGCCATCGGTGCGAACTGCGGCTCGGTGATCTGCGCGGCCTGATCCTCGACGCGGCTTATGCGCACGCGTACATCGAACCAGGCCGCCTGCCCAGTGACGGGGTCGGAATTGGACAGGTGGCTGTCGTCCCCATTGGCTGGCAATTCCTCGCCGATAATGTGATTCAGCAGGAAACCCTTGCTGGACTCGTCCGCATCCGGCGCCAAGGCCCAGGCGCCGGACGCCTTGCCAATCGCGTTCCAGGTCCAGACCGTGCCGGGCTCAACCGCCTCGGAGTAGCGGCATAGGCACTTGACCCGGCCCAGGTGTGACTCGACCCAGATCCAATCGCCGTCATCGATGCCCTGCCCGACCGCCATTTTGGGATTGACGTAAAGGTAATTGTGGCTGTGTATCTGCCGCAGCCAGGCATTTTGACTGTCCCAGCTGTGGTACATGGCCATCGGCCGCTGAGTCAGCGCATTGAGCGGGAAGCGGGTCTTGTCGACCAGTTGTCCCTCAAGCGGTTCGTAGAAGAAAGGCAGCGGGTCGAAATAGGTCTCGATGCGCTTGGCGAGCCGCGCCGGCGGCTTGCGGCCGGGCCACTTGCCCTGCGCCGCGGCGCGGAAGCGTTGCAGCACCTCGGAGTAGACGTGTAGCGTGATGGGCTCGGCCCAGCGGGTCATGCCGTGGGCGCGCGCCCAGTGCAGGTAGCCCTTGTTCCAATTACGCATGTACTGATAGCTGCGCGGCATCTCGTGATGGAACACGCAGTTATTGGCAGCATATTGCTCCCATTGGCGCGGGTTCGGCTCGCCTTTAATGAATTTCTCGCCAAACTCGCCGCGCCAGCCCGCCAAGAAGCCGATGCCCGAACCCGGAGACGTCTCGTAGTTGACGACGAAATCCGGGTAGTTACGGTACTTTGGGCTGCCGTCTTCTTTGATGAAGGCCGGCAGGCCAATGCGCGCGCCGAGTTCGATCAGCACGTCCTGGAACGGCCGACAATCACCCTTCGGCGGTAGCACCGGTAGGCGCACCGCGTCCACCGGTCCGTCGAACTCGGAAATGGGCCGGTCGAGCATCGAGAGCACATCGTGGCGCTCCAGATAGGTGGTATCCGGCAGCACCAGATCGGCAAAGGCGACCGTCTCCGACGAAAAGGTGTCGCAGACCACCAGGAACGGGATCTTGTACTCGCCGTTCTCGTCGGTGTCGACGAGCATGCGCCGCGCCTCGCTGGTGTTCATCGACGAGTTCCAGGCCATGTTGGCCATGAACAAGAACAGCGTGTCGATGGGATACGGATCACCGCGCCAGGCATTGGTGATCACGTTGTGCATCATGCCGTGCACCGACAGCGGGTATTCCCACGAGAACGCCTTGTCGAGGCGTACCGGCTCACCGTCGTCGTCGACGAACAGATCCTCCGGTCTTGCCGGCCAGCCCAGTGGCATGCCGTCCAACGGCGTATTCGGCTGCACCGCATCCGGCCCTTTCGGCGGCTTCGGGCAGGGCGGGATCGGGCGCGGGAACGGCGGCTTGTGACGGAAGCCGCCGGGCCGATCGATGGTGCCGAGCACCGTCATCAAGATGCTCAGCGCGCGGATGGTCTGGAAGCCATTGGAGTGGGCCGCGAGACCGCGCATGGCGTGGAATGCCACCGGGTTGCCGGTGACGGTATCGTGCTCGTTGTCCCAGCAGTCGGTCCAGGTGATCGGCAGCTCGATCTTCTGGTCACGGGCGGTGACTCCCATCTCGTGGGCGATGCGGCGGATGGTCTCCGCCGGGATACCGGTGATGCCCTCGGCCCAGTCCGGCGTATAGCGCTCGACACGTTCTTTCAACAACTGGAAGGACGGCTTCACGGGCGTGCCGTCTTCCAGGGTATAACTGCCCATCAGGCGCGGGTCCGCACCCCTCGTGTGGGTCAGCACCTGGCCGTTGCGGCGGTCCCACCAGAGCTTGTTTTCTGGGTCGGTGCAGCCCTCCGTCACGTCGGCGGACCTGTCCCGGTAGAACATGCCGTGGTCGTCGCGCTCCGGATCATCGATGACCAACTCGGCGGAGTTGGTGTACTGGATCAGGAACTCGCGGTCGAACAGGCCAAGCTTCAGGATCTCGTGGATCAGGGCCAGGAACAGCGCGCCGTCGGTACCCGGCTTGATCGGCACCCACTCATCGGCAATGGCGGAGTAGCCGCTGCGCACGGGATTGATCGAGATAAAACGCCCGCCGCGCCGCTTGAACTTTGAGATCTCGATCTTGAGCGGATTGGAGTGATGGTCCTCAGCGGTGCCGATCATCACGAACAGCTTGGAGCGCTCTAGGTCTGGGCCACCAAACTCCCAGAACGAGCCGCCGATGCTGTAGATCATACCGGCGGCCATGTTCACCGAGCAGAAGCCGCCATGGGCCGCGTAGTTCGGCGTGCCGAACTGCTTCGCGAACATGCCGGTGAGGGCCTGCATCTGATCGCGTCCGGTGAACAGCGCGAACTTCTTCGGGTCCTCGGCGCGCAGCTTCGTCAGCCGTTGCGAGAGCATCGACAAGGCCTCATCCCAGGAGATCTCCTCGAACTGAGACTCGCCGCGCTTGGCGTTTGCCTTGCGCCGCAACGGCTTGGTCAGGCGCGCGGGCGAGACCTGCTTCATGATCCCCGAGCTGCCCTTGGCGCAGATGACGCCCTTGTTCAACGGATGATTCGGATTACCCTCGATGTAGCGAACCTGACCGTCGCGCAGATGCACGCGAATGCCGCAGCGGCAGGCGCACATGTAACAGGTGGTTTCTTTGACTTCGGCACGGCCGATGTCGCGATCGGTGTGGACGGTAGGGTCTTGCATCAAGGAGTTCCAAGGAGGCCGTTACGGAGAAACAAACGCGTCATCTTGCGGAATGCCGCCGCGCCATGAACCTAGCGCGAATTCACCAGATTCTAATGTGCCGAAATAGAAACTGCGAGAATTTACTGCCCGCTTAACGACACAGATCAAAGGGTTTCGTCTGAACCCACGCCCTGCGTCCGACGATCGGCGCTGAAGCGCGCGATCTCCAGAGGGCCCGGGGGATGCGGGGTGTTGGGGATAGCAGGCCTGAGATCCAAGCGTGGATTGAGCGCGGAGCCGAGGCGAAAGCGAGGCAAGCCTGATAAGACAGGATAGGAAGGGGTTCGACAGCCCTCCCGGTCGACCCTGCACGCGCAGGGCGACCGGGGAGTTGCGACTGCCCGGCGGTGGACGCCTCAGCCCAGCATGCGCACGGCGTCCTGTCGCTCAAGCGTTCGACGACATGCGGCAGCCGCCCGCCTAGTCGCGGACACGCGTCGAACTGACGTCACTCTCGGCGTGCGCCACTTCAAACACCGAGTAGATATAGCCCAACTGCTCTTGCAAGCGCTTATTGAATGGCTTGTTCATTTTATTGGCCAAGAGCTTCCGCCACGCCGGCGTCCGCCCGGCCAGCGCGTCCTGAAGCCGCCACTTGTAGTCGAAAGTCCTGCCGACCAAGGAATCGAGGGCATCGAATTGCGCCGGAGAGATGTAGTCGGTATCCACTTCGGACAATGCCGTTTCGGTGATGCGCATCGGAAATAGCCGCGCAGCCTCAATCACCTTGCCCTCGAACTTCTCGGGCAGCTCGGTTTCAGCGCGCAACAGAGCGCGAAACGCAACGCTGCTTTCCACCCGTTCGCCCACGACGGGTGCAAGCGCCGTGGATGGTATGCCGCTTTTGCCGAGGTGCTCGATCGCCGGCTCGCTCAGTTGATAGTAGACCTTGTGATAGACCGCTTGGTTAAAGACGTTCTGCAAAACGAAGAGCATCACGAAGCAGATGATCGACGCGATGATCGGCGTCGTGACCCAGCCCGAGGCAATACTGCCGAGGGCACGCCAACGGATGCCTTTACCGCCTTTCAAGAGCCCGATACCGATGACCGCGCCGATCACGGCCTGTGAACTCGACACCGGAATCAGTGGGATCGTCGGTAACCCGTTCGAGGCGAGAAAATGCTCTAAGGCCAAGGAGGAGAATAGAAAAAGCACGATAGAATGCGAGATGACGACAACCCAGGCGCCGACGGGGTTCAAGGGCAACACGCCGGTACCCACGGTCATCATCACGCGCTTGGAGTAGGTGAAGACGCCGACTGCAATGGCCAGGGCGCCAAAGAAAAAGAGCTGCTGCACCGAGCTTAACGTGAACCAATCACCGATCGACAGCGGGGTGAATGGCGACGAGGGCACGAAGACGCCCATGACATTGCCGATGTTGTTCGCGCCCAGGCTGTAAGAGCCGAAGGCGCCCGCCAGAATCAGACCGATCCGGGTGTAGCTATCCAACCGCAGTACGTGAATGCGCGACCGATCAATCACGTAAGTGACGGTCTTGTAGATTAGAGCGCCGAAAAATGCGCCCAACAGCGGACAGGCGACCCAAGTAGCCAGAATCTTCGTCAGCGCAGCCATATCCGTGATCGAGCCACTAAACCAGTTCCAGCCGATAATGGCGCCGACGACCGCCTGTGTCGTCGACACGGGCAGGCCAGCCCGCGTCATCCCATAGACCGTGATTGCTGCCGAAAAGGCCGCCATGAAGGCTCCGGCCAGCGCATTGAGCTCACCGAGTTTGCCCAGCCCGTGGGCGGCGCCGGCGCCACTAATGACCGCGCCCAGAATCACGAACAGGGAGCAAATGATCGCCGCGGTCGTGAACTGAATCATGCGGCTCGCGACCGCTGTGCCAAATACATTGGATGCGTCGTTGGCGCCTAGGGACCATCCCAGGAACAAGCCGCTGGACAAGAAGATCAAGAGCGTTATTTCCACCGATGTTGTTCCCCTAGAAGACGTTGCGATAAACAAGCGGCAGTTGGTCGTTTTGCACCGGCCACGCGGCGCGCCTCGACGTCTTGCTGCTTCTTGGGATAAGACTTTCAAAATTTCGCGCGTAAGCGTGTCTAGGCGTGCCGCGACCGACACCCCTTAGGACCTACTCTGGAAGCCCGCGCTACTGCGATCTTAGATAGGTAATAGGTCGCTTGCGTGATGGCTAGCGCACGATCACATCGCGCGTTTAATCGAATAGATCGCGAGCCAGTCGCCAACGTCCTCAGCCGCATCCGCGAGGCTGTCGATCTTGTCGACGAAGTACCGCAGGTGCATCTTCTCCGCGAGCCCCATGTCCGATGAAAAGATGGCGCGCTTGAGGTGAGTCGCTATCTTGTCGACCTCTTCTTCATGGAATCCGACTTTATTCAAGTGATCATGCACCGCGGCCAGGTTACGGAAGAAGGCGCGCGCTGCCAGCACTGCGGCCTCCATCGTCTTCACCGCGTGCGCGGTCATTAGCTTGAAGTCCGCCTGATAGGTCTCGTCCACCACCGGAGACTCGACCGTGACAGCAAGAAAGATGTCCTCAACCAGACCGAGCAGAAAATTGAGATCTTCCATCAGGCTCAATACATCGCCCCGAAGATCGGGGATCAGCATCTCGGTATGGAGCTGGACCTCGATTGTACGCCGCAAACGATTCCCCTCGACCTCGATCAGCCGAAGCTCTCGAACCAGATCTTTGAGTCGCCACTCCTCATTGGCATCGAGGTAGGTCGAGATCCCCTGCTCGAACTTCATACCGCCATTGGAGACCTGATCGAGAAAATCATCGATCAAGCCCTCCATCGTCTTAGTCTTGGAGAATAGGGCGAGCTTTGGAGTCTTCATGCGTGATATTCCGGTCTATTGCGATATTGGGTTGCGCGGGTCTCAAGCGCGGCGAGCCATTGCTATTCGGCAACGGGTACAAAGGATCTGCCTTTGCGCTAAGCTGAGGCGGAAAAGCTGCTTGACCTTTGTGGAACGGTAAACCCTGAGCACGAAGCCTTTGCTTCATACTAGCGCATGGTTGTTTCGTGTTTCGAGGTTTAGCGTTGTCGCTCGGTGCCCTGAGCCTATTGGCGTGCTAACGACGTCAGCGGCGCGGCGAGCTGGAGCGGAAGGTCCTTCCTGGTTCGGGGAAGTTCGAGCGGACCTCCTGTCTCACACGCGATCCATCATCGCCGCGTGCTCACGTTTGCTCAGGCGCGCCTTACCGGTCTGGACCGGATGCACCTTGCGCCTCCCGCTGGGAGGCTGCAATAACCCAGGCGCGGCGGCCCGGAGCGCCACCATGACGTAGAGCGCACAGAGTACGGCCGCGACCGGCACGGCCCAAGATCCCAGGCGCTCGCCCTGTGCGGCGAAGCCGATCAGCAGATACCCGAAGACGGCTGTCCAAAATCGTTTTGATGGCCTTATGGTGTTCATCATCATCGCTTCCAGGCTGTTTACGCAGAGACTGGGCTTCTTGCCAGTCCACTTGAGCCGCGATCCGAAATGTTCGTAGGCTATCCGTCTGAAAGCAGTTCTGGTGCCAAGACTCCTATTATCCTATAACAAACTGAATTATAGTTTTTTTTCGGAATCTCAGGTGTTTTTCGGGAGCGTAGGGGGATGCAGCGCTTCACCGGCGAAACCGGCAAGATGAAGAAAAAAAATATTATTATCATCCGCGTAAGTCGAAAAGGCAGACCGAAGGCGTGCAGCCATTGCTGCACCCCCTGGCGCAAGGGGGAATCTACTGATTAGGCCACTGGTCAGGATCGCTGCCGATTCAGCAGGCGCCGGTTCAACGACTGACGCGTGATACCAAGCAGGGTCGCGGCGATGCCTTGATTATCTTTTGCGCGACGCATGGCCTCATCGACCAGGAAATCTTCGGTCTCCTTGAGCGACGGGAAACGCCCAGTAATGGCAAGTGATGAGCCGCCTGGGCTGTTCCGCCGTTGACGATCATCGATGGGCTGGCGACGGCCGCGCTTGATCAGCTCACGAAAGCTAACCAGCGACAGCACCGATCCACCGCGATGCAGCGCCATTGCGTTGTAGATCATCGCGCGCAGTTCACGCACATTGCCCGGAAACTCGTAGACGCGCATCAGCGTGATCAATTCGTCTGGTGCGCTCGGCGCCTGGCGTCCAAGCGAGTCGGCGGCCTCATCGATGAAGTGCTGCACCAGCAGCGGGATATCGTCCTGACGATCGCGCAGGGGCGGAATCTCGATGGGGTGGCTGGACAGGCGGAAATACAGATCCTGGCGAAACTTTCCGCGCGCCATACGCTTATGCAACGCCTGATTGGTCGCGGCAACCACGCGCGCGTCGCTTCGTCGCTGCAGATCGGAGCCGAGCGGGTAGTAGCTTTGTTCCTGCAGCAGGCGCAGCAGCTTGACCTGCGAGGCCTTGCCAAGATCGCCGATCTCGTCCAGGAACAAGGTCCCGCCGGTCGCCTGGGCAATGGCCCCGGGTCGGTCACGATCGGCACCGGTAAAGGCACCGCGGACATGGCCGAACAGGGTGTCGGCGAATAGGTTGTCGTCGAGCCCGGCGACGTTGATACAAACCAGCTCACCCTCACAGCCGCTGAGCCGATGTACGGCCTCGGCCAGCAGTTCCTTGCCAGTGCCGGTCTCGCCGGTGATCAGAACCGGCTCGCGGGAGTCGGCGATGGCCTCGATGTACTGAAACACCGATTCCATCCCCCGATTCCCTGTGATGATCCTGGCAAAGGCGTCCGGACTGCGCAGCCCCTGCGCCATCAGCGAGGCCCGCAACGTGCCGAGCTGATCCCGCAGCGAGCGCACCTCCAATGCATGCCGGGCTGCGGCGATGAGACGGCCCTCTTCGACCGGCTTGACCAGATAATCGAAGGCCCCGTCGCGCATGCATGCCACAGCGGTCTCCACGTCCTGAGACGCGGTCATGACCACCACCGGCACATCCGGATGCTGCTCTACCAGCTTCGGCAGCAGCGCCAGGCCGCCGATCCCAGGCATGTACAGGTCGAGAAAGATCATGCCAACCCGATGCTGCGCCAGATAGGGCAGCAGCTCGCGCCCGTGCTGCAGCGTGACCACCGGATCGATGCGGTTCGAGCCGAGGAGATAACTGGTCGCGAACAAGAGATCCTGCTCGTCGTCGACGAGCACGACTGGCAATGATTTGGATGGCAACGCGCTCTCCCTCTTCAAGCTGTCGATAAGCGTTTGTTCGGCAATCGCCTTCCAGCGAGGCGATGCCTCAGACCGACGAGCATACGGTGCTGCGTTGCTGCGAACGGGCCGAGTGCCGAGTGCCGAGGGCCAAGGACCGCCGTACAGCACAAGCGCCCGAATGTGGCCCCAGGCCCTTGGCGCTCAGCCCATCGGAGGGCACGCGCGTCGCCGCCTTGAAGCTTGACGCAGCTGCAGACATTCTCCCCACTCAAGCAATCTCGGGCCCCTCCAGTGGAACCGTGGCGGCTTTCGCGATGGGCAAAGAGACGACAACCTCGGTGCCAATACCGGGAATGGAATCGATCTCGATACAGCCGCCGTGATTCTGCAGGATGCGCCGCGAGATCGACAGGCCCAGCCCGGTCCCACCGTCGTCGGTCCGGGTCGTGAAAAAGGGGTCGAAGATACTGGCAAGGTCGTCTTCGTTGATGCCCATGCCCTGGTCCACGATCGCAACCCGGAGCCGTTTGCCATCGGGCGCGACCGCCGCTGTGATCCAGACCCTAGAGCTTCGATCGGGCAGCGCCTGCAACGCATTCAACAGCAGATTGACAAACACCTGCTCCAGTTGCTGTGCATTGCCGCTCAGCCGGGGCAGCCGCTTGGGCAACAGCAGCTCGCAGTGGTCGGTATGCTTCTGAATGGCGTGCTGCAGGATCGAATAGGCGGAGCGCAGCACCTTACCGAGATCAACCAGGGCGCCGTAATCCCCAGGATCATGCCCCGCCATGCGCTTCAAATTGGAAACGATGCCTTGGATACGCTGGGTGTTGCGCAACAGATCCGTGAGCATGCGCGGCAGCCCTTCGATCGCCTGAGCAACAGAGACGCCGCCGATCAGAAAATCGCCCCGAGCGGCGCGTTCTCGTCGCAGGATCGGCACGATATCGGCGAAGCTGCGCTTCAACAGCGTGGCATTGAACTGGATGGCGTTGTTGGGGTTGTTGACCTCATGGGCGACGCTGGCCGACAGTACACCGAGGGTCGCGAAGCGTGCGCTACGAATCGCCTGCGCCTCCAACAGGCGTCGCTCCGTGACATCGGTCGCGATCACCATGGCGCTGTTGAGCGAACGCGCACTGTGCAGCGGCACGATGCGAACCTCCCAATAGCTCGAGTCGGCCTCGGAATACTGGAAGTGTTCCGCCTCGCCGCGGGCAAGGACCGATTGCAGGGCATTGCGATACCATTTGCGCAGGCCTTTCGGCAAGAGTTTGCTGGAATTCCGGCCCACGGCACTCTGGTCCGGTGCCTTTGGCCAAGGCCGATTGACCATAATGATCCGGCCACGTGCGTCGACCGTCATGATGACGTCCGGCGACTGGCTGAACAGCACGCGCAGTTGCTGCTCTGAGGCCCGCAGCTCCTGCTCCACGCCCAGTCGCGCCTGCGCCTGTTGACGCAGCGAATACACGAACATTACCGTGAGGAGCGTCACCGCCAGACAGCCACCGAACACGATCCATGGGCCATCGTGCAGACCCACGGCGCTGCGATAACGCGGCGTCGGCGCACAGGTGGCGGACCACAGCCGATCCGCCACGGCAAAGCGGTCGGTCACGTGGCGCGCGTCAGGAACGCTCCACTCCCTTTGCGCACCTCGCACCGACAACTCCGGCGACTCGAGACGGCTGGCGTAGAAGCTCAGAAACTCCTCCCCCGGCGGCGCTGAGTGATCGCGCAACACACACTCGACACCGCGCGGCTCGAGCACACTGACCGCGCGCTCGGCCAGATCGGAGAGATCAACCAGGCCGACGACGACACCAAGGGGCTCGTCGGCCCCGGCGGATGAATCGGGAGTGGCTCCGTCGCCAGACAAGATGCGCGGGAGAACAGGGGCAGCGACAAAAATGCCGTAGCGTCCGGCCTCTGATCCGATTGGAACACGGCGACCGATGACGGTCTGCTCCGTCGCGGTCGCTCGCCCGATCAGGGCACCGATGGCTGGGTCGATCAGCTGGTCAGAAGCTGGCGGGACCCCGGCGCCTGGCTCGAGATCCGCCGCAAGCGGAGCCGGCAAGCGGCTCGGCGACGAAACGTGGGGCGCCACCGGACTGACCGTTGCCGCGCTCGGTTGGAGGTCGTCTCCGATCCTGACCCGCGGCACCCATTCCAGACGACGGATCGCCGGATGCCGCTCAAGCAACAAATCCGCAAACAGGCGAAACTCGCTACGCTCGACATCGGTGTCGACGCGCAAGAGATCGACCACGGACTGAACCGCATCCAAGGCGTCCTCTACTCCCTTCTCCAGCGCCCGGTTGCGGTCATGGGAGACCCACTCGAACTCCGTGCGCTGATGATCGACCACCTGCAACCAGACCACCAACGCCACGACGACGGAGACGAAAAGCCCCGCAAACAGTAACGCCACGATCTGCAACCCGCCACCAGCAAGCGCCCACAGGCGCAGCGGCCCCGCGAAGCAAAGCGCAGCGATTCGAGCCATTTCAGCGCCCACGCGACGCCCGATCCGGGCACGATTCATCAACGGCAATCGCCACCAACGCTGTGCCGATGACGCGTCAGCGGGGGGCGCCCTGCGGCACTACCCCTGTCGATCGTGACGTCGAGAAGTCGAGAAGTCGCGGTTGGAAACATCGGCTATTTTGTAACATAACCCTAACCGGCGAACAAAATCTCCGCCCGCACCGATGCACGCTCGAAACCACAACGCTCTTAAACCAGATGATCAGTCGCCTCAGGCCATCGACCGGCGACTCTCAATCGCGCCGATGTTGGACTGGACTGATCGGCACTATCGGTATTTTGCGCGGTTGATCACCCGCCACACGCTACTGTACACGGAGATGATCACCACCGGTGCGCTGATCCACGGCGAACGCGAGCGCTTCTTGTGCTTCGATCCCGCAGAACAACCGCTCGCGCTGCAACTTGGCGGATCCGACCCCGAGGCCATGGCGACCTGCGCACGCATGGGTGCCGATTGGGGCTATGACGAGATCAACATCAACGTCGGCTGCCCGTCTGACCGCGTTCAGTCCGGGCGATTCGGCGCCTGTCTGATGGCCGAGCCGGGTCTGGTCGCGGACTGCGTCGCGGCCATGAATGCGGTCGTCGAATTGCCGATCACGGTCAAGAGCCGGATCGGCATCGACGACTTAGACAGCTACGACCTACTGGCCGCCTTTACCGACCGCGTTGCCGCTGCCGGCTGCGATGTGCTGATCGTGCATGCCAGAAAGGCTTGGCTAAAGGGCCTGAGCCCGAAAGAAAACCGCGACGTGCCGCCACTGCGCTACGACGTCGTGGAACGGCTCAAACGCGACTTCCCAACCCTGCCGATGATCGTCAATGGCGGCATCACCACGCTGCAACAGGCCAAGGCGCACTTGCAAACCCTGGACGGCGTCATGATCGGCCGGGAAGCGTACCAGAACCCTTGGATGCTCGCCGAAGCCGACGCCCTGATCTTCGGCGACACGAAATCAACGCCAAACCCCCGGACCGTGCTCGACGCGATGCTGCCTTACGTCGAGCAGCGCTTGTCCGAGGGCGTACCGCTCAACGCCATCACCCGCCACATGCTCGGCCTGTTCCACGGCCGGCCCGGCGCCAAGGCGTGGCGCCGGTATCTGAGCGAATATGCCCATCGCGCCGATGCCGACATGGGCGTGCTGGTGGAGGCGGCTCGACGCGTCGCTTGAGCTTTATCGGGATTGGCGCCCTAGCCGACCGGAGGTCGGCGCTCCTGTGGGACCGCCGACTTCCAGTCGGCCCGCTGTCGACTTGGCGGCCTGGGGTTAC
>JGI12210J13797_10019704_pt1 | contig 17591 bp, 18 predicted proteins | sample ElkSlonscriptome_3_FD_13797 | JGI IMG/M metagenome (IMG submission 13797)
GTTTCTGATTTTCCTGAAATCTGAAACAGGAACCCGGAAACCGCTCTTCGATTGATCCCGCAAAACGACCAACCGACCAAGCGACCAACTGTTACCCCGCCCGGTCTGCCAGCAGTTTTTCCAGGTAGTGGATGTTGGTGCCGCCTTTGCGAAAGGCACGATCTTCGATGAGCCACTGATGCAGCGGGATATTGGTTTGCACGCCGTCCAGCACGATCTCCTGCAGGGCCACGCGCATGCGTGCCAGCGCAGCCTCACGGCTTTCGGCATGGCAGATCAACTTTCCGATCATTGAATCGTAGTTGGGCGGTACCGTATAGCCGTTGTAGACGTGCGAATCGACTCGAACGCCGGGCCCGCCGGGCGAATGAAAGGTCTCGACCGTGCCGGGCTGCGGCATGAATTTTTCCGGGTCCTCGGCATTGATGCGGCACTCAACCGCATGACCAACAAAGGACACCTCGTCCTGGCTGAACGGTAGTGGTTCACCGGCAGCGGCCAGGATTTGTGCCCGAATCAGATCAATGCCGGTAATCATTTCGGTCACCGGGTGCTCGACCTGGATACGGGTGTTCATTTCAATGAAGTAGAACTCGCCGTTTTCGAAAAGAAATTCAAACGTGCCGGCGCCGATGTAGCCGATGCGGCGACAGGCTTCGGTACAGATCGAGCCGATCTGTTCGCGCTGCTCAGGGGTAATGCCGGGCGCTGGCGCTTCTTCGATCACCTTTTGATGGCGGCGCTGCATCGAACAATCACGCTCGCCCAGGTGCACCGCATTACCGTGGCCGTCGGCCATCACCTGAATCTCGATATGGCGCGGATTCTGCAGATACTTTTCCATATACACGGTGGCATCGCCGAACCCGGCCTTGGCTTCCTGCTGCGTCAGTTGAATCGACTTCAGCAGGTCCAGCGGATTGTGCACCACGCGCATGCCGCGACCGCCGCCACCGGCCGCAGCCTTGATCAACACCGGGTAACCGATCTCGTCGGCCAGTCGTTGCGTGCGCCGCTCGTCCTTGTCAATCGGTCCGTTCGAGCCTGGCACGCAGGGAACGCCAGCGTCGCGCATGGCCTTGATCGCCGACACCTTGTCGCCCATCAAGCGGATGGTTTCAGCACGTGGGCCAATGAACGTGAAGCCTGATTCCTCGATGCGCTCGGCAAAATCAGCGTTTTCAGCCAGAAAGCCATAGCCGGGGTGCACGGCCTCGGCATCGGCCACTTCCATCGCCGCAATTATGGCCGGAACGTTCAGATAGCTTTCGGTCGCCTGAGCCGGTCCAATACATACCGATTCGTCGGCCATACCGACATGCTTCAGGTTTCGATCCACGGTCGAATGCACCGCCACCGTCTTGATGCCCATGGCCTGGCAGGCGCGCAGAATGCGCAGCGCAATCTCGCCGCGGTTGGCGATCACGATTTTCTTGAACGGAGGCAAAGGCGGTCTCCCCTATTTCGTCTTGACGACGAACAGCGGCTGGTCAAACTCGACCGGCTGGCCGGATTCGACCAACACCGCGACAACCTTGCCGGAAAGCTCCGACTCGATCTGGTTGAACATCTTCATCGCCTCGATCAGGCAAAGCGTATCGCCACGGCTGACGCTGGCACCCACTTCGACAAACGGCGAGGAATCCGGGTCCGGCGAGTCGTAGAACGTGCCGACCATTGGTGAACGCACCAGCTCCCCATCCGGAGGCGCATCGTCACCGGCGGCCTCTTGTGCGGGTTCCGGCGCCGGCGCAGGAGACGCGGCTGCAGACTCCGCGGCGGGCGGCGCAGACGCTGCAATCTGTGCCGGCGCTGCGCTTTGCACCATAGTGCGCGACAGTCGCACCGAATCCTTGCCTTCCTGAATTTCGAGCTCGGACAGATTGGACTGTTCCAACAGCTCGATCAGTTTCTTGATTTTTCGTAAATCCATACGTGGCTACCCTGGTTTTAATTCTGCCGTGAGCGATCAATCCGGTTACGGCAGTTTTGTAATGATTAGTCGTCGCTCGAGCTCAGCCTCGCGATCAGGCCCTGTAACCCCAGCTGGTACGACAAGGCACCAAACCCGCTCACCCGACCCAGCGCGCAATCGGCGAGGTAGGAAAAATGCCGGAATGGCTCACGCGCCTCGGGCTGCGACAGGTGCACTTCGACAAATGGAATCTGCACTGCCTGAAGCGCATCGCGCAAGGCCACCGAAGTGTGCGTGAAGGCAGCCGGATTGATCAGAATGCCGTCAACCGATTCATTGCGTGAGGCTTGAATCCGGTCAACCAGCTCGTGTTCCGCGTTGCTCTGAAAATGCTGTAACTCGTGACCGGTTTGCAGTGCCTGGTCCAACAGCTGCTGGTTGATCTGGTCCAGCGTATCGTGGCCATACACCTCCGGCTCACGCGTACCGAGCAGATTCAGATTCGGACCATGCAGCACCAGAATTTGCATCTATCAACCCGCGCCATGGCGCGGCCTAAAACAAAACGAGCAGGCAGTGTGCATCAAAACACGGTGGAATACCAGCCTTGTTTTATCCGAAGTTGCACGGGATTTCGCTGCAAGATCAGTGGAGATCGATGAAAAACAGGTTCCGAGTTCTGGTTTCCTGATTCGGGGCTCGGGAAAAGCGGGAACCGCAGATTACGTGGATTTCGCAGATTGAAAACATCAGTTGCCCTGGGGTCGTGACGTAAAAAACATGCTCTTTTGTCGTTCCAGGGGCCTATGAATGCAACGACATCGGAAATCGAATGCCTAGCGCCTTAAAAATCTGCGAAATCCGCGTAATCTGTGGTTTCAACAGCTCTATAGAAGCGGCGTGACGTTTTCTTCCAGGTGCTGCGGCTTGACCTCTCCCAGGTGCTGCCAGCGCACGGTGCTGTCACCGTCAACCAGCACGGTGTAGGGCAGCATGCCGTTGGCGTTGCCATACTCGCGCTGGGTCTGCATGACGTCAGTGGTGCCGATCAGAATGGTATAGGTGATGCCCAGCTCTTGAATAAAATCGCGTACATTGCCGGGCTCGTCGATGGCAATGCCGACCAGTTCGATCTGCTCTTCATGCTGCTCGGCGTAGTCCTGCAGCATCGGCATCTCGCGCACGCAGGGCGCGCACCAGGTCGCCCAGAAATTGATCAGCACCGGCTGACCTGCATAGTCCTCGATCGAAACAAACTGTCCGTGGATATCGGCATGCCGAAACGGCGGCGCAGGATCGCCCACGTCCACGCCTTCGGACCGATCCAGCGCCGGCACCGGCGGCGACTCACGCCAGAGCTGGCCCGCCAAAGCACCCAGGGCCAGGGCAATGACCGCCACGCCAACAATGGTTACAAACGTTTTCATGGGCGAGATTGTACTGCCGGGATGATGAAACCGTCGTTTAGTCGTTGTGTCGGTTGGTCAGGTTAAAGGTGGGACAAAGATAAAGCCAGTTCTCCGGTTTCTGGAATAAAGATATCTCGTCTATTGATTTTCTGCCGCTTAAAAAAAACCGATTGCTCGCAAGTGGGCGCCTACGATTTCACCCAACAACAAAGCCCTCGGTTTCTGATTTTCCTGAAACCCGAACCCGGAAACCGGAAACCTCAGATCCTCCAAGTCCGCTGCTAATCATCATTTCGATCCAATCGACAAAACGACTACGCGACGAACCAACTCACCTAGCTGCCGCCTGCACTTGAGCCAAGTGCTGCCGGAATTCGTCCGGCGCCATGAAGCCGAAGCGCCGATAGGCTTCCAGTTCCTCACCGCCGCTGAAAAACAACAGCGCCGGCGGGCCGATCAGGCCGAAGTGACGCAGCACCTGCTGATGATCGGCATTGTTTGCGGTCACGTCGATCTTGATCAGATCAAACTGATCCAGAAGGTTGGCCACAGCCGGGTCCGGAAACGTCCTGCGCTCCATGCGGATGCAGTCCACGCACCAGTCAGCATAGAAATCGAGAAACACTGGCCTGCGGGCCGCGGCGATCGCCCGTTCGAGCTGATCAAGGTTCTGAACTTCGGTAAACACCGGCGCCTGAACTTGAGCCGCAGCACCGGCTCCACCGCGAAACGCATCCAGCGGACGGGTCCAGTCTCGCCCGCCAGCTGCCGCGCCGACCAGCTGCAGAATACCGAACACGAACAAGACAATGCCGAGCGTTTGCCAGAGTTTGCTCCAGCCGCTGACGCCGGTCTCGAGCCGCGTCGTTGCGCCCAGGTATACACCACTGGCGACCGCCAGCGCACCCCACAGCAGCATAATGACACCGCCGGGCAGCACGCGCTCCATCATCCAGATGGCAAGAGCCAGCAGGCCGACGCCAAATACAGCCTTGATCGCGTTCATCCAGACGCCGGCCCGCGGCAACAGTTTGCCGGCCGACGTACCCCAGATCACCAGCGGCACGCCCATGCCGAGCGCCATCGAAAACAACGCACCACCGCCGAGCACAGCATCACCGGTCTGACCGATATAGATCAGTGCGCCCATCAATGCAGGCGCCACGCACGGCCCTACCACCAGCGCAGATAGACCGCCCATGATGGCCGCACCAAACAGGGTGCCGCCCCGCTGCCGGTTGGACATCTGATTGAGCCTGGTCTGCAGCGATGACGGCAGCTGCAGCTCATAGAATCCGAACATGGCCAGCGACAGCAGCACGAACAGCAGCGCAAAGCTGGTCAGAATGGCCGGATGCTGGAACACGGCTTGCAGGTTCTGGCCAAGCAGCGCAGCAATGACGCCAAATGCGGTGTACACCACGGCCATGGCCAGCACATAGACGAGAGACAGGCGAAACGCACGCATCGTCGTCATATTGTCCGCATCACCGGCAATCAGGCCGGACAGGATCGGCACCATCGGGAACACGCACGGCGTAAACGCCAGCAGAACGCCGGCCATAAAGAACAGCAGCATGGCCAGCATCGGATTGGCTTCCAGCGCCGTTGCCAAGCGGCTTTGTTCAGATTCAGCCGATGCCGGACGCGACACTGGGGTTGGCATCAGTTCAACCGATGGCGCTGCTGCAGCAGCAGGTGATCCAATGGCCCGAGTGGCCGCAGGCAGATCGACTGCAAAGCTGCGCTGCATCGGCGGATAGCAGATACCGTCTTCCTGGCAACCCTGAAGACTGGCGCGCAGCTCCACCGTGACTGCCGGACCGGCCGGGCGTTCAATCAGCACCGGTAGTTCAACCTGGTCGTAATAGACCTGCGTGTCACCGAAGAACTCGTCGGTTTTCGGAATCGCTTGCGGAAACTGCAGTTCGCTAATCCGGAATTCAGGCTGATCGACAAATTCGAACGCAATCGTGTGCTGATACAGGTAATAGCCCGGATGTGCGGTAAAGCGCGCCAACAGCTGGCCGGCATCCATCGCCACAAGCTCGAGCTGAAACGCCTGTTCTTCCGGCAGCGGCAGACCGCGGCCGGTTAATTCGCTGACCCCGATCGCATCGATCTGATCCAGCAGTCCACCGCCGCTCGCAGCCGTTGGGCTTGTGCTCGGCGATCCAGGTGCTGCGGCCAGGCTGATCTGCTGCCGGTGAGGCGGATAGCACACCCCCAGGTCGGCACAGCCCTGGTAGCGGACGGTAATGTCCAGCGCGCCATTGGCCGGCAACTGATCAATCGGAAGCACCACATTGGCCTCACCTCGATAGACCTCGACTGCGCCAAAGAACTCGTCCTCGTAGGCGATGCCCTCGGAGATGGCCGGCTCGCCAAACACAAGGCCGTCGTCGGAAGGATCGAAGCGAAACGCATGCTTATACAAGTAGTAGCCGTCTGCAATCGCCCAATTCAGCTGCAGGCTGCGCTGATCGTCGGACAACTCGGCCTGCAGCGCAAACGCCTGTTCAACCGGGAGAAGATCAGCCGGATTGATCTGCGCCCGCAGCGGTGTGGCCTGAAGCAGCACAAGCAGCATCAGCAGCCACAGGAGTGAGGCACTTAGCGGTGGGCGCAAAGCACTGGAGCGCAAAGGGTTCATCCGCGGTTTGAATTCAAAGGTCATTGTCTTCGTTATTCTTGTTGTTGGCACTGTTGGTTTTGAATCGCTGTTCTGAAGCTAAGTCCGATCCGCCTCGATCCACTGCTGCGCCCAATCCAGGTAGTCCGGTGTAGTTTCGATCACCGGCAGCACCATCAGTTCCGGCACATCGTACGGATGCTGGTCCAGCAGCCTGGCTTTCAGCGCGGGCAACGCGGCCGCCGACGTTTTCAAGGTCAGCAATACTTCACTTGCGCGCTCGATCCTGCCCTGCCACGGATAGATTGACTGCAGGCCAGCTGCGATCTGCGCACAAGCGGCCAGTTTGTGACCAATCAGATCTTCAGCCAGCGCTGAAGCCTGGGCTTCAGTAGCCAGCGTTGTCTGAACCAGCCGCAGCGTATCCAGTGTTTGGGTCATTGCGGTATTGGCTCCTGATCGGTGATTTATTGACGCATCTTGCCGTACAGGACCGTGCGAAATCCGATTCGCTTGCGCAGGCCTGGTGAAACGATGCAGATTGTCATGAATTCTACCTATACAGCTCCAATAACTCATAAATAACGGTTTTTTTGCCCAATCTGGCTTTTTAGGCTTGAAATAAAAGCCGGTCATCACAATCTGCCGTACCAAGCCGACCAGTAAGCACGATATTTTCTATCGCGCAGCCCTGGTCGAAAACACCGGTGTTGCAGCCCGGATTCAGGCCCAGACTCAAGGGCCTGAACCGAATCTGCGACGTTTGTATTTATTCAAGTTCGAAATGAAGGAGAACACCCATGAAACTGCGTCCTTTGCACGATCGTGTGATCGTCAAACGCCTCGAAGAAGAGCGGACCTCACCCGGCGGTATTGTCATTCCTGACAGCGCGACCGAAAAGCCGATCAAGGGAGAAGTGCTGGCCGTAGGTAACGGCAAGATTCTGGACGATGGCAGCAAGCGCGAACTCGACGTCAAGGTTGGCGATCAGGTGCTGTTCGGCAAGTATTCCGGCACCGAAGTCAAAGTCGAAGGCGAAGAACTGCTGGTGATGCGCGAAGACGACATCATGGCCGTCATCGACTGACCGGTCCACGTCCAACACGTCTATTTTGAACGAACCAAAGAATTATTGAGGAATAGCCATCATGAGTGCTAAAGAAGTCCGTTTTGCAGAAGACGCCCGCAAGAAAATGCTGTCCGGCGTCGACACCCTGGCCCGTGCGGTCAGCGTAACGCTCGGCCCTAAAGGCCGCAACGTCGTGCTCGACAAGAGCTTTGGCGCACCCACCGTCACCAAGGACGGTGTTTCGGTTGCCAAGGAAATCGAGCTTGAAGATAAATATGAAAACATGGGTGCCCAAATGGTCAAGGAAGTCGCTTCCCAGACCTCGGACGCGGCTGGCGACGGTACGACCACCGCCACCGTTCTGGCCCACGCCATCCTGCGCGAAGGCATGAAAGCCGTGACTGCCGGCATGAACCCGATGGACCTGAAGCGCGGCATCGACAAGGCCGTTCGCGAAGCCGTACAGAAGCTGCAGGGCATGTCCATCCCGTGCGAAGACGATAAGGCCATTGCCCAGGTCGGTACGATCTCGGCCAACTCCGATGAAGAAGTCGGCAAGATCATTGCCGAGGCCATGAGCAAAGTCGGCAAGGAAGGCGTCATCACCGTCGAAGAAGGCCAATCGCTGGACAACGAGCTGGACGTGGTCGAAGGTATGCAATTTGACCGTGGCTACCTGTCACCGTACTTCGTGACTGACCAGCAGACCATGCAGGTCGAGCTCGACAACCCGATGATCCTGCTGCACGACAAGAAGATCTCGAACGTGCGCGACCTGTTGCCTGTACTCGAATCCGTCGCCAAGCAAAGCCGCAGCCTGCTGATCGTTGCCGAAGACATCGAAGGCGAAGCGCTGGCGACGCTGGTCGTCAACAACCTGCGTGGCATCGTGAAAGTTGCTGCTGTCAAGGCACCGGGTTTCGGCGACCGCCGCAAGGCCATGCTCGAAGACATCGCCATTCTGACCGGCGGTCAGGTTATTTCCGAAGAAGTCGGATTCAGCCTTGAAAAAGCTACGGTCGAGCAGCTGGGTTCTGCCAAGAAAATCCAGATCAGCAAGGAAAACACCACCATCATTGATGGCGCCGGTGATGCGTCAGCAATCGAGGGTCGGGTTGGTCAGATTCGTGCACAAGCCGAAGAAGCCACTTCCGACTACGACCGTGAAAAACTGCAGGAACGCGTAGCCAAGCTGGCTGGCGGTGTTGCCGTGATCAAGGTCGGTGCTGCGACCGAAGTCGAAATGAAGGAAAAGAAAGCGCGCGTCGAAGACGCATTGCACGCCACCCGCGCCGCCGTTGAAGAAGGCGTCGTACCCGGTGGTGGTACTGCACTGATTCGCGTACTCAGCGCCATCGGCGAACTGAAAGGCGCGAACGAAGAGCAGACCCACGGCGTCAAGATTGCCTTGCGGGCCATGGAAGAGCCGCTGCGCAAGATCGTCTCGAATGCTGGCGGCGAGCCCGCTGTGATCCTGGCCGAAGTCAAGGCCGGTTCCGGCAACCACGGCTTCAACGCGGCAACCGAAGAGTTTGTCGACATGATCGAAGCCGGTATTCTGGACCCGACCAAAGTCACCCGCACCGCACTGCAGAACGCAGCCTCGGTTGCAGGCCTGATGATCACCACCGAAGCCATGATTGCCGAGATTCCGCAGAAGGATGAAGGCGGTGGTGCACCGGATATGGGTGGGATGGGCGGAATGGGAGGCATGGGCGGCATGATGTAGGCCCGCGGCCGCATCTTTCACTCCAGGCCGGCGCTTAACTTGGCTCGCAGTGCTCATGTACACCACACGTACACTGCGCATGCTCCCCAAGCAGCATCACCGGCCTGAAGCGAAATCCGCTATCCGCTCTCTCATTGCTTCATAGCGAGATCGAGAAGAACCAAAAACCCCGGCCATGTGCCGGGGTTTTTGTTTAGGGAGGATCGAATCTTTAAGGATTATGCGTCTTCGCGCCTTGCCTGGAACCAAAATCCATCCAGTCCGCTGTTGCCGATGAGCTTCGTTGCGAGGGCGTTCAGGGTGTTGGCATGGCAGAGATTTGCGACCGAGAAACGCGCAGGTATAGCCAGTCTATATCGAGCATTACGACCGAGCAAAGCACTGCCAGGACTATGCAATGAGCGGCCGCAGTAGAAGCTCATCGACATCAACGGACTCCTCCTCGCTCATTGCTNTCGTAGCAAGCTCGAGAAAAACCCTAAAGCCCCGATCAATGATCGGGGCTTTTTTTGGCCGCATCTTCCGGCCCAGGACGGCGCTTGCTCTTGGCTCGCAATGCTCATGTGCCTAGCAGTACACTGCGCTTGCTCGCTCAAGACTCATCACCGCCCAGAACCGGAATCTGCTATCCGCTCGCTCATTTCTCTGTAGCCAGATTGAGTAAAAACGAAAACCTCGGCCTTGTGTCGGGGTTTTTCCTTGGGAGAAATTGTTGCATCAGCAATACCCATGGCGTAAAGTGAATAGCAATTGCAATGCAGGATCGATCCTATGAAAACAGCCACTATTCCACCTCTACGAGTCACCCCGGAATTACGGGAAGCCGCGGAAAGCGTGCTTCAGGATGGAGAAAGCCTGAGTGGTTTTGTTGAACGTTCGCTGGTCAAGCAAATTGAATATCGAAAAGCGCAGCAGGAGTTCATTGCGCGTGGGTTGGCAGCCCGGGACAAATCACGAGAAACTGGTCAATATGTCACTGAGGCAGAATCGCTTGCCGCGCTGGGTGGGATTCTGGAAAAACATCGCAGCACCGAATGAATTATCGAATTCGCCTGACCGAAGCAGCACAAGAGGATTTGGAACAGCTTTTTAATTTCACAGTTCAACATGACTTTGAAGCTGCCGAACGCGCGCTAGAAGCAATAGAGAAAGGCTTTGAACTGATTAAATCTATACCGTTCAGCTGTAGAAAAGCCAATTCCTCAAATCCTTTTCTTCGAGAGTCGATCATTCCATTAGGATCATCAGGTTACTTGGCGCTATTCGAAATTGAAGACGATGAAATGATTACTGTTTTGGCGGTCAGGCATCAGCGGGAAGATGATTATTATTGATTGTCAAGTTTGCAAGTAAAACTGCCAAGAATTCACAAACAATTTGAGGTGTGATTTTGTTGGAGTCATTGAACCACTAGTATGCAACTGGTGAAATTTCACAGTTAAGTCTTGTTTCTTGCACTTGGACATCGATTTGATTCGTAAGCTGGTTGAGGCTTGTCTGCTAGCTATCAGTTTTTTACCAAATACATCTGATTGCCATGGCGCATTTGGTCTCCAGTCTGCGTACTTAGAGTACATCTAAGTCTGGAAACCATTCATGTCTCGTATTTTTTACCTGTTTGCGGGAGTTCTCCTGCTGTCCTGTAGTGCCGTTCTTGCGGATGAAATCACGTTGGATCGACCCTGGCCGCATGCTGATCGCGGGATCGGTCCGGTCACGGTCGGACCGGATGGGAACTGTGACTTTCCCACGGTTTCAGCCGGCGTAGCCAATCAGCTCGATGGCGGCGATGTTCGGGTGATGAGCGGAACTTACAATCTAGGCGCTCAGCTCGTGCTCTCGAAGAATATCCGCTTGATTGGCGGGTATCCAGACTGTTTCGCCAACTCCACGCCAAGCGGGCGCTCGACGCTGAATCGAGGCGGTTCGGGCCTGGTGCTGGATATTTTTTATAGCGCTGATTTTGGAGCACCAATTCGCCAGGTCGAGGTGGAAAATTTTGTAATTACCGGAGGCGGTGGATCGGGTTTATTTTCCGGCGGTGCAGTGGTCGAAGGTCGGCCCGGCAGGCTTGTGGTCAACTTTCGTAATGTCGAGTTTTCGAATAACTCACGCACCGGCACTGGCGGTAATGGCGGGGGTTTGAGGGTGATTACCACCGGTAACCGAGACGGTGAGTCCACGTTTGTCACCTTGGACAACGACAGTCGAGTGGCCAACAATTCAGCGTCCAGTGACGGTGGTGGCATCTACTGCCAATCGGTCCATGATCAGGGTACGGGCACTATTTTACGCATCGGCTCCACCCTGGTTTTCGACAACAGCGCGACGAATGGTGGCGGAATCGCACTGGATGGCTGCAAGAACACCTTCCTGTATAACGGCGGCCCCATCGTGCTGATCTTTCCGGCCGGCGGAATAATCAATAACACAGCCACCGAGGACGGCGGTGGGCTCTACTTGGTAAACGGCGCAGAAGCTGAACTACGCGGGATACCTTCGGGAGTATTTGGCGAACCTGAAGATGCAGCGCTGATCGCAGGGAACACGGCTGATATTGGTGGTGGTGCCTATGTAGAAGGAACGAATACCTCGTTGCTGGTTGAAGATGCGTATGTCATCAACAACACTGCATTTATCGGAGGTGGATTTCATGCAGCGAACAACGCGGCTTTAATGGTTGGAAAAAACACCTTTCCTGGACGTTGTGAGCCCCCGTTCTCAGGTGGCGGAGTATTTACGCGCCCCAGATGTAGCGTGATCGAGGGCAACGATGGCCGCGGTGGTGCAGTATCGGCGTTTGCAACTTCTAATGTTGAGATCTACCGAACGACCATTCGTGAAAACACGGTCTTGGACGGCTCAACCGGAACGATTGCCCGCTTACTATCTGGCGCACAGATTCGATTTGAAGGTGTGGTTTTTGACGGTAATACCGGTGGTTTTGGGCTGGACGTACAAGACGGCAGTACTGCCGATATCATGTTTTCTACAATCGTAAACAATGATGGCACCATCGGGCGGGCGAGAGCCAGTGCGGGTCAAACGACCACGATCAATATCCTTTCTTCGATCATCGAAAAACCATTTGGCGATTTTTTCCAAACGGAAGGCTCTGGCGATTCAGTCATTCGCTACGACTGTGTGCTGTCTGATCGTTCGACGTCTGATTGGGGCGCTACGTCTGTCAATCAGTCCACCGGCGAACGGGATCCGCTGTTTATCGACCCAGCATCAGGTGACTATCGCTTGTCCGACCGATCGCCGGCCATCGATTATTGCGATGATTCAAACTTGCCGCAATACACGGGGCTGGACGGGGAGGGACGAGGCTTTGCGTGGACTGGGCCGGGTCCTTTCGTACCGCCAACCGGTGCCGTTAACGGCGGAAACTACGACATCGGTGCCCATGAGATGGTCTTTGAGCCCCGCATTGCCGATCTTGAGCTGGAGATTGTTGAAGCTGACACCTTTGTCAATGCCAATCAGACCGATGTCGCCTTTGCATTGCGCGTGATCAATAATGGGCCTGACGTTGCTTTCAGCGTGATCGACGTGATCGATGAGGTCATGCCCTCATCAGCGCTGACTAATCGGTCATGGACTTGTTTTCTAATTGGGTCACCAGCATGCACGGCCTCAGGCAATGGGCCAGTAGCAGCCGATATCTTCGGAGATCTGGAGCCAGGCGAAGGCGTGTTAATTGAAGTTGAGGCAGACGTAGTTGATACCAGCGTCGATTCGACCTTTATCTATGCGGGCTCGGTCGTCGGCGACGCGGTATTCAATGTCGATCCGAACTTGTCCAATGACACCGACATGGTGGAAGTGAGAATCGACTTGTTTGCCGATGGCTTTGAGTCGCCGCCCGTTCTGCCCTGAACAGGTGAATCAGTCAATAGATGAGTAAATAAGTAGACGGATCGAAGCCAGATAAGTGATCACTCTCCCGGCTTCGATCCGTTACTGTATTCAACTCAATGCGAGTCCTTCGCGACTAGCCAACGCTAATTTAACAAGATACTGAACCACAGCGATTGGGTGCTGTAACGAAGGGTGCCGCTCCACTGGTAGAACCTCCGAGGTTTGCACTGATCGAGTTACTCCCAGCAGTGGATGGAAAAAAGTACTGCACGCCAATTCCCGCATTATTGTTGATTGTGTTGAAAAACAGACTGCAACGGAAACATTGGACGCCAGTACTTCCATTGGCAAGGGCCGTCGAATATTTCAGAATGCTTTCGCCTGCAACAACGATGCCAATACCCCCATTGCTCTGAGCATGACTATTTTCGATCAGTCCTCGGAAATTTATCCCATTGCCTCCATTGGAAATACTGCGAATATGAACAGCATTATTGTTGTTGCTGATTGCATTCAGTCCGCGGTTGCCATTTTGTGACAAATCCAGATTTTCTACTGAACAGAATCCCTGACAGTTCACACCTGTGTCTCCCATTCCTCTAACAATGCCATTATCGATCTGAGAGATACTTCCACTCAGTGTCTCTATGCCATTGCCTGTACCTCCTGTTAAAGAGCAAACTGCCGGCGATCCCGGACAAATGACGGGGCCGAGAATGCTGTGACCGTTCAAGTCAAGTTCTATTGATCCATCGACAATGATGATAGCCGTAACATCTTCCGGACTGGACTCATCACGAACATCCAGGTTACTGGTCAATTGATAACTACCTGGATTCACGATTTCAACTGGAAAACCGGGATCATCTCCGTCAAAACAGCCGCTGGCGACACAAAGCTGGTTGATTTCGCGAACGCCTTGACCAGCCCAGACTGAACTACTGGCCAGGACAAGAAGGAACACACTGTAAGCAACAAATCTGCCAGATACTGGCCGAAAGTAACAACATGTATTCGAAAGCATCGATTTCTCCCATACGCTTGGTTTGAAACCGACTATAAGCGATCTGAATTGATCGTGTTTCTTGTCATCGCTACACCGCTTGGGGTTTGGAACTGCTATTTGGGCGGATTGAGCGCTTTTACTGCTGATCCTGTACTGGTGAACACACTTTTATCAGATATTGAAGCTCCCGGAATCCGGCTTACTTTCAGCGTGCTTCATCGATAGACCGAGCTAACTAAAGACCTTGTGATCTGGCGCCGGGCAGATCCTTGGGTCTGGTATACCGAACAAGTCGCACGGCAGATGGTACCGCTGTCAGTTCATTTTCCCCTCCCCAGTCTGGCAAGTCGAATTCAGCCAGTGCACCTGTGGGAAACTTCGCTTGCAGCCGGTCGATCTGGTCCGGCTCACCCTCTGAACAGAGCTGCACAGCCAGTTCATGCATGCCGGGATTGTGTCCGACCAGTAGGATTCTGGCTTCAGGGTTTCCCCCAGCCTCTTCAAGCGCAATGGCCAAGATTGAATCTGGATCTGCGTGATACAGGTCGCGCCGAGTGGTCAGTGGGATCGATTGATTGAAGGCTTCACGGAAAAGACGTGCGGTCGACAGTGCCCGAACTGCAGTGGAGCTGATGATGCGATCAATCCGCAAATCGGTTTCAGCAAGATGCGCGCCCATGGCTGGCGCCGCACGCTCTCCGCGGGGCGCTAACGGACGATCATGATCCGGCAGACCGGGTTGATCCCAGGACGATTTGGCGTGCCGAAGCAGGAGTATTCGCATGGGTTCCAGTATCAATCTGTGAGAAGTCGGGACAAAGTCGTACAAGTCCATCGTAGCAGTCCATCGACCAACCGATGCTAGTCTGATAGCCATCTTCTTAACCGGTATACACATCCACTATCCTGTGGTACCCATGGCAAAAACCAGACGCGAACGAACAAAAGCCTGTAGCCGCTGCAATCAAGTCACAGCCGTTCTATTTCGAGTCCGTATCGAACTGGATGGCAACTGGTTCTTTGTCTGCCAATCATGCCTGGATCAGGTCAAATCCGATAACCCGCACTATCAGTACGGCGGCACCTGGAAAAGTCAGAAACGGCATTGAATCGGCATTGTTCGGCCTACTCGTGGAGGCATTGGATCAAGCAACCATGGTTTGCTCGTATCAATGATCCGGGTTAGAAACGCTGCATCACTCGACCTGCTGCGGTCTCAAATCCACGCGAAACCTGAACAGGGGATTGGAAACTCGCATGGACACGATGAGTAGGATGTTTACGGTTTCATTACACCGGATGGGTATAGCTTCTCCCCCTGCCCGCGATGCAGTCGGTCAACAACCGCTGATCGCGCCGAAATATTTCCCGGCATGACGGCAGAAACGCAATACGCCGGGACAGAATGGGAGGAATAGCCATGACCCGAAATGTAGGAACAATACGCATTCACAATCTGCGTCTGCGCACGTTAATCGGTTTCAACCCCGAAGAGCGCGTGAAAAAACAGGACATTGTCATCAATGCCCAAATTACGTACGCACTGGCCGATGGCGTATTCGACGACCAGGTCGACGACGCACTGAATTACAAGACGATCACCAAGGCCATTATCGAGCTGGTCGAGGATGGTCAGTTCCTGCTGCTCGAGAAGCTGGTCGGCGACGTGTTGAGTATCTGCAGCGCAGATGCAAGTGTGCAGCACGCCTCCGTCACCATTGAAAAGCCGCATGCCCTGCGCTTTGCCGACTCGGTATCCCTGACCCTTGAACACACTGAGCAGCACGCGAACGTGCCGCGCCTTTTGGAGAAAGCATCATGAGCCCAGAAGCCATCCGTCTGTCTGCCATTGCAGACAATAACGCAGCAGAGAACGAAACCCTGCTTAGCGACGAAGCCCGCCTCGTTCGTGACACACTGGTCGAACGTGGATTGGAAACACCCATGATCGACAATGGTTTGTCGGCCGATCAGAAGTATCAACGCATCGAAGGGCTGATGCGCGACGTGGTCGAAACACTTGGGCTCGACCTCAGCGACGACTCGCTCGCCGAGACGCCGCATCGCATCGCCAAGATGTATGTCCGAGAAATTTTCTCCGGTCTTGATTACAGCGAGTTTCCGACACTTTCCTTGATCGAGAACAAGATGGGCGTCAACGAGATGGTCAAGGTTCGTGACATCGAGCTGGTCAGCACCTGCGAGCACCACTTCGTCACCATCGACGGCACCGCGAAAGTGGCCTATATCCCGAAAGACCGCATTCTTGGGTTGTCCAAGATCAATCGCCTGGTTCGTTTCTTCGCGCAGCGCCCGCAAGTGCAAGAACGGCTCACGCGCCAGATTCTTGTTGCGCTGCAAGCACTGCTAGGGACGGACGATGTCGCTGTCAGCGTTGATGCCGTACATTACTGCGTCAAGTCCCGCGGCATCATGGATTCAAACTCTCGGACCAGCACAACGGCGCTGGGTGGTTGTTTCGAGAAAAACATCCACACGCGTGCAGGATTCCTGAATCCGTGAATCCAATCCTGATCACCGGTGTCGGTCAGCGTGTCGGCCTGCATCTGGCGCGCACCTTTATCGACCGCGGGCATCCGGTGATCGGAACCTATCGATCGCAGCGCGACGGCATCGACGAACTGGCAGCACTCGGCGTCGAGCTGCACCGATGTGACTTCTATGAACCAGCGCAAGTGCAGGCATTAATCGACGATGTGGCAAAGCAGCATTCCCGGATGCGAGCCATCATTCACAATGCTTCGGACTGGCTGCCCGACAGCGCAGACCATCCACCTGAGGAAATCGTGCGTCGCATGATGGCCGTGCACGTCGACGCGCCCTACAGAATCAACCTCGCCCTGGCCGACTTGCTCAAAGCCGGCGCACCGTCGGATATCGTACACCTCGGCGACTACGTTTCCGGCCGGGGTAGCAAGAAGCATATCGCCTATGCAGCCAGCAAGGCCGCGCAGGACAACCTGACGCTATCGTTCGCGGCGCTGCTGGCGCCCGAGGTCAAAGTCAACAGCATCGCCCCTGCCCTGGTCCTGTTCAACGAAGACGACGACGCGGCCTACCGTGAAAAAACCCTGAAGAAAAGCCTCATGCAGCGCGAAGGCGGCCTGGATGAAATGCAGCACCAGGTCGACTATTTGCTCGACAGCCAGTACGTGACCGGTCGCATTATTCACATGGACGGTGGCCGCCACCTGGTTTGACCAAAACATAATCTGAAAAAGACTGATCGCGGGTTGCCGCTCGTTTTGCTATCCTGTGAAAATTGTTGTCCGAACCGCTACGGAGTAGCCCAGCAACCAACCGCGGGCCCAAACTTCAACCTCATGAATCAGCCTCTGGAATCGACGGCTACGCTGCTGCATCGGGTCGCAAATGACGACGAGGTAGCGCGCGAACAGCTATTCCGTCAATTTCTGCCTGTAATGACGCGCTGGGCGCATGGCCGCCTTCCTGAGTATGCGCGTGATCTGTCCGACACCCAGGACATGGTCCAGCTCGCGCTGATGCGAACGCTTGAGCAGATCGATCAGTTTGATGCACTGCGTGAGGGGGCTTTTCTGGCTTATCTGCGCAAAATCATGCTGAACAACATCCGAATGGAAATCCGAAGGGTCACCCGCCGAAACCGGCACGGGCTGGATGACGTTGAGCACGAACTGACGGATCCCGAGGCTTCGGTCCTGAGTAAAGTCATTGGCCAGGACGTGCTTGAACAATATGAAGCCGCGCTGATGACCCTGAGTGCTAAGGCCCGTGAAGCCGTGATGCTGCGGGTCGAGTTCGGCTATACCTTTGAAGAAATTGCCATGGCCACTGACACTCCAAGTGCCAACAGCGCTCGCATGCTGATTTCTCGGTCATTAGTCCAGCTGGCCGAGGCCATGCTATGAGTGATAACAAGCTAAGAGCAGAGCAGCGCGCACGCGAAGTATTGCAGCGACTGAG
>JGI12210J13797_11191957_pt1 | contig 17581 bp, 18 predicted proteins | sample ElkSlonscriptome_3_FD_13797 | JGI IMG/M metagenome (IMG submission 13797)
GGCCGGTCCCCGACCCGCCAGCCGACACCGCGAGCCCCGATAAGTCCGACGAACTGAACCCCTATCCCCATCCTTGCCCCAAATGCGGCGGGCCCATGGTCGTCATCGAGATCTTCGCACCCGGACAGACCCCGCTCAGAGCACAAGCGCGCGACCCGCCAGCAGGCAAAGCCGAGGCCGCATGACCACCAGAACCAAAAGACATCTCCGATCACGCCGCCCCACAGCGGCCAGCCCCACGCACGCCTTGATCCCGGCCACAAGGCCGCCAAATCCACAACAGCACCCCCCGCCGTCGCGCAATGGCCATGAAACCTGCCCCCTACAGAGCTCCACCCCCGCCCCGAGGCCAAATCAACCGCTCTTCAGTCCAGCCGGAAACGCCTCAGCCGATCTCAAATCCCCATAGGCCCGTCAACCACAACCGCTCAGGCTAGCCGGCCCGCGATTTCGTGCCTTGGCGCTTCTCGGACGCCGCCATCCGCCGCGCATCACCCGCTATGCTGTGCCTGGCGTCCGAGAAACCTGCACACGGGCGAACATGGCGGGCCGGTGCACGGCACGCTTGCCCGACGCCCGCTTTTCCCTATGATAGCAGAACCTTGCATGCGGAGCGGGAAAGGCGAGTCGTGACCCAGGGGCAACCTTTCTGACCATGACCCGATTCGCGACCTACGCATCAAAGTGCACCAGCCTCCACCATGAAACCGAAGTTCCCTTCGCCAACCTTTGCGGTCAACGTGCGAATTACCTTCCTGATCTTTGCGGGCGTATCGTTGGGGCCGGAAACGTACAACGGCTTGCCGTCCTTGCCGAATTCATACTCGGTTCGGCAGACTCCGGCATCAATGTCTCCGAACAGAGCCCCGGCTGGCGGATAGTCGGCATGGGGATGAACCCGAATTCCTTCGCATACGCGATGGCGCCGTCTACTATCTTGCGGGCACATTCAGGGGCAATATCGACGATCGGATTATCGCCCGTCAGCTTGTCGATCATCTCACTCAACTGCTCATGGGTCCGTTCAGCGTAGTAGGCGTTCTTGATCCCCAGGCAGCACACGTCCACGAGGAAAACACCTGTTGCTACCTTAGTCGGGGAAATCGTGCGTCCCAGAATCACGTAACCGATGCCGATGTCGAAGATACCTTTGGTCACCATGCAGTAGCTAACCCCGAACGCCGAAGCGGCGGCTCGTGCTTGATAAATAAGGGAAAGAGACGCCGCAGCCTGTTCCTTCTTTTTGGCGGCCACGACGGCATTCCGTTTCGCCTCTTTCTGAGCACGATTGCGTTGGTGGCGGATGCCTTTATGTTTCTTCATCTCCGGCTCCTCATGACAACGGCACCATCGCTATCACCCGACATTCCCTAGATGACTGCTCAGACCGGTTCCTATGATAGCCGAAAGCCCCGGATTTGGGGACGGTGGGGACATCCTTGGAAGGACTGTTGGTAGAACTTGATACAGCCAGGTGACGAAGGCGAAGACGCCGACCAAGCCCCGTAGACAAATATAGTCAATGGAGAGTCACCCCATAATCCTGTCAATTCAGTGTGTTATCGACAGCATGAGGAAGACTTTCCCGGATGTCCGGGATGCCGGTCAAGAAAACCGCCTCGTGATGATAACCGGCATATGCGCAGAAGATGTACTCGTTCCAATGGTTGGGATCCGGGCCGTATTTCATCAGATGGCCGTGGCGGTCGTCCGTATTCAGCGGTTTCTTCGCTTCCATCCGTGCGAGTTCTCGCTCCAGATAGTCGACAAACGCCTGTTCGGTACAAGACTCGATGACGTAGGGTGTAATGAACACGATATGGTGGCTGCACAAGCAATTGGGCGGAGGGAGCAGGCGCACGAACCAGATCTGTCCCTGGCGGCCGGTATAGCCGGTCGGAACGTGGCAGGTCCTGATCTCCTGCGTGCCGACCTCCCGCAGCAGGATCCACTCGCCATCCCTGCCGCAATGGACGTAAAAGCCCATCCGCGACTGCTGCATCTGCCCGAAGATGTCGGACAGCCAGGGCGGGCAGTCGAACTCCGGGGCGGCGCGCAGAATGCAGGTGCCCATGGTCTCTCGGCTGCTGCCGAACCGGACGTCGAACAGAGACCACATGAAGAAATAGCTGATGGTCAGCGGGCTCATCGGCGGGCCGCCCGGCATGTTTTCGTCCTCGGCGTTGCCGACGATCTTGGCGAAACCCTTCGCTTCTCTCATCCCGGAAATCTGCTCGCTCAAAATGGAGGCTACGTTCTGTCCAAAAATGTACTGGGCGTGGCAGGGGTCATAGCCCTCGGAGAGGAGGTGGGCGAGACGGTCGCCATCGAGGCCGGCCTCGCGGGCAATCTCCTTGCCCTCACGCCAAGCGGCCAGATCAATGACCTTCGACCTGCCCTGTGCGGCGATCTTCTTTGCGACCTTGTCTGCCACGGAGCCCATGGTGTGCTTTTCCGTCTTTTCCGCGACCGGGTCAATCGCCAAGGGGAGCGGCTCCCACCGTCGCCATCACGAACATCAGGTTTTGGCTAATCGCGTCGACGTGCCTCCGTTCCAGGTTGGTCGGCATTCTACGACAGCGGACCCGACCGAGCAACGTCGGCACGGGCAGACCAGAGTCGGCTCAGGGTCATTTTCGCCGTCCACGCCGTGATCCTTATACGCCTGCTTTCTGATCCGATACCGACCTCCCTTGGCCGATCAGAGATGTTTGGCGATTACTCCGGACACTGCACAAAAAGCTTCTCCGCGCCACCGAGGAAGAGCGCTTCGGGCGAGAACCCGCCGCCTGTCGCAGCGAGCCGCAGTTTCGACTCGTTCACTCCTTTGAGGTCAAACTGGACGGTCTCGTCGATCGCGCCGGAGCGAATACTCCGCGTTACCCGGCTGAATTCGACACGTTGGTTGAAGCTCATGATGACCGTGCCGTCACGGAGCTCTCATTGGCCTGTTCGCCAAGGTAAGAGGCCAATGTCCTCGTTCGAGGCGCGCCACCATTCGACCGTGCCGGCTCCGTCGCGCTCGAACAGGATTACCCGCTCGCTCGCGCATTCGGCCTGGCTGCCGGACCATACGCCGGTCACTGTGGCGAACCCAGAACTGATACTCACCGGTGAGAGACGAGACCATGGCGTCGAGGACCCGCGCGTCGCCCATCACGCGGCCCCGTGCGTCCGGCGCGCCCACGCCGACGATGATGCCACGACCTTGCGCTGGTTTGAGGGATTGGCGCCGAGAGAACGGCAGAGCTCGGCGTAGCCGTTCATGCCGGTAAGCGCGGCTTTCTCGATCAGGGCGTCGTCGCGGAGTTGGTCGCGGTTTTCGAAGAGGAGGATGACTTCGCCGATCTCATGGCATTTCGGGTCGTCGGGCTTGAATACGCGGAGGGCCACATCGATGGGCTCGTCATAGACGAACCTGGCCGGCCCGCCGTCGAAGGTTTGAATGTCATACTCCGTCGCAGCCGCCGCATCTGCGCCTACAGCGACAATCGAACAAGGCCCGGCGAGGCCCAATACGGCAGAGCGGCCGGAACGGCATGCCAAGTGCATAGATCATCTCCTTTTTCAGCCCCCGCGACTCCCCTGTCGGACAGTTTTTGCGCGCAGGCAACAGCGCGCCGCCACCCCACTCCAACACTGTCCAAAAGGATACCGAATCGTTGGTGCAAAAATAGGACCTGATGATGTTGGGTTTTCCTTCCCGTGCTTGGATATTGCTTCTCTATTCATCCGTACTTGGACGACACTGGAAGTTACTGTGTTGATTGAACAGTAAATTTGTCGCGATCCTTTCCTGACTTCACCGGCGCCTTTGGCCCGAACAACGGGAAGAGATCAATGACCCCGACCAAGCTCCTCATCGGACAAATTGTCCTCGTCTTCGCCATCGTGATCGGCGCGGTCTGGTTCGCGACCCAGTGGGCGGCAGGACAGCTCGGCTATCAGCCACGCCTCGGTCCGGCTTGGTTCGAGATTAGCGGCTATCAGGTCTACCTGCCGTGGAGGCTGTTCGAGTGGTGGTACGCCTATGAGGCCTACGCGCCTTCGATCTTCAACCGGGCCGGCGCCATGGCGGCGGCGGGCGGAATCCTCGGCGTCGTCGTCGCGGTCGCCGGATCGCTCTGGCGGGCGCGGCAGAACCGGCTGGTGACAACCTATGGATCGTCACGCTGGGCGACCAAGACGGAGATCAACAGGTTCGGTCTTTTCGACGCCGCTGGCATTTTTATCGGACGTTACAAAGAGCACTATCTGCGTCATGACGGGCCGGAACATATCATGTGCTTTGCGCCGACCCGTTCCGGCAAGGGCGTCGGGCTCGTGATTCCAACGCTTCTGAGCTGGCCGCATTCCGCCGTGATCCACGACATCAAGGGCGAGAACTGGCAGCTCACCGCCGGCTGGCGCGCACAGTTCTCGCACTGCCTGCTGTTCAATCCGACCGATCCGGCAAGCGCCAAATACAATCCGCTCCTGGAGGTACGCAAAGGCCGCAACGAGGTCCGCGACGTCCAGAACATCGCCGACATCCTGGTCGATCCCGAGGGCGCGCTCGAGCGGCGGAACCACTGGGAGAAGACAAGCCATGCGCTGCTTGTCGGCGTGATCCTCCACGTCCTCTACGCCGAGCAGGAAAAGACACTCGCCCGCGTCGCGGCCTTCCTCTCCGACCCGTCACGCTCCTTCGAGCGCACGCTGCGGGTCATGATGAGCACCAATCATCTCGGCACGGACGAGACGCCGCTGGTTCACCCCGTCATCGCCCAGGCCGCCCGCGAACTGCTCAACAAGTCGGAGAACGAGCGCTCGGGCGTGCTGTCGACGGCGATATCGTTCCTCGGACTCCACCGCGACCCCACAGTAGCGGAGACCACGAGCGCGTGCGAATGGCGCATTGCCGACCTGATGAACGCCGATCGGCCCGTCTCCCTCTACCTCGTCATTCCGCCCTCGGACATTTCTCGGACGAAGCCGTTGGTGCGGCTGGTCCTCAACCAGATCGGCCGCCGGTTGACCGAAAAACTCGAAGGCGAGGCCGGGAAGCGCCATCGCCACCAGCTTCTGATGATGCTGGACGAGTTCCCGGCGCTCGGACGGCTCGACTTCTTCGAGAGCGCGCTCGCCTTCATGGCCGGCTACGGCGTGCGCAGTTTCCTGATCGCGCAATCGCTCAACCAGATCTCCAAGGCCTACGGCGAGAACAACGCGATCCTCGACAACTGCCATGTCCGGATCGCTTTCGCCTCGAACGACGAGCGCACGGCCAAGCGCATCTCGGACTCGCTCGGTACCGCGACGGAGCTGCGCGCCCAGCGCAACTATGCCGGCCACCGGCTAGCACCGTGGCTGGCGCATGTGATGGTCAGCCGCCAGGAGACCGCCCGGCAATTGCTGACCCCAGGCGAGGTGATGCAGCTGCCGGCGGACGAGGAGATCGTCATGGTCTCGGGTCAGCCTCCGATCCGCGCCAAGAAGCTCCGCTACTTCGGGGACGCCAATTTCACGGGCCGGGTGTGCCCCCCGCCGATTCTCAAGCACGACGGTCCCTATGGGGATCGCCCGCACCTTCGTGCCGACGATTGGTCGGGACAGGTGCGGAGCCTTCACGCCGATCTCGTCAAACCCTGGACCGAGCGCGTCTCGGGCGGCGACGAAGATAATGCCAATGAAGATTCTGGTGGCCTAAATCGCCATCCCGCGCTGCCCGACGAGGCGCCCGCGAAGCCTGAGCCCGAAAAGGCCCCAGATGCCGGTCTTCTCGACGACGAGTTCGATCCGGGCGACGCCAAGCGCATGGACCAGCTCGCCCGCAACGCCGCGGTCGTCCGGCGCGCCCACGCCCTGAATAACGGAATGGGGGATCAGGCCGACGACGACCTGATGCCGAGCTTCTGAAAGACACGCCCATGAAACCGCGTCTCAATGTCCATGTCGCCTTTGAGCTCTTCGACAAGGTCGAGACCGCAGCGAAACGGCCGGGCGTCACCAAGGCCGCCGTGGTCGAGGCGGCGCTGATGGGGTTTTTCTCCAAGGAATTCGACGACCAGCGCGACGGCGCGTTGATCCGCCGTCTCGACCGGATGACCCGGCAGTATGACCGGTTGGAGCGCAATCTTGGCATCACGACCGAGACGTTGGCGCTCTTCATCCGCTTCTTCCTGACCGTGACGCCGCCGCTGCCGAACACGGATCAGGACGCCGCCCGCGCGCTCGGCAAGGAGCGATTCGATTACTTCATCACCCAGCTCGGACGCCGGCTCGCGGGCGGCAAGAACATGATCCGCGATGTACTCGAAGAGATCAGCGCGAACGAGAGCGATTTCTTCACGGAAGCCGAGATCGAGGCCCTACGGGCGGTGAAGGAGGCGGGTTCTCCGGACAAAGACAAAGCAAATGGGGAGGCGGCCACTCACGCGGCGGATAGGGGGAAAGCAGACAATGTCTGATCGGTTCAATCCCACCACGCTCGACCGCCAGCGGACCATGCTCAGGACGGCCATGGGGCCGGCGATCGCCACGGCGCTCGCCGATCCGGCGGTGATCGAGGTGATGGTCAATCCCGACGGCCGGCTCTGGATCGACCGCCATGGCGACGGACGCGTCGATACAGGGGAGCGACTCGGCGCCGCCGGGATCGAACGGATCATCCGGCTGGTCGCGAGCCATATTGGCCAGGAGTGCCATCGCGAACGGCCGGTGGTCTCGGCCGAATTGCCGGAAACCGGCGAGCGCTTCGAGGGCCTCCTCCCACCGGTGTCGCCGGCCCCATGCTTCGCGATCCGCAAGCCGGCGCACGTGCTCTATCGGCTCATCGACTATGTCGACGCCCAGATCATGACGCCGCTTCAGGCCAAAGCGCTGGCCGAGGCCGTGGTGTCGGCCAAAAACATCGTCGTGGTCGGCGGCACCAGTTCCGGCAAGACTACGCTGGTCAACGCGCTTCTCGGCGAGGTGGCGGCGAGCGGCGACCGGGTCATCGTGATCGAGGACACGCGCGAGCTCCAATGCGCGGCCGAGGATTGCGTCAGCCTGCGGACCAAACCCGGCGTCGCCTCGCTCGCCGACCTCGTCCGCTCGACCCTTCGACTTAGACCCGACCGGATCATCGTCGGCGAGGTTCGCGGCGCCGAAGCCCTCGACATGCTGAAGGCCTGGAACACCGGCCATCCCGGCGGGATCACAACGTTGCATGCCAACTCGGCTCATGCCGGGCTCTATCGGCTCGAACAGCTCATCCAGGAGGCGGTCGTCACCGTGCCACGCCGGCTGATCGCCGAAGCGATCGACATGGTTGTGTTTCTGAAGGGTCGCGGCTCCGGCCGACGGATCGAGACCGTCGCCGCGCTCGAAGGGTTAACAGCCGACGGTGACTACCGTCTGACACCGCTCACCCCGTCGATCACGTGCCATCGGCCTGAATAAAGGAGACCTTACATGAACCCAATCGCTCCCGGCCTTTCAATCCGCTTGCAGCCGCGCCATGCCGAACTGATGGGGTTCACCATCGCACTCATACTGTCCTGTTTTGTGGCCGATCCCGCCCATGCCGCCGGCTCCGGCATGCCGTGGGAGGCGCCGCTGACCTCGATCCTCGAATCGATCGAGGGGCCGGTGGCGCGCATCGTCGCCGTCATCATCATCGTCATCACCGGCCTGTCGCTTGCCTTCGGCGAGACGAGTGGCGGCTTCCGGCGGCTGATCCAGATCGTCTTCGGTCTTTCGATCGCCTTCGCGGCGACGAGCTTCTTCCTGTCCTTCTTCTCCTTCGGCGGCGGGGCGGTCATCGCATGACTGGCGCTAATCGCATGAGTGTCGAAGGTTACGAGATCCCGCTGCACCGGGCGCTGACCGAGCCGATTCTGATGGGCGGCGCGCCGCGTACGGTGGCGATCATCAACGGCACGTTGGCTGCCGCGCTGGGACTTGGCCTGCAACTCTGGCTTGCCGGAATCGTGGTCTGGCTCGTCGGCCACAGCGCCGCCGCCTACGCGGCCAGGAAGGACCCCGCCTTCATGGAGATCCTCGTCCGGCACGTGCGGCACAAGGGCTATCTCTCATGTTGAGCCTGGCGGAATACCGGAAGCGACCAGCGCTGCTGGCGGACTACCTCCCGTGGGCCTGCCTCGTCGCGCCGGGAGTCGTCCTCAACAAGGATGGAAGCTTTCAGCTCTCGGCGCGCTTTCGCGGCCCCGATCTCGAAAGCGCCACCGAGGCCGAGCTCGTCGCCATCTGTGCGCGCATCAACAACGTGCTGCGCCGCTTCGGCTCTAACTGGGCAATGTTCTTTGAGGCCGAGCGGCATGCAGCGCGCGGCTACCCGCAGCCGGACTTTCCCGATCCGATCTCCCGCCTGGTCGACGAGGAGCGGCGGGCGGCCTTCGAACAAGCGGACGCGCTCTTCGAGAGCGCCTATGTGCTCACGTTCGTCTATCTGCCGCCGGCCGACACTGTCGGCCGCGCGGACCAGCTCCTGATCGAGTCGGCCGGCGAGAAGCGAGGGCTCGACGACCGCGACCATCTCGGTGCTTTCGTCCAGCAGACAGACAGAGCGCTCGACCTCCTGGCCCAGCTCATGCCGGAAGTATCGCCGCTTACGGACGAAGAGACGCTCTCCTACCTCCATAACTGCATCTCGAACAAAAGGCATCCGATCGCAACGCCGGAGGTCCCCGCCTATCTCGACGCCGTCTTGGTGGACACGTCGCTGACCGGTGGGCTCGCGCCGATGCTGGGCGACGCGCATCTGCGCGTGCTGACCGTTCTCGGTTTTCCTGGATCGACCACCCCAGGTCTTCTCGACGGCCTCAATCATCTCGGCTTCGAATACCGTTGGATGACGCGGTTTGTGCCGCTCGATAAGGCGGCGGCCGAGAAGGTTATCCGCCGCTATCGCCGGCAATGGTTCGCCAAGCGCAAATCCATTGCCGCCATCATCAAGGAGGTGATGACCAACGAACAGTCGGTGCTCGTCGACGCCGACGCCGATAACAAGACCGCCGATGCCGATGCGGCGCTCCAAGAGCTCGGAGCCGATCTCGTCGCCTATGGGTATATCACCACGACGTTCATCGTTTGGGACCAGGGCGCGGCCGCGGTGCGCGAAAAGGTCCGTGCGGCGCAACGGGTGATCGATGGGCGCGGGTTCGCCACCATCGAGGAAAGCGCCAACGCCGTCGAGGCCTGGCTCTCGTCCTTGCCGGGTCATGTCTACGCCAATGTCCGGCAGGCGCCGGTCAACACGCTCAACCTGGCGCACATGATGCCGCTTTCCGCCACCTGGGCGGGACCGGCGAGGAACGAGCATCTGGACGGACCGCCACTCATCACGGTGCGGACGAACGGCACGACACCGTTCCGGCTCGTGACCCATATCGGCGATGTGGGCCACACGCTCGTGGTCGGTCCCACGGGTGCGGGCAAATCGGTGCTGCTGGCGCTGATCGCAATGCAATTCCGGCGCTACAAGAACGCGCAGATCACCATGTTTGACAAGGGCGGCTCCGCGCGCGCCGCAATCCTCGGCATGGGCGGCGACTGGTTCGATCTAGGCGCGGCCAAGGAGGGCGAGAAGGGCGCGCTCGCCTTTCAGCCGCTTGCCAAAATCGATCTGGCGGCGGAACGATCCTTCGCGCAGGAATGGGTGCTCGGGCTTCTCGTCCATGAAGGCGTCGCGGTCACGCCGGAAATCAAGGATGCGGTCTGGTCGGCACTTTCAAATCTCGCCGCCGCGCCGCCGCCGGAACGCACACTGACCGGCCTCGCGACGCTTCTGCAACGGAGCGAGCTTCGCCAAGCGCTTCAGCCCTACACGCTCGAAGGCCCATTCGGTCGGCTCCTTGACGCCGATGAAGACCGCCTGACGCTCGGCGCGGTCCAGTGCTTCGAGATGGAAGAGCTGATGCATGAGACCAGCGCGGTGCCGCCGGTGCTCACCTACCTATTCCACCGGCTCGATGAACGCTTCGACGGGCGGCCGTCGGTCCTGGTCCTCGACGAAGCCTGGCTGTTCCTCGACAACCCGGCCTTCGCCGCGCGCATTCGGGAATGGCTGAAGACGCTGCGCAAGCAGAACGTCTCCGTCATCTTCGCCACGCAAGGTCTGTCCGACATCGCCGGCAGTTCCATCGCGCCGGCGATCATCGAGAGCTGTCCGAGCCGCATTTTCCTGCCGAACGACCGGGCGATCGAGCCTCAGGCAAAGGCCGTCTACGAGGCTTTCGGGCTCAACGACCGGCAGATCGCGATCGTCGCGCGGGCGGTACCAAAGCGCGACTACTACTACCAATCGCGCCAAGGCAACCGGCTGTTCGATCTCGACCTTGGTCCCGTGGCACTGGCGTTTGCTGCCGCGTCCACCAAGCAAGACCACGCCCTCATGGACGAACTCATCGCCGCCCATGGCGAAGAGGAGTTCGCCGACTCCTGGCTGCGCGCCAAGGATCTCGACTGGGCAGCCGAGTTGATTGCAGCCGAGCAGCCAATCCCCAACCATCCCCACACGGAGGACAATCATGAAACGTAAGCTCTTGGCGGCGGTCGCCGCCGTTGGGCTGGCAATGGCGCCGGTCCAGAACGCCTACGCCATCTTCGGCGTTGGCGACACTGTCTATGACCCGGCCAACCATGTCGAGAACATCCTGACGGCGGCGCGCACGCTGCAGCAGATCAGCAATCAGGTGAAGCAGCTCACCAACGAGGCGCGGATGCTGATCAATCAGGCGCGGAATCTCGCGAACCTGCCGACCTCCGTCGCGGGCGATCTGCGCGCCTCGCTCGCGCGTGTCGATGGGCTCATCACCACTGCCCGCGGGATCGCCTATGAGGTCTCGGTCATTGACAGCGAATACCGCCGGCTCTTCCCCGAAGAGTACGCGGACGCCGTCTCGACCCCGCAAATCATCGCCGATGCCCATGAGGCCTGGGCCCTGGCGCGCGAGGGTTTCAAGCACAGCCTGGAAGTCCAAGCCGAGGTGGTCGGTCAAGTGCGTGCCGACGCGGTGACGCTCGATCTGCTCGTCGGTGAGAGCCAGGCGGCCGTCGGCAATCTCCAAGCGGTTCAGGCCGGCAATCAGCTCACCGCGCTCGCCGCCAAGCAGTCGATGCAGCTTCAGACATTGCTTGCGGCGTCATCGCGGGCGGAGGCCACTGAACGCGCCGATCGGGTCGCCGCACGCGAACGCGGACGCGCCCGGTTCGAGCGCTTCCTCGGCGACGGCTCCGCCTACGCACGTTAAGCGGGGACGAGAAGGCGATGGACGATCTCAACGTCATCGATCAGTTCACGACCACCTTCGTGAACTACATTGATTCCGGTTTCGGATTTCTGACGCCGGACGTCGCCTTCCTGACGACGATCCTGATCGGGATCGATATCGCCCTCGCGGGACTCTTCTGGGCCCTCGCCGACGACAAGGCGGTGATCCCGGCGCTCATCAAGAAGGTGCTCTATGTGGGTGCCTTCGCCTTCATCCTGAACAACTTCTCCTTCCTCGCGAACGTTATCTTCGATTCCTTCGCGGGGCTCGGTCTGCGCGCCACCGGCTCTCCGATCACCGCCGCCGAATTGATGCGTCCCGGCTTCGTCGCCGAGACCGGTTATGTCGCGGCCGAGCCGCTGCTCGAAGAGGTCGCCGATCTCATTGGTCCGATCGCCTTTTTCGAGAACTTCGTGCAGATCGCGATCCTGATGTTCGCCTGGGTGGTGGTGCTGCTCTCCTTCTTCATCCTTGCGATCCAGCTCTTCATCACCATCATCGAGTTCAAGCTGACGACACTCGCCGGTTTCGTCCTTGTACCCTTCGCGCTCTGGGGAAAGACCGCGTTCCTGGCCGAGCGGGTGCTCGGCAACGTCATCGCCGCCGGTATCAAGCTGATGTTGCTCGCGGTCATCGTCGGTATGGGCTCGACGCTGTTCGGCTCCTTCGCCGCGTCGTTCGCGGGCGGCGATATTACGCTGGAGCAGGCGGCCTCCACCGTCCTCGGCGCTCTCTCGATCTTCATGCTCGGCATCTTCGGCCCCGGCATCGCCGCCGGCCTCGTCTCCGGCGCGCCGCAACTCGGCGCCGGCGCCGCCGTCGGATCGGTTGCCGGCCTCGCCATCGGCGGCGCGGCCGCCGCCGGGGCGGTAGCCGGAGGGGCGCGTGCTCTCGGCGCCGGCGCGAGCGGTGCGACCCGCGCGGCTTCCTCCATGGCTGGCAGGGCAAGCGGTGCGTACGGCCTCGGCCGCGCCGCGTCGGGTGTGTCTGGCGCCGCGGGTGTGACAGCTGGCGCCGCCGGCGTCGCCCGTGCCGGTGCCGGCGCTGTCGGTCAAGGCGTCCGCAGCGTTGTGGGACGCGCGACATCGGGGGCGCGGCAATCCTTTGCAGACGGTCAAAGAGGCGCGTTTGCCGCCACGGGCGGCACCCTTCCAGGCAGCGAAGCGTCGACAACTACCGCGGCCGCGAGCGGCGCACCGGACTGGGCGCGGAAGCTGCGTCGTGACCAGCGCATGCGCGAGGGCGCGACGGTTGCCGCCCATACCGTCCGCGATGGCGACAGACCCGCCTCCGGCGAAAACCCCAGATTGAGGGATGACGATTGATGTTTAAACGTTCGACAACGACCTATGGCGATACGCCCGAGCCCGTGACGCCTTACCAGAAGGCGGCCCAGGTCTGGGACGAGCGTATCGGGTCGGCCCGCGTCCAGGCGCGCAACTGGCGGCTTATGGCCTTCGGCTGTCTGGCGCTGACGATCGGGCTCTCCGGCGGCGTCATCTGGCAGGCCGGGCGCAGCACCATCACTCCCTATGTGGTCGAAGTCGATACGCTCGGCGAGGTGCGCGCTGTGGGCCCGGCGACTGTAAGCTACGAGCCGACCGACGCTCAGATCGCCTACCATTTGGCACGCTTCATCGAGAACGTCCGGTCGCTGTCGATCGATCCGATCGTTGTGCGACAGAATTGGCTACGCGCCTACGACTACGCCACGGCGCCGGCCGCCAACACGCTCAACGACTACGCCCGCGAAAACGACCCGTTCTCAAGAGTGGGTCAGCGCACCGTCACCGTCGAGGTCACCAGCGTCGTGCGGTCATCCGGCGACAGCTTCGATGTGCGCTGGCAGGAGCGATCTTACGAGAACGGCACGCTCGCCGAAACCAAGCGATACACCGCGGTCCTCTCCATCGTGCTGCAGCGTCCCCGTACGGAGGAGACGCTCAGGAAGAACCCCCTCGGCATCTATGTCCACGCGCTCAATTGGAGCCGCGACCTCATCTCGGGAGACAACCAATGAAGAAATCGATGATCCTCGTTATATCCGGCTTGCTCGCCGCCTGTGCGACAAAGCAACCGCCGCCAGAGATCAGTTTCGATGCGGAGGATTTTAACGCCGCTGCATTGACCGCCGAGCCACGACGGCCTGTCCAGATCGTGACCATACCCGAGCCGCTGCCGCTGCCGGGGCAGTTGAAGCGGCTGCCGGGCGAGCGCAGGCGCGACGAGAATTCCCGGCCACCGGAGGACCGGGTGGTTGATGCGAACGAGGCCGCCAAGGTCGAGCCGACGGCCGACGGCTACATCAATGCGGTCCAAGTCTACCCCTACACCGAAGGCGCGCTCTACCAGCTCTACACCGCGCCGGAGAATGTCAGCACCATCGCCCTCCAGCCTGGCGAAGAGATCGTCGCCGTCTCAGCGGGCGACACGGTTCGCTGGGTCATCGGCGATACCGTCAGCGGATCGGGAGACACGGCCCGCGCCCATGTACTGGTGAAGCCGATCGCCGAGGATCTTCGGACCAACCTCGTCATCGTTACCGACCGGCGCGCCTATCACCTGGAGCTCACCAGCACGCCGGAGACATATATGGCGTCGGTCTCCTGGCACTATCCGCGAGATGAGCCTCTGGCGCTCACACGCCGCAACGCGGCGGCCGAGGAGGCCGCGGACCGGGTGATTGATAGCGGGCTCGATATCGACAAGCTGCGCTTCCGCTATGCCGTCAGCGGAGACACGCCGCCCTGGCGGCCGGTGCGCGTCTTCGACGATACCCACAAGGTCTACATCCAGTTCCCGGCCCGGCTCGACCAGGGCGAGGCGCCGCCGCTCTTCGTCGTCGGGCCGGACGGCGAAAACCAGCTCGTCAACTATCGCGTCCGCGGCCACTACTACATCGTCGACCGGCTGTTCGCCGCCGCCGAATTGCGGCTCGGCGAGGACCCGCAACAGGTCGTGCGCATCACCCGCACCGACGGCCGGGCAGCCGTATCGAGTCGGTCCGCTCAAGTGAACGAGACCGACTTACATGAGCATGAGGATCGCCGATGACGCCTCCCAAAGAGGACGACACGGGGCGTCCCGAGTCGCCAGGCACGGCCCTCCCGAAGGTCGACCCGGAAGAGCTCGCGTTGCGCGCCAAGCCGCGCCCGGTCACGCGGATCAACCGCCGGGTGCTGATCCTGCTCTTGGGGACGGGGCTGCTGCTGATCTTCGGCGCCACCATCTTCGCCCTCGACCCGCCGCGGCTGTTCGACCGGAGCGATACCGGACGGGAACTCTACCGGACCGACAACAACCCGACGCCGGACGGCCTCGAAGGCCTGCCACGCAGCTACAGTGATTTGCCGAAACCGCCCGTGGAACTCGGGCCGCCGCTTCCCGGAGACCTTGGCGGCGCCGTATTGGGCGCGGAGCGGGAGCTCGGCATCCAGGCCACGCCGGATCTGCCGTTTCGTCCGAGCCCCGAGGACGATGCGGCGCGCGCCGAACGCATCCGCCAGGCTCGTCTGGCGCAGCAAGGCCGCGAGGCCGGCGTGTTCTTCCAGCTCACGTCCCGGACAGCGACTGCCGCTGAGGCGGATGTTCCGAGAGCCCAGGCGCCCATAGCGCCGGACCGCAATCCCTTCGACGTGCTGCGCACCGCGGACGCTGACAGGGGGCTCGGCCTTGACCTTGCGAACGACCAAAACCTGCAAGGCCGCAAGCTCGATTTCCTGAACCAGGGCGTCGATGCCGAAATCTACAATCCACATGTTCTGCGGGATCCGGCCTCGCCCTATCAGGTCATGGCAGGCACGATCATCTCCGCAAGCCTCGTCACCGGCATCAATTCCGACTTGCCGGGCCGCGTCATCGCTCAGGTGACCGAGAACGTCTATGACACCGTCTCGGGGGCCTATCTTCTGATCCCGCAGGGTTCCCGTATCGTCGGGACCTATGACAGCGTCGTCGCCTTCGGCCAGGAGCGCGCGCTCGTCGTCTGGCAGCGGATCATCATGCCCGACGGCTCGTCGGTCGTGATCGAGAACCTGCCGGCCACGGACACCGCCGGCTATGCCGGTCTGGAGGATGAGGTCAATTTTCACACCTGGCGGCTCTTGAAAGGCATCGTGCTATCGACGCTGCTTGGAGTCGCGACGGAGCTCACCTTCGGTGACGACGAAGACGTCCTCGTCGAGGCGATCCGCGAGTCGACCCAGGACAGCGCCAACCAAGTCGGTCAGCGCATCACCGACCGCAACCTCAACATTCAGCCCACCATCAACATCCGTCCCGGTTGGCCGCTTCGCATCATCGTCAATAAGGACATGGTGCTCCGGCCCTATCGCGGATGAGGAGACGCCCATGACGCTCAAGCTCGACAAGCTCCCGGACCGCGAGGCGGTGAAGATCACTTTCACCGCAAGCGCCGAGCTCAAGACTGCCCTCAACGACTACGCAGAAATCTACCGGCGCAGGTACGGCCAGAAGGAGAACGTCGCCGACCTCATCCCGTTCATGCTGGAGGCGTTCATTAACGCCGATCCCGGTTTCAAACGCGCGCGCAAAGAGCTCGAAAACGTGCGCGCATCTTCCCCGCCCACCAAAGCAACGGAGGTTTGACCCATGGCCACGATAGGCAGTTTTACAGCCGGCAAGGACGGCTATACCGGAACGATCCGGACCCTGACGGTGAACGTCAAGGCCAGGATAGTTGCCAATGACCAGAAGAAGAGCGAGGGCGCGCCGGATTTTCGGGTCTATGCAGGGCGCGCCGAGCTAGGCGCAGCCTGGAAGGCGCAGACGAACGGCGAAGAGCCTCGCGATTATCTCAGCGTCCAACTCGACGACCCTAGCTTCCCCGAACCCATTCGTGCGGCACTGTTCGAAGAGGACGGCGCGGCGTTTCTGGTTTGGAATCGCAAGCCGGATTAAGACCGGCCTTTCAGTGAATTGTAACGCTCCACTGCGATCCATAAGGCAAACAGTCGCTACACCTCACCCCAGAACAGGCAGAGCTTCACGCCGCATAACCCGGTGTCCACACTATCGGGGGAAGATCAAGAGCTTCCTCCTCATTACTGAGGACAGTTGAGCGCGGCTCCTTCGGCCCCATCGGCGCATCGTCAACACCATGGCGCTTCCGCCACTTCGCCACCGTCTTGGGATTGATCGCGTACTTCGTGCTCAAGTTCGAGATCGAAGCCTGCGATCGCTGTATTGCGGCTCAGACAGCATGCGTGGTCGTGGCGCATCTGTGGAGTACCTGGCCCATAGTTCCTCCTGAAAGTGATGGCAGAAAGATAGACCATCACATTCCGGGACTAAACTTCTAGGGTCGCATCAACGCGGGCTCAAGCCCATTTCCTCTGAAACTGCCAAGCGTATGCGTCAGTAGCGGTGAAAATACCAACCAGCGATCTGGCCGGCGTTGCGCAATCTGGCCAATCCCTGTTCGGCATTCACAATGCTGATGTTAGGCGCATTGTTATTTTCGGCGGCGGGATTCCCCTTAAGAACGGTGACAAGATTGTTGGAGGCATAGGCGTTAGCTGAGGCTCCGTGGAAGACGATGTACAATGCGCCGAGGCCGGTGTCAGAATGTTCGAGGCACTTTAACTAGGCTCGCTTCCTGACAAGTGGAGATCATCAGGGGCGCGGGGTCGTTTATTGGTGATGATCGTCATTTAGTCAGTCGCCCGTGAAGAACTCGAAGCGAAGCGGCTTCAGGTGAACGGGGTCGACACGCCGAAGCCTAAAGAGCGGCTTATGCGAACCATCCTGGGCGGCATGACCACACCTCTCAGCTGGCCAAACTGTCAGGTGAATACCCTCTCATCACAGATTTGAGAATCACGGAGGGCTCGATTGCAGACAGCTTTAGGGATTTCTTTTTGCAACGCTAAAAAAGGCCTTGGCCTGCATACCGACAACCTTCATTAGCCTTCCGTCTGGATGGCGGGAGCGGTACAAGTGATGATGAAGCCGGAAAGATTGATGCCGCGACGTCGCCGCTATTTTCTCTTTCCATTCAGCAGCGTAGTTTTCTGACGGTATATCTGACGGTATGCGCATGTTGCCGCACTAAATGTCCCTTATAAATTAGAATGTTACGGCGACAGGAAACAATGGAGTGGGAATGATTCGGATGCTGTCGACGTCTATCGGTAGCTATCGAGAAATCCATATAAACATCCGATAAAAAATAATTTTCTCTCGCTTCCTATCGTAGCCTATCGCTGTCCAACGGCTCAAGATGACGGTATATTCGACGGTATCGTCCACGCTTGTTTTAGTCGCGGATAGTGAGTACCGTCATGGGAGATCGCCCCTGTGAC
>JGI12210J13797_11139532_pt1 | contig 17579 bp, 14 predicted proteins | sample ElkSlonscriptome_3_FD_13797 | JGI IMG/M metagenome (IMG submission 13797)
CGGGCAGTTTCGTCATAATCCAGGGTCCATAATTCTGGCCGCAATTCAGCAGGCCTGTCCCTGTGTTGTACGTTACAAACGGCCAAAAAGTTTCACTCCCGCCCCTCCGCGCCCAAGCGGCTCAGAACTCGGTGATTTCGACTTCCAGCTTGCGGAAACCATGGACGAAGTTCGCCCGCACCCGCTCCACGTCACCTGCGACATGCACGCGCATCCGGCGTTCGTGCATTTCTTCGAGGAGAACGCGCAATTGCAGTTCGGCAAGGCGCGCACCCACGCAGCGGTGAATGCCATAGCCAAAGGCGATGTGCCGACGGGCATTGTCACGCTCAATATCCAGTTTGTGCGGATCTTCGAACACGCTCTCTTCGCGGTTCGCGCCCAGATACCACAACACGACCTTGTCGCCCTTCCTGATGGTCTGGCCGAACACTTCAGTGTCTTCGGTGCAGGTCCGGCGCATATGCGCCAGCGGGGTCTGGTAACGCAGGCATTCCTGCACCGCGTTCGGGATCAGGTCAGGGTTTTCCTCAAACTTCTTGCGCTGGTCCGGAAACTGATCAAGCGAATGGATGATACCGCTCATCGTGTTACGGGTCGTATCGTTGCCGCCCACAATCAGCAGCACCAGATTGCCCATGAATTCCATCGGGTCCATCTGGTTCATCGCGTCGGAATGGATCATCATTGAAATCAGATCATTGCCCGGCTCTTTTTCCTGCGCCTTTTTCATCCAGAGCTGCTGGAAATAGGCCGCCATTTCATGAAGTATACCGCGGCGGAAATCGTCCAGTTCGCGCACCGTGGCCAGCTCTGTATCGCCTGACCAGTCAGACCAGAATGTCAGCAGGCGGCGGTCTTCCCATGGAAAATCGAACAGCAGGGCGAGCATGCCGGTGGTCAGCTCGATCGAGACCTTGTCGACCCAGTCGAACACTTCCCCGCGCGGCAGCGTGTCGAGCAGTTCGCCTGTCCGCGCTCGGATGTCGGGTTCCATGTCGGCCATCGCGGACGGCGTGAATTTGGGGGCAACAGTGCGGCGCTGACCGGTGTGCTTGGGACGATCCATCGCAATGAACATCGGCAGGTCGAAACGCTCCTGACCCTCAGGCAAATCGTCATCATCGGGGCGTTCAAGAATGGTTATGCCGCCATATTCCCAGCTCGACGAGAACGTCTCTGGCAAAGCCTCAATATGCTGGATTGCCTTGTGCCCGACCACAGCCCAATAGGGGCCGAACGGGCTTTCATCGATGTAGTGCAGCGGGCCTGCCTTTTGCATTTCTGCAAAGATCGGTTGCCAGCGGTTTTCCGCGTAGATGTCAGAGCGGCTCACGTCCCATTTGTGGGGATGCTCTGGTTTGTCCTCGGGGTGCTGCGCAAAATGCGTTTTCAGCGCTTCATAAGCCGTTGGAGACTTGCGCCATTGCGGCGTTTCGGAATCGGCTTCGGGGGCAATCGTGGCCATGGCTGTACCTCTCTCTCGAATGAAGAGCGGAGGCTTGCGATTTTTCACTATGATTCCCGCTCCAAGTACATCCTGCCTTAACTGACACCAGTGTCAATAGTCGGTTGCGATTTGCGACTTATTCGGCGGGTTCCAGTTGAGCATCGGGCATCGCGGCTTTGCGCCCTCCGAACAGGGGCCCGAACACTGGTGTCTTGGCGCGCCCTGCGCCGCCCGATTTCATCACTCGCTTGCGGAACAGCAATGACCCGCCCTTGACCAGCAGCATCACTGCAAGCGCCTGCCAGGCGATTGCCGCTGCGTGGACCCACAAAGTCTCCTCAATCGCGGCGCGTGCCAGCATTGCAAAGGGTGAGGACAGCGGGAAAACAACCGCGAACAGCTCAATTGAGGACCCGGTATCCGTCACCGTCGCCATCGCGACGAAGAAGACCATCAGCTGCATCATTGTGACGGGCATCGACATGGTCTGCACTTCGCGAACGCTGGATGCCATTCCGCCAATTGTCAGGAACAGCGATCCCAGCAGCAGATAGGCCATCGAGAAATAGATGATGCCCAGTGTCAGGAACATCGGCCATCCCAGCGCGGGGCCGGGCAGTTCGCGGTAATTGGTCTGTGTCACCGTCACAATCGCGTCTTCGGCAATCGCCCAGAAACCCCAGCCGAGCGTGCCCCAGACAGCAATCCCGATAAAACTGACGCCCAGCATCGCAAACAGCTTGCCCATGAACACCGCATCCATTGGCAACGCCGCAGCGAGGATTTCTATGATCTTGTTGCCCTTTTCCTCGGCAAGGTTGGACAGCACCATTCCCCCCAGCAGCATTGTGAGGAGGAACAGCACCATTTGCGCGGCCTGCGCGGTGCGAATGCGGTTGGCGCGTTCGGATGCGCCACTGGTTGCGACAATTTGATTGGCGGCTTGCGGGAATTGCGAGGGCGATGTGCTCAGCGCGGTCGCGGCGATCAGTTCGATCGGCCCTTGCCAGCGATTTACCTGACCTTGCGTACCCACAAGCTCGGGCGCATCAAGGGTGCCTGTCAGAACAGCGGCATAGTTCCCGCGCCGCGCATCAAGGTATGCGCGGGCATCAAAGTCATCGCTCTCACTGGCCTCCGCAATTGGCTTCAACACCGGCACAGCGCCGCCCAATTGGGGCCGCAAACGGTCGGCCGCCGATTGCATCGCCGCGTTATCGGAGGCGCTCATCGCAATACCGATTTCCATGCTGACGGTGGCTTGCGAGTTGGATTTGCCAATGCTGCCGGCGAGGCCACCGACCAGCACCGGGAAGAGCGGCCCGATCAGGAAAAACAGGAATGCGCGGCTGAACAGCACTGCGATGAAATCGCGCCGGGCGATTACCCATGCCGCTTCAAAGAAAGAGAGGCGCGGATTGGCATTAAGGGCGTTCTGATCGCTCATGCGGTGTTCGCTCATGATGTGCTCGCTCATTTTTGGCCCTCTTGCGCGTCGGCTTCAAGCTGTCGCGCGGCCGCTTCGCCTGCGATCGCGACAAAGGCATCGTGCAGGCCTGCACGCTCAATCGAGAGAGAAAGGATCCCCGCTTCGCCTTCTATCAGACTTTTGAGCAGCGGCTCCACACCGCTTTCAGGCAGCGGAAAATAGAAAAAATCGCCTTCGCGGCGTGTCCCCTCAGGCAAAGCGGCGGTCCAGCCACCTTCGCGCGCGCGAGTTTCCAGACGGACCTGTGCAGGGATGCGGTCACGCGCGGTTTCAACGCTGCCAGCATAGGGCACGCGGCCTCCTGCGATGATGGCCACGCCTTCGCACAGACGCTCTGCATGGTGGATCACGTGAGTGGAAAAGATCACCGTCACACCATCTTCGGACAAGGCGCGGATCATCCGCTCAAGCTTGCCCTGATTGATCGCGTCAAGGCCGGAGAATGGCTCGTCCAGAACCACCAGGCGCGGGCGATGGACCAGCGTGCCGAGCAGCTGGACGGTCTGCGCCATGCCTTTGGAAAGCTGGCGGATGGTGCGGTCGGCGGCGTGGGACAGGTCATGGCGTTTAAGCAGCTCGACTGCCCGCTTGCGCCCCTCGGCCAGCGGCAGGCCGCGCAGCGCGCCCATAAAGGCAATCGCCTCAATGCACTTCATCGCGGGATACAGCCCGCGTTCCTCCGGCAGATAGCCGATCAGGCGCCCGATATCGTGCGGACGGTCATGGCCGAAGACGCGGCGCACGCCTTCATCCGGATCGATAATACCCAACAGCATCCGCAATGTCGTGGTCTTGCCAGCGCCGTTCGGTCCCAGCACTCCATAGATTGCACCTTCGGGCACGCTCAGATCGACCCCGTCGACGGCGCGTGTCCCGTCAAAACTCTTCACCAGCCCGCGAGCCTCGATCGCAAGGGAGCGCCCGTCATTAAGGGTACCGCCGCTTGCCTGTTTGCTCGCCGACATCAGATCGCCTACTGCCATATCCATGCCTCCGGTAGTTAATGCGCGCAGCTAAACGGGAGTAACCCCAAATATGGTTAATGGCGGCGTTACCATAAATTCTCACGAAACTCTGGAATCGCGGATAACAGCGCAGGCGCGCACGCTGGGTTTCGCGTCGTGCGGCATGACGGCGGCTGGCGAAGACCCCGTGCGTGCGCGGCGTCTGGAGGAATGGCTGGGAGAGGGGCACCACGGGTCAATGGAGTGGATGGAGGCGCGGCTGGAGCATCGCCGCTCTCCGCAAGGCCTGTGGCCCGAGGCGCGCTCGGTCATCGCATTGGGCATGAGTTATGCGCCGGGGCACGACCCGATGGCGCTGGAAGAGGCAAGGAGCCATGCACGCATATCGGTCTATGCGCAGGGCAAGGATTACCACGATGTCGTCAAGAAACGGCTGAAGGCGCTGGCGCGGTGGCTGGTGGCACAGGAGCCGGAGGCAGGCGTCAAAGTCTTCGTCGATACCGCGCCCGTGATGGAAAAGCCTTTGGGTGAAGCGGCGGGGATCGGGTGGCAGGGCAAGCACACCAATCTGGTCAGCCCCGAACATGGCAGCTGGCTGTTTCTGGGCGCAATCTATACGACCCTTGAACTGGCACAGAGCGGGGCACAACGCGACCAGTGCGGGTCCTGCAGAGCGTGTCTGGATGCTTGCCCGACCGATGCGTTTCCCTCGCCCTATGTCATCGATGCGCGGCGTTGCATTTCCTATCTCACCATCGAGCATAAAGGCGAGATCCCGCACGAATTTCGCGAAGCCTTGGGCAATCGCATCTATGGCTGCGATGATTGTCTGGCGGTGTGCCCGTGGAACAAGTTTGCGCAAGAAGCGCATGCCGCGCGCGAATTTCTGCCGCGCGCCGAACTGGTCTCTCCGCGCCTTGGCGAATTGCTGGCGCTGGATGATGCAAGTTTTCGCAAGCTGTTTTCCGGCTCCCCGATCAAGCGGATCGGGCGGGACAGATTCGTGCGCAATTGCCTGTATGCCGCGGGCAACAGCGCGGATGCCGCGCTGATCGCGCCGGTTGAGGTTTTGGCAAACGACCCCGATCCCGCGGTCGCCGATGCTGCGCATTGGGCGCTAAAACGCCTTAAATCAGATCTTTAAGCGGTACTTCGGGATCAGTCAGGATTGCCGGATCAATCCGGTCGGGGCGCGATTCCAGCAATTTGCGGCCCTGCACATAATCCTTCATCGTTCCCACGCAGTCAAAGGCGATGGGTCGACCTTCCTTCATATAGACCACTGTGAATTTACGCGTATCCGGATCGCCGCGCACCAGTGTCTGATCATAACCCAGGTTTAGTCCGGCGGTCTGAAGTTTCAGGTCAAACTGGTTGGACCAGAACCATGGGAGCGCTTCATAAGGCTGTTTGTCGCCCATGATCGCCTTGGCGGCGGTGTTGGCCATATCATTGGCGTTCTGGACCGATTCCAGCCGGATAACCGCGCTGTCGGCATAGGCATTCACATGCGCCGCGCAGTCACCGATGGCATAGATATCATCCAGCGTGGTGCGGCAGCAGAAATCAACATCGACGCCGTTCGATCCCGCCGCGCCCGCCGCGATCAGCGGCGCGACCGCGGGCACAATGCCGATCCCGACGATCACCATATCGCAGGCGATATCCTCTCCGGTATCCAGCGCCACACCGGTTACGGCTCCATCCGAGCCGAGGATCTCTTTCAGCCCGCTCGACAGCCGGATATCGACGCCCTGCCGGCGGTGCTCGTCTTCGTAAAAGCGCGAAAGCGGCTCGCCTGCGACACGGGCAAGCACACGGTCCTGCATTTCGATCACGGTCACTTCGCAGCCAAGCTTGCGCAGGACCGCCGCCGCTTCCAGCCCAACATAACCGCCGCCCACTACCACAGAGCGCCGAGCGCCTGCGTCCAGAGCGGCCATCATCGCATCCGCGTCATTTTTGTCGCGCACATAGAACACACCGCGAAGGCCAGCGCCCGGGCATGACAGCCGGCGTGGATCGCCGCCGCCTGCCCAGATCAGCTTGCGAAAGGCGAAGGTCGTCCCGTCACTCAGTTTAAGGGTGTGCGCAGCCGCATCAATCGCGGTGACAGCGGCCCCCAGATGCAAGTCAATGCCTTTACCGGCCCAGAATTTCTCCGGGCGGATCATGATGCGTTCAAACGGCTTGTCCCCGGCGAGGTACTCCTTGGACAACGGCGGGCGTTCATAAGGCGGCACAGTGTCGCGCCCGATCATGACAATGCGCCCCTCATGCCCCTGCTGGCGCAAGGCGATCGCTGCCTGCGCCCCGCCATGGCCTGTACCGACGATGACGATATCCGCGCTTTGCACCTTTTCGTCCATCGGTGTGTTGCCCATAGGTTTTTCCTCCCGAGTTATTGGGCGGGACTGGTCGCGCCTCTTGGCCGACCCGTCAAGCGGTCAAAATGATGGCTCCGCTCTTTCTCACCGTTCCAGCAGGTTGCGCGCCTGACTAGCGATCTGCGCCAGCATGGCTGGCGCGATGGGCTGCTGTGTTTGGGCGCGGGCGATTACGGCACGGAACTGGGCCACCGCCGCTTCGTTGCGCTGCGCCCATGCATCGACAGTGCTCATCGGATCGCTCTTGCTCGCTTCGTCAGCAAGCAGACGACGAAGAAATTCCAGCCGCATCTGCTGGAAATCACGGGCAAGGCCACTGACGAGCAACCGCTCCCAGATATCGGACGGAGACATGAAGGCCGCCGTGCCCTGCGCCCAATCGAGCCCCAGACGCCCACCCACATCGGTGAAGGCCTGCGTGAGCGGGGTCGGTGCAATGCCGCATTGCAAAGCGAGATTGGCGAGCCCGATCGAGCCGTCCATATCAAACAGGTTGGCGACACGGTGTGCAAGGGGTGCCGGAGCGCCCTGCTCGATAAAGTGAGTACCCAGAGCCGAGGCCCGCTCACGGGTTTCCTGCGTGATCAGATCGCCGCGCGCCTGGCTCAGCGCGGTTACGCCGTCGCGTAAGGCTTTGACCAGATGCGACGCCTCGACCCGACCGGCGCAGGTGCGCAGCACATCGGACATCAGATTGCCCACGGCGGCAGCCAGACGGTCAAACAGCACCAGACGCGCTGTTTCCGGCATCACGCTTTCATCAAGGTCGGCCCACAGTCTTTTGAGGCCGAACAGGCGTTCCACCACGATAAAGGCAGCGGCCACATCGGCCAGGCCAACGCCTTCTTCCTCGGCCAGCTCGAACGCATGGACCAGACCCAGCCGGTTGACGATCCGGTTGGCCAGATCGGTGGCGATCAGTTCGCGCCGCAAACGGTGCTCGCGGATATGCTGGACATAATCCGACTGCATTGCGGTCGGGAACATCGCGATCAGATTGCTCTCCAGCTGCGGATCGTCAGGCAGGCCGCTCGCTTCGATGGCGTCTTGCAGCGCCAGTTTGGTGGAGGACAACAGCACTGCGAGTTCGGGCCGGGTCAGGCCGGTACCCTCAGCCGCACGGCGCACAAAGGTATCAGAATCTGCCAGTCCTTCAGTCACACGGTCGAGCTCGCCGCGTTCCTCAAGTTTCTCGATAAGCCGGAGGAAACTGGGCACTGCATCCGGTCCGCGTGCCTCTGCAATCGAGAGCGCCAGCGCCTGAAGCCGGTTGTCCTCCAGCACAATGTCGGAAACCTCATCGGTCATCGCCTCAAGCAAGGTATTGCGTTCCGCCTCGCCCAATTCACCCGCCCGCACGGCAGCGGCCAGAGCGATCTTGATGTTCACTTCGTTATCCGAGCAATCCACTCCGGCGGAATTGTCGATGAAGTCGGTGTTGATCCGGCCACCCACTCCATTTTCGCTGTTCAGAGCGAACGCGATTCGCCCCGCCTGCGTCACGCCCAGATTGGCGCCTTCGCCAATGACTGTCGCGCCCGCCTCGCGCGCGTCGATGCGCAGCGCGTCATTGGCCGGGTCGCCGCAATCCGCGTGGCTTTCATGCGCGGCCTTCATGTAAGTGCCGATGCCACCGAACCAGATGAGATCGACCTGAGCTTTCAGGATAGCGGTGATGAGCGCGTCCGGTTCTAACTCCCGGCTCTCCAGCCCCAGCATTTCGCACGCCTCGGCAGGGACTTCGATCTGCTTTGCGCTGCGCGGATAGACGCCGCCGCCTGTGGAAATCAGGCTGGCGTCGTAATCCTCCCAGCTGGATCGCGGCAGGTCGAACATGCGCCTGCGCTCGGCCCAGCTGGCGGCGGGATCGGGATCGGGATCGATGAAGATGTGCCGGTGATCGAAGGCCGCCACCAGCTTGATCGCTTTGGAAAGCAGCATGCCGTTGCCAAACACATCGCCCGACATGTCGCCGCAACCGGCCACACGGATGCTTTCGGTTTGAACGTCGACACCCATTTCGAGAAAGTGGCGTTGAACACTGACCCATGCGCCCTTGGCAGTGATGCCCATCGCCTTGTGGTCATAGCCGTTGGATCCGCCGCTGGCGAAGGCATCGTCCAGCCAGAAATCGCGGCTCTGCGCGATGCCATTGGCGACATCGGAGAAACGCGCTGTGCCCTTGTCCGCAGCGACCACGAAATAGGGGTCTTCCCCGTCGAGGATTTGAACGTTTTGCGGGTGGACAACCTCGCCCTCGACAATGTTGTCGGTAATTGACAGCAGCGTGCGGATGAAGACTTCGTAGCTCGCTTGCCCTTCGGCGGCCCAGCCATCGCGGTCTATCGCGGGGTTGGGCAATTGCTTTGGATAAAAACCACCCTTGGCACCGCTCGGCACGATGACGGCGTTCTTCACCTTCTGCGCTTTCATGAGGCCAAGCACTTCTGTGCGGAAATCGTCGCGCCGGTCGGACCAGCGCAGCCCCCCACGCGCCACCGCGCCAGAGCGCAGGTGGATGCCTTCGACCCGGCGTGAATAGACGAAGATCTCGCGCCACGGCACGGGCTTTGGCAGGCCGGGCATAATGCTGGAATCGATTTTGAAAGCGAGCGCCTCTGCTGCTGCAGGCGCAAAGGCATTGGTGCGCAATGTCGCATCAATCGCGGCGCGATAGAGGCGCAGCAAACGATCATCATTGATCGCGGAAACCTGAGCAAGGCCGTTTGCAAACGCCGCTTTCGCTTCGCTGATGCGGGCCGGGCGGTCATCGGCAAAGGCGGGATCGTGGCGGGCGATGAACAGGTCGATCATGGCGCGCGTAACCTGCGGTGCCCCTGCCAGCGCATCGACGACCGTATAGATCGTAAAGCCCATGCCGGTCTGGCGCAGATAGCGATAGATCGCGCGCAGCCATTCCGCCTCGCGCGCGCTCAATCCGGTGTCGATCACCAGCCGGTTGAACGGGTCATCCTCGGCATAGCCATTGAGCACTTCGGCAATCGCTGCCTCAATCGCAGGCGCGCGGTCGAGCACGGTTTGCGCGCCGGCCCCCGCAGGCATTTCCAAGGTGAAGTCGTGGATCGTTCCCAGCGTTCCATCGGCAAGGCTGGTGGCGAATTGCGTCATCGCGCGAAAGCCGAAATTCTCGAGCGCGGGCACGGCGTCAGACAGAGCGAGTTCGCCGCTCGTATGATAGACTTTCAAGCGCAGACATTCCGCCGGATCATGCGCCAGACGGTACAATCGCGCATCGCGTGCATTCGCTGTCCTTCCCCACCTTGCGGCCAGAGCGCGTAGCCGTGCAATGTCCAGCGCTGCTTCGCTTGCCCCGTATTCGCTGCGATAGCTTTGCGGAAAGGCATCGGCATAACGCTGTGCAATCGCTGCGGCCCGTGAGCCGCTGTCGCCTTGCGTCAGCGCCTCTTCCACCGCCTCGCGCCAGCCGCGCAGCAGGTCTTCCAATTGCCGCTCGATCGGGCTGGCATCAGGCACTTTTGCAGTGGCGCGCGTGTCCAGCAGGAATTGCAGCATGGCCAGCGCGCCGCCTTGAACCTCAAGACTCCAGTCGAGCACGACACTGCCCGGAATCTGCATCAGGAGCGCCTGTATCTCAAGCCGCACTGCGGTCGAAAGCATATCGCGCGGCAACCATACAAATGCAAAGACATGACGTTCGAGCGGGGAATTAACCATCACGAGGCGCGGGCGCGGCCTGTCGACCAGGCTCATCATCGTGGTAGACAATTGCCGCGCCGCCGCCGTGCTGAATCCGATGAGCAGATCATGCGGCAATGTGGTGAACGCGTGGACCAAGGCTTTCCCCGTATGGCCATCGGGCCGGAAGCCGAACTCTTTGGTGATCGCATCGACGCGTGCACGCAGGACGGGCACTTCGCTGGGCGGAGTGGAAAGCGCCGCACTGGTCCAGACACCGGCATGCACGGACAGGGCGGTGATCGCGCCTGCCTCGAAATGGGGGACGATGAACAGGTCTAGCGCCGCGCGGCGGTGCACGCTTGAAAGACGGTTCGCCTTCAGAATCAACAGCGTGCGCCGGATGCCATTGGCGTCGGGTTCTTCAAACCACTGGAACGCGCGATCATAGGAAGCATCGGCCAGCAGCTCTTTCGCGCTTTTCCGGCAAATGCCCAGAATATCGGTCAGGCTGCCGTCGCGGTGGCGCGTCACATGGCCAAGCTGTGTGAGCATCCCCTCATTCAGCCATTGCAGCAGCTTTGCCTCTTCCCCGGCAAACGGTGTGGTATGCTGCGCCAAAGCCGCTGCGTCCGCCTGCATCGCGTCCTGCAAATCAGGCCAATCGGTCACAGCGGCGCGCACATCGCCCAGAGTCATGCGCAATTGCGCGACCAGATCGCGGCGCTGGCGGGCATCCACGCGCGGCGTTTCGATATAGACCATCGATTCCGAGCGGCCATTTGCGTCCGCAGCACCAATCGCGGTCAGTTCGCCCGCATCATTGCGCGTCACCGGCACTATCGGGTGGACCAGCACATCGATGCCCAGGCCCAAAGCCGTGATCGTCGCGGCAATCGAATCGACGATGAAGGGCATATCATCGTTGATGATGCCAATGCGCAGGCGGCGGCGGCCCGTAGTGCTGGATTCGAGCAGCAGGGCAGAACGATCAGCATCGCGTACAAAGCCTGCGGAGACGAGAAACTCGGCGGTTTGTGTCAGCGTCTCTTCATTCAGCGGGGTGTCGCCCGGCAGGATCGAAGCCTGCAGATGCGGGATCAGCGCATCGCGCAATTCGGCTTTGATTTTCGGAGTATTCGACACGGTGCTCTCCCGATGCTCATGTGCCGGTAAAGGGATGCAGGTGGAATTAAATTATGCCTGCATATTCTTATCGTTCTCGATTACAGCGAATGTTGCCTGCCATGCAAGAACTGCTTGATGGACGAGAATTATTGGGCAAGCTCGGCCCGTGCCGCATCCTTCATCACATGCAACGTCAGCTCAAGCGAGCGGATGCGCGCATCGGGATCATAGGTAGACCCGCACAGCAGTATTTCATCAGCGCCGGTGCGTTTGACGAAGGCTTCGATTGTGGCGCGCACCTGCGCGGGAGTGCCAGTCGCGCCAGCCTGTCCGATATGCGCCAGCATCGCCTTAGCCGGGGCGGGAAGGGTGCTCAAATAGTCGGCCACTGGCGCTGGCAGGCGGCCCGGAGTGCCGGTGCGCAAGGCTACAAAGGCCTGTTGCTGGCTCGACGCCATCAGTTCGGCCTGTTCCCGCGTGTCGGCGGCAAAGACATTCATCGCGACCATGACATGCGGTTTCGCAAGCGCTTCGGACGGTTCGAACGTCCGGCGATACACATCGAGCGCTTCGTCCAGATGATCGGGCGCGAAGTGCGCGGCAAATGCATATGGCAGGCCAAGCTTCGCCGCCAGCTGCGCGCCGAACAGGCTTGATCCCAGCATCCACAGCTGAACCTGCGCGCCAAGGCCGGGCGTTGCGGTCAATGGCAGATCAAGATCGCCCGTCAGCAGCGCGCGCAATTCCACCACATCTTGAGGGAAATACTCGGAGGCCTGCGCCAAGTTCTTGCGCAAGGCGCGCTGCAATTCCGGACCTGCGCCCGGCGCCCTGCCAAGGCCCAGATCAATCCGTCCGGGGAACAGCGCATCCAGCGTGCCGAATTGCTCGGCAATCTGGAAAGGGGTGTGATTGGGCAACATGATACCGCCCGCGCCGATGCGGATGCGGTCCGTGGCGTTACCGATATGCGCGAGCACGACCGAGGTTGCGCCGCCCGCAATCCCCTGCATCGCGTGATGTTCCGCGACCCAGAAGCGACTGCAACCCGCGGCTTCGGCGGCTTTTGCCAAAGCGGTGGTCGCGGCGAAGGCTTCGGCAACGCTGCCCCCTTCGCGAACGGGTACAAGATCGAGGACAGAGAACTGGGTCATCATCTGGGCTCCACTGTTTCCGTTGCCGGTTCAGGCGACTGCGCTTCGGGCTGAGGCGCGGTTGGTTCTGCGCCGATCTGGGCAAGGTACTGCGTTGCGGTCGTCGCGGCTATACTTTGCGGCGCTGTTTCCATCACTGACTGCCATGATGCGCGCGCGGCATCCTCTCGGCCCGAGAGCACCGCGATTACGCCCGCTTCCAGTCCGATCTCCGCATCCTGCGGCGCGAGTGCGGCGGCTTGCTCAATCGCGGCCTGCGCATCGCCCAGCCGATTGAGCCGGCGCAGCAAGGTCGCTTTCAGCAGCCAGCCTTCTGACGCTTCGGATGCAAGGCTGATCGCGGTATCGAGCGGGGCGAGCGCTTCCTCTCCCCGGCCCAGCGCGACCAGAGCACGGCTCATATCCAGCGCCGCGATCACTTGCAGCGGCGCGGAAGCAGCGGTCTGCGCGTCGCTTTGTGCGGTGGCGAGATAAGCCAGCGCTTGCTGCGGATCACCACCGACAAGCGCGGCATTGCCCGCCATCGCGCCGAACCGCGCGCGGGCACGGGCCTCGTCCGCAGGCGTTTCATCGCGCGCGGCAATAAAGGCGGTGCGCGCATCATCCCACAGCCCCAGCTCGGTCGAGGCCAGGCCAAGGCAGTGATTGGCAATGATCCGTTCCGATCCAATGGCTCCGCTCAGTTTGATCTGGGCCTGGGAATGCGCGCGGGCGGGATCCTCGTCGATCTGGTTGAGGCATTCCGCCAGCCATGCCGCCGTTGGGTCGGTGATCTTGGCCGCATCCGCAGGACGTGCAGGCCGGTTCGCCAATTCGTCCGGAACGCCCAATGGCGATGCGCCATTCGGATTAGGGCCGATTTGCAGCAGCGCGAGCGGGAGGAGGAGGTGAAGGGGGGTCATAGTGTGTGGTCAGGGGTACTTTGGTAAAAACCATCGGTTTGGGCCATCAACAGTGCGATATCCTGATCGCGTGAGAGGCGGTGGTCGCCATCCTTTACCAGTGTCACCTGTACATCATCTGTATCAAGCGCGCGTGCGAGTTTCAGGCTTGTCTCCCACGGCACATCCGCATCGCGCTGGCCATGCAGCAGGCGCACGGGGCAGCCGATCGGGATGGCGCGCTCCATCTCTTTGGTGAGCATCAGATTGGCCTCACCATCGGCGAATAAGCCGGGATGCGTCGGCGTTGGTTCGGGGCCGTAGGGATTGTCTTCATACACCGTCTCCCCCGCCGCCATTCTTGCGCGCTGTTCATCGGTAAAGCCCCATCGCGTGAAATCTGGCGCAGAGGCGATGCCGATAATCCCGGCCAGCTTCTCTCCCAAGGCGAGGCCCACCATCAGCATCAGCCATCCGCCCATCGAAGAGCCGACCAGCAGGACTTTGCCTCCAACCTGCGCCTCGATCACCGCCAGCACTTCATCACGCCAGCGTGACAGCGTGCCATCGGCGAAATCACCCGAACTTGCGCCGCATCCTGAATAGTCGAGCAGCAAACACCCGCGACCCTTTGCCACCGCCGCTTCAAACAATGCCGTCGCCTTGCTGCCTGACATGTCCGACATATAGCCGGGCAGGAACACCAGTGTCGGTCCCGAACCTTTCGTGTGCCGAAAGGCAATGCGGCGGGCGTTGCCATCGTCAGAAGCGCCCATCTCGTGAAATCGAATATCGCTCATGGCGTCAGGTCATGCCCGCGAGCGGCGCTGCAATGCAAGTCCGGTCATGCAGACCCGGCAATGCATCAAATGTCACACCTTCGCCATAACGTGCTCTTATGGGACGCGGTATGTTCAAAACCGACAGCACGCCCCGCTCATCGGGCCAACCCGCCAATCCCGCCACCAACGTCACGCGTCGCGGCGTCTTTGGTCTGGCCGGAGCCTCCGCCGCACTCGTTGCATCGCCCGTCACAGCGCGCGGTTTCGGCAGCGGATTTACGCACAGTGTCGCCAGCGGAGAACCCGCCACAGATCGCGTGCTGCTATGGACGCGTTATGTCGGCGAGGCTGAAACAAAGCTTGAATGGCAGGTCTCAGCCAGCGAGGATTTCAGCCTGACGGTGTCAGAAGGCAGCGTCATGGCCAGTCCCAACCGCGATTGGTGTGCGAAAGCCATCGCCAATGGTCTGGAACCGGATCGCTGGTATTTCTTCCGCTTCACTGCGCCCGATGGCACCACTTCGCCCGTGGGCCGCACGCGCACTCTGCCGCAGGGGCCAACCCAGGCGTTTCGCATGGCGGTGTTCTCCTGCGCGAACTATGGCTTTGGCTGGTTCAACGCCTATGCCCATGCGGCAGAGGCGAACGATGTCGACCTCGCCGTGCATCTGGGCGATTACATCTATGAATATGGCGGCGGCACCTATCCCTCGCCGTCGCAAAAGCATCCCGGGCGCGATCTTCAACCAGTACACGAGATCGTCGCGCTGACCGATTACCGCCTACGCTATGCCACCTATCGCGCGGACCCAGACTTGCAGCGCATTCATCAGGTGCTGCCGATGATCGCGGTGTGGGACGATCACGAAAGCGCGAATGACAGCTGGAAGGACGGCGCACAAAACCACCAGCCTGAAACCGAGGGCGACTGGGCGACGCGCAAGGCGATTGCAAAGCGGGTTTATCGCGAATGGATGCCGGTCTCTGACGAGCCCTATGCCGCCTATGACATCGGCGATCTGGCGACCCTGTTCCGGATAGACACCCGGCTGGAGGGGCGCGAGCAGCAGTTCAGCCTGGAGACCGTGCTGGCGGGCAAGGACAACCCGCAAGCCATGGTGTCCGCGCTCGAAACATTCCGCGATGGCGATTATGCCAATCCTCAGCGCCAATTGCTGGGCGCGGCGCAGGAAGAATGGCTCGCCACCGGCATGGCCGCATCCACCGCGCGCGGCGCGAAATGGCAGGTGCTGGTGCAGCAGGTGCTGATCGGCAAAGTGTCCTCCCCGCCGTCACTGTTGGAGATGCTGGGCGACAATGTCCCCGATTTCGCGAAGAAACGCCTGACTGCCGCAGCTCTCGCCAGCAAAGCGGGCCTGCCGCTCAATATGGACGCATGGGACGGCTATCCCGCCGCACGTGAACGGCTGTTCAAGGCTGCGTTGGAGGCGGATGCCAATCTGGTGGTGCTGGCGGGCGATACTCATAATGCATGGAGTTTCGATCTCGCGCAGGAGGGGGCGAGGGTCGGCGTCGAATTCGGCACGTCCTCGGTCAGCTCACCCGGTTTTGAAAGCTATCTTTCAATGGTCCAGCCCAAGGATATGGCGAGCGCCCTGGTCGGTGCCAACGAAGAGCTGACATGGGCTGACACATCGCAGCGCGGCTATATGACTGTGGAGCTGACCCCCGAGCGCGCGACGACCGAATGGCGCTTCCTCGCGGGGATCAAGCAACGTTCAACTCAGCTGGCCGGGACGCGGCGGGCGAGCGTCGATGTGGCGGCAAACAGGGTTTCAGGGTGAGTGCTGCCCGGCGGAACACGCTCAATCCCGCGAAAAGATCGCCTCGATCGGCAGCTCGAACACTTCGGAAATTGTAAACGCCAGCGGTAGCGAAGGGTCATAGCGGCCCTTCTCGATGGCGTTCACGCTCTGGCGGCTGACGCCGAGGCGCTCGGCGAGGTCGGCTTGCGACCAGTCGCGCTCTGCCCGCAGCACTTTGAGGCGGTTTTTCAAACTGCGCCCCCCATTACACAGCACCCCAAGTGCCGTGCTCGATCCGGTTAACCACTGCGCCGATGATCAGGCCGATAAAGAACGCTACCGCCCAGTAATAGGCGTCGATATGCGGGACGACATCGGCGCTTTCCATAAAGCCCCAGACCGAGGCGAGGCTGAGTGCAAAGCTCGATGCGATCAGCGCCTGCCGTACCACCAGCATCCGCATGAATTCGTCCGTCTCCTCGACAATCAACCGGGCAATCGCCCAGAACACACCGACAATGCCGAGGCCGGGCAGGACCGAGAGGACCATCAACACCTGCCGACTGACATCCCATTCCCGCTCCGCCAGCATCAACACGGCAAAAGTGATGAGGTACAGCGAGGTCGAGATCGCGGTGCGCTTGATATAGCGTTTCTGCGCTTCGCCGCCGGGCGCACAACCGTTATCTTGCACGTCCGCAGATTTGTAGCCTGCGCGAAACATCACCATCGCCAGCGCGCAGGGGATGGCCGTTATTAGCATCAGCGTTGCATAGTTCTCAACCGCCTCGGTAAAGGCGAGGGTGAGCACCAGCGCCGTGGAGAGGAACACCATCACCGCCCAGAACGCCGGTCCGCGACCTAGAACGCCTGTTATTTTGTCGGTTTGCGCCATCATGACGTTTCCTCTCCTTTATCTCTTAGCGACATCATGCATTGACCGATCCCGAGGCCAATCGCCCAGACCGGAAGCACCCACCACGCCCACACATGCGGCACCACGCCGAACGTCTCCAGAAAGCCCCAGAAAATCCCGAGCACCAGCACCAGTCCAAGGCCCATCAGCGCCGCCATTATCGTACGGTGACGCAGATATTCGTCTGTCTCCTCAATCAGGTAGCGCGCCATTGCCCAGATCATGCCGAATGTCGGCACAGTGGGCAGCAGGGCAACGCCAAAGGCGGCAATCCCTGTAAGCTCCATCCGGTTATATAGCGAAATCGCGATGCCAAGGCCGAGCACATAGCCAGAGCTCGCCAGCAGCATGCGCCGGTTGTACCGCACAATTGCCCCATTTGCGGCCCCGTCGGCAGACATCCTGCGCTCGCCAGCTTTCGCCATCGGGAACAGCAGGGCCATGGGCAGGATCATCACGATTAACCGCGCAATGCCTTCGAGGGCAAAAGCTGCAAAGGCGCCTGCGCCGAACATCGAGACGATGAACAAGGCTGCCCAGAACCGCTGGCTGCGGCCCAGATAGCCGGCCGGATTGCGGGTTTGCGGAGAGTGCGCCTTGGTCACCGCGAGCACCCGCGCGTGCAGCCCGCCCTGCTCTGAAGGGTGCCCCATGCCGCTCCGCTGAGCCCGGCGATGATCCCGAAATATGCGCCACCGCTAAGGTCAGACGCGCGGGCGACGAAGGCAGCGGCGATGATGATCGCGGCCCAGATGATGGCTTTGGTTGTAGCAGTCATTGGTAAAGCTCCCTTTCAACTATGGAAAGCAGACTTGTCACACGATTCCTCTGATGTCAAGCTTGCTGGCGTCATTATACTTGACATACCCAACCCTGTGATTCATAGCCTTCACAAGGAGTTAGAAGAATGTCGAACCTATCAAGCCCCCACTTTCACGACGAAACCAAGGCTTATGAGTATGTTGAAGCGCGTCTTTGGCCGCAGGGAGCCGTCTGCCCGCATT
>JGI12210J13797_10178821_pt1 | contig 17577 bp, 17 predicted proteins | sample ElkSlonscriptome_3_FD_13797 | JGI IMG/M metagenome (IMG submission 13797)
TTATCAAGACCGGCATTTCGTGGTGTCTCGGTACCGATTCCACGCTTAGCCGCCGGCATCTAGAGCGGACGATGGAAGGCAATAATGCCAATAGCTTCGGCAGAGAGTTTTCGAATTGCGAAAGATAGAGTAACACAATATTTCGCCAAAACGAATACCCTGCCGGCCACCAGCTAGCAGGGTTTTTTTATGCCTGGCATTCGGCTGGAATCCTCTTTGAAAAACGTTCTGAGCCATTTCGCCTCTTCAACATAGATAACCCCAATACTTACATGATCCCTTATAATTCTTCCTAAAAAAGTGAGTGCTCCGTCATCAGCGGCAACTGATGACGGAGCGATGGTCACCCGATCAGACACATCCCATTCGATAGGTTCCGTGAAAGCAGGATCGCACTGTTCGATCTCATCAAACGGTTCCGCTGTCAAGTTAGTTGCTTATGAGTTTTTAGCAATGCGGTGTGTCGTGTCTATGACTATGTCTTCTACTTCTATTTTGCTTTCTAATAATCCAAAGGCTTCTGCGTTTTCGACTGTAAGACGCAATGGGAGGTGTGCCTGAAACACCGAAACATCCGCCTTGAAATACCAGCGGGTGCGACTTTTTCGAAGGTGGCAGCGGTGTCTGTTCTTTATGTCGTAAAATGAATCGAAAGGGGCGTTTTCTCCCATGAAGGCGTCTGCTTTTTTTCGAACACTCCCGTAGCTCAGTAGACCAGAGCAGCCGATTACGAATCGGAAGGTCGCAGGTGCAACTCCTGCCGGGAGTATTCCCCCCACCAATTTTCCCCCGGCGTAGCCCAACCAGCAGAGGCACTCCGCTCAGACCGGAGCCAGTGCGGGTGCAACTCCTGCCGCCGGGACCATTTTCATTACGGATACGAGGGAGCAAGCGAACCCGCTCGGCTTGGGACCGAGAGATGCACGGCGCGATACCGTGGTATCCGACCATTTCCAAGTTTCCATCATCCATGCCGCGTTCCAGCGAACGGATCGGTCTCCAAAACCAATCAGACTCGGGGCAGCACCGAGGCGGCATGCCACGATCGCCATGCTGAAGCAGTCGAAGCGCCTGGTTGCAACCCAGGTCTTACCCGGTGCGAGTCCGGGGGCGATCTCCATTTTTCCCATTCACGGGGCGCGGACAAGGGTCCAGCACTTCCTTGCAAGAAGAGTTTGCTCGGCGCAATACCGAGGCGCTCCACCAATGATTTCACACACGTCAATGCACAGAGTGTGCAGCTCGCCTGTTAAGCGATGTGAGCTTGGTGCGATTCCAAGGGCGTGTGCCAATTTCTATGATTACCAGTGAGTTCCAACAGCATGGATGCCGCTCTGTCGAAGCGGATCGAGCCGGGGCAGCACCGGTCACTGGTGTGCTTTTTTTTGTCGGGGTGAATGTCGATTAGCAAGACGCGTGGCTCATAACCACGAGCATGTGGGTGCAAGTCCCACCCCCGCCACCATTTTGATGTCCGTGAATACAAAGAGTCGAGTGCCTTGGCTTTCAACCAAGTCCTAGCGAGTGCGAGTCTCGCCACGGATGCCACTTTCGGGGTTCAAGCATTAAAGTGATGCAACCGGCTTTTACCCGGTTGAACAGGGAGCATTCCCCTGGAGCCCCACCACTCCCTTTTTCCGGGATTGGCGTAACAGTAGCGCGCCTCTCTTACAAAGAGGATGTCAGGGTGCAATTCCTTGATCCCGGACCATCCTTGCATAGCTCAAAAGCAGAGCCGTCAGCCGATAACTGACAGACCGGGGAGCGTTACCTCGTGCAAGGACCACTTTCTTATGGCTGTTTAGCTGAGACAGATTAGCGCCGGTCTGAAAAGCCGGAAAGGTTGGAGCGTTACCAACAGCAGCCACCATGCGCCATTCATCCACGTTAGCTAAGATGCCTGTCTTCCAAACAGGACAACCCGGGGCAGCACCGGGATGGCGTACCAGTTTCAATCGCTTCGGTATCGGCTCTGGCTTCGAACCAGGAGAAACCGTAATAGACCCATGCGGGTGCAAATCCTGCCCGAAGCACCATTTCTGCCGGTCAAGCATTAGCCGTGATGCGCCTGTCTTGTAAACAGGGGAACAGGGTGCCAGTCCCTGGGCCGGCTCCACCCTTCATGGTGAGCGTAGTGTAATCGCAGCATTCGAGATTGTGAATCTCGAGGAGCCGGAGCATACCCGGTCGCTCACCCCACCTTTCCGATTCTGGTGTCGTCTAATAGTAGGACAGCGGACTTTGAATCCGTCAATCATGGTGCGAATCCATGCGCCAGAGCCAGTTAACCATTGGATCGTAACGCAGCCAAGCGGCTGTCGCTGTTTGCTAAACAGACGGACGTCCAGAGGCGTTGGAGTGCAAGTCTTCTGCGATCCGCCACCTTAATTAACCACCTCACTACCATTATGAACCCGATTCTCTGCGAGAAAACTGTGCTTGTCCTGAACAGGAACTGGCAGGCTATTCATGTGAAAACCCCGGCCGAAACTTTTTGCATGCTGGCCGCTGGCATCGCCACGGCGCTGGATATCTGCGAGAGCCAGATGATTCCAGTCAAATGGGATGCTTGGATTCAGCTTCCCATCCGGGAGGGTGACAACGCGGTGCGCACCAGTTCGCAGCTCATCCGAATCCCCACGGTCATTGTCCTGGCCCGATACAATAAGGTGCCCAGGAAGCGTCCGAAACTTTCCGCAGCCGCCATCTGGGAGCGTGACCGAGGCACCTGCCAATACAGCGGCAAGGTACTCCAGCGCGGGGAGGGGAACATTGATCATGTGATTCCTTCAAGTCGCGGTGGTGCCACGGACTGGCGCAATTGTGTGTTGGCCGATCGCAAGATCAATTCGCGCAAAGGCGACAAGCTTCCACACGAAGCCGGACTCCAGCTCATTCGGAAACCGTCCGAACCCAAGGAACTCCCGGTGACGCTCACTTTGCGGAATCTCCATGGGATTCCGGATTGGGATCATTTTCTGATGAACACTTGATGATCCATCCTGTGATCGCGTAGCCCAACTGGCAGGAGGCACGACGTCGAGAGCGTCGACAGTGCCGGTTCGAATCCGGCCGCGATCATTTTTTTAATTCAACCGAGATACGGGCGTGAAACCAAGGGCGGTCAAGTGGCACGATCTCTGCCGTGTCAGGCAACCAGACGCTGATTCGTTTGCACCAGGCGCTGTGCCAGCAAGGCTGCGATATTGGCCATCATTTTGCCCCCCTCGGCGTTGGTGCAGAAATAATGGCGCAGGACGGAATGGCGGATGACCCAGGTGACAGCTGTCTCGCGAGCCACGACATTCGCTGAGGCCGGCGCTCCGAGGAGCAGACTCATTTCGCCGAAACATTGGCCGCTCACCAAGCTCGCCAAAATCGCTTCCCGACCCGTGGACGGCATTACCTTGGTGATATCCACGGAACCATGCACGACAAAGGCGAAGAAACTGACCGTCTCATCCTCGCGTGTGATGAATTCCTGCCGATACTCCACGAACGTGCCGCGTGCTTCCAAATCGTCCAAGGCTTCTTCGTTCATACCCGAAAAAATTCCGTTATCCCTTAGTTTCAGATCCCTTTTCGAAACAATGGCTGAAGAGAGAATGCGCACAATGTATTCTTAAATGGGTTGGGCCTCTGTTGACCAGTGCAAATCGCGGTCGCGTTTTTGAGCGGGTCTGATTGGAAGTGGGTGCGAGCTAATCGGCCGTCCCACTCGAATCCCTCTGATCCTTCTGCGAGGACGCGCACCCACCTTTAATTAGACCCTTTTTGAGCGCCAGTTTGAAACGATGTGCCGCGGGGGCAGGGAACCCATCGCGCGCTTGCTGAGCAAGGGGCGACCCTAAAAAATTCCCACCCTCTCGGGTAACGGATCGGCTGTGTGAGCCATCCGATCCGTGAGTCGGATAAGTAAATTCATTTTTACCTCCCGATAATCGGGATCTGCCCAATAGTTGTGGGTCTCATTCGAATCTCGCTCAAGATCATACAGTTCGCCGCCATGTCCGCCGTGGGCGACGACGATCTTGTATCGATGATTCCGGAGCATGGTGAGGTAAATGCCGCGGCCACCGTCCGGATTGCTGTTGTAATACTCACAATAAACATCTTCGCGATGCTCGGTTCGGTCACCTTTCAGCACCGGCCATAATGACTGCGCTTGCATGGAAGCAGGAACGGGAATGCTGCTGGCTTCAAGCAGAGTCGGCGCCAGGTCGGAAAGCTCAACCATCGTCGAGCGACGGCTGTTTTCCGGAATTACGCCAGGTTGGGAGATGATGAGCGGCACGCGAACTGCCGGGTCATAAAGAAACGGTCCTTTGATATAGACCCCATGGTCGCCGAGCATCTCGCCATGGTCCGAGGTGAAAATGATGAGCGTGTTTTCCCGTTGACCGGTCGATTCCAGGCATTGGATCAATCGGCCGACCTGGACATCGATGAAGTCGCACATTGCCCAGTAACCCGCGCGCAACATGCGGTGTTCATGGGGGTCTCCTTCATCTGATGTGCCATAGCCGCCCATCCCACTTTTGCCTTTTCCACTCGCCTCATGGCGACGGCGTTGCCATTCCGGTTTATCATCCAGTTCCCCTGGCACATAATTCGGTAACGGAATTTGCTCGAGCTGATCGAGGTAAGGGGCGAGGTAATCTTCGGGGGGATCACAGGCGAAATGGGGGTCGAAAATATTGACGGAAAATAACCAGGGCTGTTCCGATGTTTCGTAGCGGCGAATGAATTCCATGGCCTTTTCAGCGCACCAAAACGTCTGGTGAAGTTGGGGCGGCATCCCATTTTTGACGTCGGCGGCGTCCGAACGCTCTGCGGCGTTGATTTGGTGGCCTTGTGCTTGCACCCACTGATTATAGGCACTCGACCGATATGCTGGCGAAGGTGCGTGGTCCCAATGAAATTCTGTATGGAGGTAGCCATCATCAATGCGCCGTTCGCAACCCTGCACGAGCTGGGCTTCAGCACCATGCTCCCACCATCTTTCTCCGAGCGTGAATCGCCGGTTGCAGGCGCTGAGGTGTAATTTGCCCGAGAGCCCGCAAAGGTAACCGTGATCGGCGAGAATCCGAGTCACCAGTCGCTCCTCCTCGGGGATGCACTGACCGTTTTGGCGGAGCCGATTGGTCACGGGATAACGGCCGGTGAGAAAAGCGCCGCGGCTCGGTTGGCAAAGCGGATTTTGCACATAGCAATGCTCGAACAACATGCCTTCGCGAGCCAAGCGATCGATGTTTGGGGAATGCACCTGTGGATTGCCGTAACAGCCCAGCGTGTCCCAGCGTTGGGAATCGGTACAGATCCAGAGGATGTTAGGTCGAGAAGCAGGGTGAGCCATGGATAACTTCACCAAGGCGGGATCCTGAAGGTTGCGCAAGGAACAAGATGCGGAACCCGTTGCGCAAAGCCGAACGCTCCTCGAAGATATCTCATGATTAATCAATCGTCGGATACGCGGGAGACTCGGGTTACCCTGCAGGATCTTGCCATGGCGCTCGGCCTGGCCAAATCGACCGTTGCCCGCGCCTTAAATGGTCGTGGCCGAGTGGCGAAGGCAACGCGGCTCCGCGTCCAACGATTGGCCAAGGAAATGGGGTATCGTCCCGATCCTGGGCTTTCGATGATCGCGCTTTCACGGTGGAAACGTTCTTCTAGCCAAAGCGCCTGGACGTTGGGGATGTTGTGGAGCCGACCGTTGGGCGATGCCCTGCGGGATCGGTTAAAGAGCCGGGTCAATGCCATGGGGTGCACGCTCGATTACCTGCATTTGCCGGAATTCGAATCGGCGCTCTCGATGGCACGCGTCATGGATGCCCGCGGTTGGCGTGGCGTGCTGATCGGGCCGTTGCCACGCCCGGAACTTGCCCGGCGACTGGAGATCGATTGGCAGCGGTATAGTGTGCTTTGTTGTGGGTTTGGACGGGTGCGCTTGCCGTTTGACGTCGTTCATTTTCATCATTTCGCCAACGTGCGAATGGCGTGGAAGCGATTACAGGAGAATGGCGCGCGACGGATTGCGCCGTTGCTGCTGCGTCATGACCCGATGGCAGAGGATGACGTGGCCCGGGAGGCCGGCGTGCGATTCGAGCTTGCGCAGCTCCCGACGCAGCACCGAATCCCGATCAAATGGATTCGGAGCGGTGACGAACCCGGCTTGGGCGATTGGGTGCGGGCGCGTGGAGCCGATGCCGTATTGGCGTTCCCGCAGACGGTGGCGCGCCAGCTAAAACGAGAAGGGATCGAAATTCCTGGCGAGGTTCAAATCGCCACGCTCCAAACCAGTGATCATGCCTCTTGTCCCGGGATCTTGTGCGATCAGGAAACGTTAATCGCGGAAGCAATCGAATTGCTGGCCGGGAAATTGCGAGCGGGAATTCTAGGGAGGCCCCTGGAACCGAAAGAGATGTTGATTATGGGCAAATGGATCGAAGGGGAACCACAATCCCAGTCTCTCTGAGACCGATGATGATCAACACTTATCCGGGAGGCGAGCCATCATTGACTGACCGCTGTCCCGTGTTCTTAGCACTGACGTCGTGATTCAAGGCGCGGATCAGGCTGATGCCGATGGCAACCAGGACAATGGCAAACGGCAGTCCTGTGACAATGGAAGCGGTCTGCAACGATTTGAGCGCTTGTTCCTGGCCGACCATAAGGAGCACGGCAGCGACGACGCCTTCCGTGACTGCCCAGAAGATGCGTTGGGGCACGGGTGGATCAATATGGCCGCCGGCTGTGATGATATCGATCACGAGCGAGCCGGAATCGGAAGAGGTCACAAAGAAGAGTATGATCACGGCAATCGCCAGAATTGAGGCGCCCATGGTGAAGGAGTAATTGTTCAGCAAGGCGAATAGCGAGAGCGACTCGTCTTGATTGACCGCCGCCACAAAGGCTTCATTACCCTGCAGCGCTTCAAAAAGGCCGGCGTTACCAAAGACACTCAGCCAGATGAAGGTGATCGCCGTCGGAACGAATAGGACGCCCAGAATGAATTGTCGAACGGTCCGGCCCCTGGAAATGCGGGCAATGAACATGCCGACAAACGGTGACCAGGCAATCCACCAGGCCCAATAGAAAATCGTCCAGCCCTCAGGCCAAGCGGCTTCCGAATAAGTCTCCATCCAGGTGCTGGAAAGCAGGAGATTCTGGAAATATTGCCCAATGTTTTGCACCAGACCGTTCAGTTGAAACAGCGTCGGGCCGGCAACAAAAACGAAAAGCAATAGGATAGCAGCGAGCCCGATATTAATTTCGCTCAAGCGGCGGATGCCATTGTCCAGGCCGAGAACCACGGAAAGGGTGGCCAGAAGTGTAATGCCGGCGATGAGAAGGACTTGGACGTTGACCGTATTGGGCAAGCCAAAGGCGAATTCCAGTCCGGCATTCACCTGGCGGACGCCAAAGCCGAGAGAAGTAGCCACACCGAAAAGAGTGGCCACTGCTGCGATGATATCGACAAGATTACCGAGCCCGCCACGGACACGTTCGCCGAGGAGTGGATAAAGGGTCGAACGAATGGTGAGGGGCAAGCCTCGATTGAAGGCAAAGTAAGCTAGAGCCAACCCCATCAAAGCATAAATGCCCCAGGCATGCAGCCCCCAATGAAAATAGGTTCGCGACATGGCCAGCGAGGCCGCTGCCGGGGTTCCTGCTTCGGTGGTGGGGTAGGGAGGCGAGAAAAAGTGGAAGACCGGCTCCGCGACACTCCAATAGACCAGGCCGATTCCCATCCCGGCGCTGAACAACATCGCCATCCATTGCAGGAAGGTGAAGTCGGGTTTGGCTTTCGGTCCTCCGAGGCGGATGTTGCCGGCCTTGGAAAAGAGGAGATAAAGACAGGTGACCAAAAAGAAATTGGTCGAGAGCATGAAAAACCAGCCTGCACCGGTTGAAACGTTGTCTTTGGCAGCCGTAAATACGCTAAACGCCTTATCGCTGTAGAGCAGGGAAATCGCGACAAAAACGGCGATCAAGCCGGCCGAAGTCAAGAAGACGATCGGATGAAATGTGCCGGGATTGATGGCGTAGGAGTTCGGCTCCTCTTGGTTCTTTTGTTCGCCCGCTTCGTCCATCAAGCAGCCTTTTTACGGAAATGAAGGACACCCCAAGCCAAGCGACCTGCCTGGCCCGCATCAATCCAATGCTGGAGCCCGGCGATCATGTTCTCAATATACGTGTCGGAAACAAATCCTGTCAGCTCCGATTTCCGGCTGCGCAATTCTTTTTGCACCCGGGTGTAATGATTCACCAATTGCTCGGTGAGTGGCTCGATTTCGACGGTTTCCCAATCGAGTTTTTTGGCGAATGCCTGGTAATCTTCGAACGACCCCATCGATTCGAGATGGATCCGGTTCAAGACAGGCCGCAAAGCTTCTTTTTCCACCCCACTTTTTTGCATGGGATCCGTAAAAATGAATTCCCCCCCTGGTTTGAGAACCCGATCGACTTCGCTAAAGACTTTTTCGCGATTGCCGCTGTGCAGAATGGAATCCTGCGACCAGACGACTTCGAAAGAATCATTCTCGAAAGGGAGATCTTCGAAGTTGCCGTCGACCACATCGATTTTATCAGTCAGACCGGCTTTTGCAGTGAATTCGCGGTTCCGTTCATTCTGCACCTCGGCCAGGTTGAGGCAGGTGACGTGGAAGCCATTGGAAGTGGCGAGATGGCGGGCTGCCCCTCCATATGCGGCGCCGATATCGAGAGCTTTTGTGTCGGCTGGCCAATGCTTTAGTTTATCCGCGAGATGGGCGACGGTGCGGTGACTCGCGTCGCCAATCGGGTCGGCCTCACTTTGGTAAAGGCCGATATGAATATCGTCACCACCCCAGACCCGGAAGTAAAATTCATCCGCGTCGGTGCTGTTGTAATAATCTTTGGTTGTTTGAACGACTTCGGACATGATCAGATACTGCTGTCTTCGTTGTCGTATTTCTTCTCGGCGATATGGATGAAGAAATCGGGATCTTCCTGATGATACGTTTCCTGGAAATCGCCGTAGGTGGTGACCGTTTGGAAGCCGACATCGAGCATGAGCTTCTCCACGTAAGCTTTCCGGAGAGGGAACATGTTGAGGAAATATTCGCTCTTGTCCGGAAACTCGTATTTGAAGCGGGCAAGCCCTTCGTCGACATGTTCCGGAGCTGCCTTCACATTATCGCCGCAGTAATAAAAGGCGTGTTTCGAGGAAAATCCGCTGTCGAGGATGGCGTCGTAATTTCGTTGGTCGAGGATCAGGATGCCATCATGTTTGAGAGCGGCATAAAACTCGGCGAGAGTCTTGCGCCGGTCGCGTTCGGCAAAAAGGTGGGTGAACGAGTTGCCCAGACAGATAACGGCATCGAATTTTCCGCTGATATCCCGATTTAGCCAGCGCCAGTCAGCCTGAACGGTGCGGAGGATATGGCCGCGTTTCCGGCCATTGGAGAAAGCGCGAGCCAACATTTCAGGACTGCCATCGGCGGAAACGACTTGGAACCCGGCTTCAACCAGGCGGACGGAATGAAAACCGGTGCCGGTGGCAACGTCGAGAATACGGTGAGCGCCGCGCTCTTTTAGTTTCTGGATGAAGAAATCGCCTTCACTTTTACTCCGCTGTTCCCAGTCGATCAGTTGATCCCATTTATCGACGAATGTGGTGACATATTCGTCTTTATATTTGTCGGTTTCGCGGACAGCGGTCGGGTCAGCGCCGTAGTTTTGTTCTGTTGGAACAGTGAGAAAGTCGGTTTTATGGGTGTCGGACATAGATTTGAGATTGCGTCATCGTGCTCGAAACGAGCGTGATGCGCTGGATTTTACGGTTTGGAGGATGACCCTCGTTTGTTTGTGGCTGGCGATGGGAGTGGGATCGCAAAGCTCAATCCCTCAATTTCCAGCGGTTATTATAACGGACGAACTCCTTTGCCTCATGCCCGTACCGGCAAGGCATCTTCGGATATTCGAAACTGATTGGAGCAAAGAAAGGGAGGCTTGGCAAGTCCCTGACTGGGAATTGGGTGACCAGATGCTGGGTGAACCTGCCAAAATGTCCGTTAGTGAGCGGCCTGCCAACCAAGCGCACATCATCGATTGCGCCGAATTCCGAAGACAGCCGATGAGGCGTGACTCGGAAATGAAAATAATCTCGAATTCGACTGCGGCTCACGTCTTTCGCAAGCATCGTAGGGGACGTGGGAGGGCGAGATGGACCCGGACGCGTTCACCGGGTTGCCAGGAGCGGTCGAAGGCCAAATTGACGAGAAAATCTTCCGATTCCATCCGGATGGTGGCGAAATGTTGGGGGCCGATGGTTTCAATGCGTTGGATCGTGGCGTCGCCCGTTTCCGGAGCGCGTTCCAAGCCAATCCATTCCGGCCGGATACAAAGCACGCCTTCAGCCGGTTCTGAGGAGGGATCGTCGATGGGCACTTCGCCCAGAATGGTGGTCCACCGGCCTTCGCGCTGTCGTGCGGTGACCAAGTTGGCGCGGCCGAGATAGGAGGCGACGAACGGGGTGGAAGGCTGATCATAAGCATCAACAGGTGGGGCGAGTTGTTGAATTTGGCCCCCATCCAGAAAGGCAATTCGATCGCTGGTCGTTACAGCATCATTGCTCGCATGGCTGACGATTATAGCCGTGATGCCTTGCGCTTTGAATAACTCTCGCAGCTCAATTCGGAGATCGTGGCGGACTTGTTCGTCGAGATTGGAAAAAGGTTCGTCTAATAAGAGGAGACGTGGACTCGGGGCCAACGCACGCGCCACCGCGACTCGTTGCTGTTGGCCGCCGCTGATCTGGTGCGGATAGCGTTTTTCCAGGCCTTCGATCTGTTGTAAAGCCATCTGCTGGCGGAGGATACGCTGCTGTTCTCCAGCCGGCAACTGCTTCAGGCCGAACCGGATATTTTCCTCCACCGTCAAATGAGGGAACAAGGCGAAATTCTGGAAAACCAAGCCGACCCCGCGATGTTCGGGAGGCAGAAAACGGTTGGGCCCTTCGATTTCTTCCCCATCGAGGCGAATCAGACCGCTGTCAGGACGTTCGATGCCGCAAATACAACGAAGCAACGTGCTTTTGCCACTACCGCTTTTGCCGAGCAGGGTCACGATTTCACCTCGCCAAACATCGAGTTGGACGTCGGCGAGCGTGAATTTGCTTAGCTGCGAGATTTCAAGTAGCGGCGGAACCATGGGAGCGTTCCAAATAACGGCAGAGCAGGAATACAGGCACAAGCCCAATCAACCCTAATGTGAGCGCATAGATCGACGCGGCAGATAACTGTTCCTCGGAAGCGAGTTCGAAAGCTTTGGTAGCCATGGTGTCGAAATTGAAAGGGCGCAGAATAAGCGTGGCAGGTAATTCCTTCATGATATCGATACCGACCAGAATGGCCGCCGCGATGAGGCTTCGTTGCAGAAGCGGGCGGTGCACGCTTCCGAGCAGTCTCGATGGGGCGCGGCCGAGGGAAAACGAGGCGTCATCGAGTTCGACGGGGATGCGTTGGTAAGCCGCGTCGATCGGTTGTGAAGCCACGGCCAGAAAACGAACCAGATAAGCAATCACCAGCGCGCCGATCGAGCCGGTGACCAATAAGCCGATGTCCCAGCCGAACTGCCGGTCGAGCCAACCGGCCAATCCACGGTCGAAAGCGGCCAGCGGAACCAGAATGCCGACGGAAACGACGGCGCCCGGAACGGCATACCCGAGGCTCATGGTCTGGTTCAGCGCGGTTACCCCACGTTTCCGCAACAAGCGACCGCTGAATAACGCGAGCCAGGCCAGGAGCACGCAGAGCATCGAGACGGAGAGCGCCAGGAAAAGGCTTCGGCTCAGCATTGCCCAATAATCTTGAGTCAAAACTAAGCGCCAATCTTCCGTCGCCCACCAGGCGAGACTGAGGAAGGGTATTAGAAAACCGAGCGAGAAAGGCAACGCACAAAGCAAGGTGGCCAGCCAGGCGCGGACACCATGCAATCGAGTGGCGGGACAACCGGTCCCCTCTTGTTGAGCGACCGATACCCGGCCCCGACGACTCAGCCGTTCCAGAAGGATCAACAGAAACACGCCAAGCAACATGCAACTGCACAAACGGGCTGCCGCTGGCAGATCGCCAAAACTGAACCAGGTGCGGTAAATGCCTACGGTAAAGGTTCGAACGCCGAAATACTTTACGCTCCCGTAATCAGCCAGCGCTTCCATCATACAAAGCAGGGCGCCGCCGACGATGGCGGGTCGCGCCAACGGCATTTCGATGCGGGTAATTCTGGTCCACCAATTCCCCCCGAGCAGACGCCCGGCATCGGTATAAGAACGGGCGTGCCATCGGAAGATCGGCATGGTGACCAGATAGACATAGGGATAGAGAGCAATCGTCAGAATGAAGATGACGCCTGGCAGGCTCAAGATCTGGGGAAACCAGTAATCGCGCGCCGATTCAAAGCCGAAGAGCGAGCGGATGCCGCGTTGCACCGGTCCGGCGCTGTCGAGCAGATTGGCATAAATGAAGGCCACGATGTAAGCGGGCAACGCCAAAGGGAGAATCAGGGCGCGTTGCAAAAAGCGGTGACCCGGGAAGGTGTAATGGGCGGTCAACCAGGCGGTAGCAGTGCCGAGAATCGCGGAAAGTAGCCCCACTCCGCCGACCACAGCCACGGTGTTGCGGATGTAAAGGCCGAGAAGATTCTCGGCGATGTGCGACCAATCATCGGAAGGTGGCGCCAGCCAGTAAGAGAGGATGGCGCCGATCGGGATCAGAACAAAAAGACTGCCGATCACGGGCCACATCAGCCATTGAAGGCGACGTTGCGTGAACGGCAGCCGATGCCATAGCGGGCTCGTTCTGGGAGCCGGGGCGGTCACTGCCAGCCCGCGCGGTCGGCGGCTTTCAGCGCCTCCGATTCATGCTGACCCATGGTTTTGAGGCCCTCGGCGTCCTCTTCGAATTCGCCCCAGGACTGGACGATCCCGGCTGGCTCGACTTCTGGATTGACCGGGTATTCGAAATTGGCGTTCGCCAAAGTTTGCTGGGCTTCCGCGGCGGTGAGGAATTCGATCAGCTTGACCGCGTTTTCTTTGTTCGGAGCGGCTTTCGTTACGGCGGCAGCGCTGAGATTGATGTGGGTGCCCCGGCCATCCTGGTTCGGGAAGAAGACCGCGAGCTTCTCGGCCACTTCCTGATCTTCCTCATTGCCGTTAGCGAGCAGGCCGAGGTAATAGGTGTTCACAATGGCGAGATCAGCTTCGCCCGCCGCGACGGCGCGCATTTGGTCACGATCGTTGCCTTTCGGTTGGCGGGCGAAGTTGTCGACCAAGCCTTGGATCCATTCCTCCGTCTTCTCCTTGCCGTGTGCTTCGATCATGCTGGCGATCAGGGCGACATTGTAGCTGTTGGTGCTGCTGCGAACCACGATGAGATCTTTCCATTTCGGGTCCGCCAGATCTTCGTAAGTGGAAAGTTCGTCCGGATTGATCCGGTCCTTGGCGTAAACGATGACGCGACCACGTTTTGTCAGGCCGAACCACTCGTTCTCATCGCCTTGGTATTCGCCGGGCACCTGTTTTTCCAGCGTTTCGCTTTCGACCGACTGAAGGAGATCGGCTTCGGAAGCACGGTTCATGCGACCGACATCGACCGTCATGAAGACGTCAGCCTCGCTCCGGTCGCCTTCCGCTTTCAAGCGCTGGATCAATTCGTCAGCTTTCGCTTTGACGACATTGACTTCAATGCCGGTTGCATCGGTGAATTGGTCGTAGAGTTTCTGGTCCGTGTCGTAATGGCGTTGGGTATAAACATTGACGACTTCGTCAGCCGCTTGGGCGGTCCAGGGAGTCATGATCACCGCGGCAGCGGCGCCGAGTAAGGAAAAAGAAAATTTCATAAATCAGAGAATAGTTGAATGAGTTGCCTTATTTGGTTTAGAGGGCAGCGACCCGATGCGCAACCGCCCGAGGGGTGGATAGCAGATCGACGTCAATTAATGTCAAAACGGCGATAATTGCTCTCCTCCTGGCGTGGCAGGCGCCCTCGTGATAAGAGTCCCTAGATTGGTCCCGACCTGATTCCATGATTTTGCTCACCACCCTCAACGCGCGTTATATTCACGCTGCCTTTGGCCTACGCTATCTGCGGGCTAATCTGGGTGAATTGCGTGAGGCGTGCGAGATCGTGGAATTCGATATCAAACAGCGCCCGATCGAAGTCGCGGAACAACTACTGAGCCGCCAACCCAAGATCATCGGGATTGGCGTTTATATCTGGAACGCCCGCGAATCGATGGAACTCGTTTCGTTGCTGAAACGCATCGCGCCCGATGTCACCCTGGTGTTGGGCGGGCCGGAAGTGAGTCACGAATGCGCGCTGCAACCAATCATCGCAACCGCCGACTATACCGTCACGGGGGAGGGGGATCTGGTGTTTGCCGAGCTTTGCCGAGAGATCCTGGCGGGAAGGCCGCCTCAAGAGAAAATCGTGCGCGCTCCCTTGCCAGATCCCGCGGCCTTAGTGCTTCCGTATGAGGAATATCAAGATGAGGACATCGCGCATCGGGTGCTGTATGTCGAGGCGAGCCGCGGTTGTCCGTTTACCTGTGAATTTTGTTTGTCATCGATCGAGGCCCCGGTGCGGCAATTTGAGTTGGCCCCCTTCCTTGCTTCGCTCGAGCAATTGATTGAGCGGGGTGTGCGCCAGTTCAAATTTGTCGATCGCACCTTTAACCTGAATCTTAAATTCAGCAGCCAGATCCTGCAGTTCTTCCTCGAACGCTATCAGCCGGGAATGTTCATTCATTTCGAAATGGTGCCGGACCGTTTGCCGGAGGGGTTGCGCGATTTGATTATTCAATTCCCGGCAGGCGCGTTGCAATTCGAGGTCGGCATTCAGACTTTCAATCCTGAGGTCGCCAAGTTGATCAGCCGACGTCAGAAATATGATCGTTTGGAGGATAACCTTCGCTTTTTGAAAGAATCGACTGGGGTACATGTCCACGCCGATCTCATTTTCGGGTTGCCTGGTGAATCGATCGAAAGCTTTGCGGTAGGCTTCGACCGGCTGGTGCGGATCGGGCCGCAGGAGATCCAGGTCGGCATTCTCAAACGGCTGCGCGGCACACCGATCGTGCGTCATGACGCTGAATGGGCAATGATCTACTCGGAACAACCGCCCTACGAGATCCTGAGCACGCGGTTGGTGGATTTTGCCACCATGCAGCGTGTCCGGCGGTTCGCGCGTTACTGGGATTTGGCGGCGAATAGTGGGAATTTTCCGAAGACCGTCGCGGCATTATGGGGCGAGTCCGACTCGCCTTTCTGGAGTTTTCTCGCCTTTAGTGACTGGATTTATCGACAACTGCAGCGAACCCACTCGATACCGCTCAAAGCGATGGCCAAGTTGCTAGCGGACTATTTTCTGGAAGATGGTCGAGCCGAGCAGTCGATGGTGCACGACTGGTTGCGGGCCGATTTTGCCAGCGCAGGCCGCAATGAATTACCGCCTTGGTTACGCGGGAGCGAGCGGGTGGGGCCGACCCGTCCGTTAAAGACAGCCCGGCCACTGCCGAAACGCCAATCGCGTCACGCAACAGCCGCGGCGGAGTAGGTTCGGCTCGAATGCCTTACGACGAGGAGGACTGGGCATAGCCTTCTTCGAAGGGTTGCACGACCACGAAACCTTCTCCGGCGAACTCCATCTGGATCGACTCACCGCTTCCACGTCCGAGGAATGTTTTGAAGCTGATATCTTTGCGGAACTTCGGTTCCAGGTTGCTCGACCAGGCGATGGTTGCGTTTGGATCCGTAATGACNGGCAGCTGAGGGGTGACTCGGAGCGTCAGCGGTTGATAATGCGAAGTGATCGCGATCAAGCCCGTTCCGCTCAGGCGCACGTTGAATAATCCGCCAGCCATCATGGCAGTTACCTTCTTCATCATTTGAATCTCGTGTTTGATGGCCGGTTCGAAGGCGATGATGTCGTTGCCATTCACGCAGATCGCTTGGTCTTGCAGATGCAGAATTGTCACTTTCTTGCCTGCATCAGCCAGGTAGAGCTGGCCGCTCCCTTCCGCTTTGCTGAAGGCGCCTCCCTCGCCGCTGATCGCTTTTTTAAACATATGGCCGACGCCATGTTCCATGATGCCTTCCCGAGTGAACTTGATACTGCCACGATAAGAAATCATGGAGCCCATTTTCAACCAGATCAGGCCGTTGAGGTTAACTTCAAGAAATCGTTCGGTTTCGAGTTCGAACACGCCCTGACCGCGGTCTTGTTGATTAGTGGCTTCGAGGAAGGAGTCGAGGGTATGGGCGTTATTCATGATGTAAGAGGGAAGAGGACTATCAGAGAGCCGCTATCATTGACCAGCTTTTGTTTGTTGCAGAGCAGATGGTCCCTCCAACGATTCTCGCGCGGCTGGCAGGATGGCTTCTTCAAACATCTCTACGGCCGTGCTCGGATGATAATGTAAAAAATCCCCGGAATAATAACGTGCTGGATCGGAGAATTTCCCATCCGTCAGATCGATCACATCGGGAAAGATCGCCCGAATATCCTGGTTGAATCTAGCTAGATCCGTTGCGATTGCTGGATCTCTCAGCCAATCTAACACCTGTTCATGTTGCGGATGCAAGAAGACGACAAGGGCCACCTGGCGCCGCTCCATTTCATCGCGCAGATTTCGCAACATCGCCATTCGTCTCGTGGAATAGACATAGTTTTCGAGGAAAAAATGTTGGAACCATCCACGCCAATGCTCGGTGCGATCTCCATCCACGCGACTCGCTTGCTCCTGGAAGATTTCTGGATTGACGTAACCTTCTGGCAGGATGGTTGGGGAACGGTGGCTGGCGGAGGCTGTTAAAGTTCGCCAGATCATTGCCAGCGAATGGCTCCCAAACAAGTATTGGCCAGCCCATTTCTTGAACGGAGGAGGCCGATAGAGTGGGGAAGGGGGCGGAAAATGCTCATGAAACATCCAAAAATCCAGACCGAGCACGCATACTTGTTGATTGTGGACATAGGTATCGGCGTATCCGACTAAATCTTCTAAACTACCGCCCCCGATTGCAAAATTCATCCATGTGAACTCAGGCAAACGCTCCGGATTCACTGCGGATAATTTGCTGTTCGCCAGAAAGACGGCATCATGTGGATACCGATGCACCGCCGCTTCTTTGAATTCTCGTTCGGCCCAATAATAGACGCCAAACCGGTTATTGCCAAAACGGTTTGCCGGATCGATCAGAAAGACCATCAGCCCGGCTGCCAAAAGAATGGAACCAGTTCCCAGCAACATGACGGTAGTAAAACGGTGCATCTTCTGGATGGGGTTCATCGTCGTCTCTCCAGGCGCTTGCGTTCTTCTAAAAAGCGCCGGCCTCGGGACTGCATCCCGTTCTTCCTGGTCGCTGCTCTCCGACCGCTGGTGCGTTTTTCCGGCGAGCTGCTTGGAAGCGGTAGACAGTGTGTGACCGCTGAGAGGGCGGCTATCTGGTCAACATCACGCTGGGTCGGGCAACGCATTACTGTTGCACAATAATCGGATCCGCCCAATTCACCAGCATTAACCCCCCCCCACTGTTTC
>JGI12210J13797_10006801_pt1 | contig 17571 bp, 12 predicted proteins | sample ElkSlonscriptome_3_FD_13797 | JGI IMG/M metagenome (IMG submission 13797)
GTGCGGGTTCGACGGGGACGGGCTCGTCGGCGCCGGACGCCACGACCGCAACGGGAGCGGCCAACGGTTCCGAAGAAACGCCGACGGAGGTGCGGATCGGCCGCGCGGCGGCGAAGCAGGTCGCCCAAACGATCACGACCGCCATCGAGGAATCCGGCGGCGGCGACCAGCGGCGAAGTGTCCGTTTAGCGGCTCTAGATGGCAGGTTCATGGCTGCGATCGGATCGGCCGTTGGGTCGCACTTGCCGGAGCTGACGCAGGCCGTCGACCGGCTCCACCGGGAGGCGAGGCAGTTGCCGGGCGACGTGGCGTCGTCCCTTCTGGGTGGCGGCGCCGCATTGCGAGCGGCGGTACGCAGCCGGCTGCGTCTGGCCTGGCTGACCGATACCGCCGCGTTGTTCTTTCCCTATCGGTCGCTGCTGAGCCTGTTGAATTTGACGCACGGCGCCTGGGACCGTGTGATGCTGTCGCTGGCCGGCTCGCTTCCCTCGTTGTTGAGTGCGGTTTACGCGGGTGCAAAGAATTTAGGCGACGACCGGGCCGCCGCGGGAGAACTTCGCGACGGACTGCGCCGCCGGGCTTCGGCCGCCGTCGCCGATCGGCTGGGACCGATCGCCCGACGCTTTCGAGACGAACTGGCGCTGCTTCGGCAATCCGACGGCGAGCCGACCGCGTCCTCCGAACGATGGACCGGCGGGGCCGCCTGGCAGAGCCGCGACGACGCGCCCGAGGAGACGGATCCGCTGGACCGACCCGTCGCCTCGTTGGCGGGTCTCGACAGCCTGCAGCACGGTTCCCAATCGGCGTTCGATGATGCCGTGACCGCCGGAGCGGCGTCGCCACGTCTGGCGGTGCTCAGCGGACTGATCGGCACCCTGTTGTTTTGGGCTTTCCTCAGCGGCCCACTGATCGGCCTGTACGCAGACTACCTAGTGGCCAGCACCCAAAGTCTCGGTGAAGTGGCCGGCGATGTGTCGGAGGCCGGTCATGTTCCGTCCGACGAACACTGGAGCCGGTTCCCGCGTCCGGACGCTTCGTTCCTACTAACGAGTCTGCTGTTGTCCCTTTTGCCGACCGCGCTGTTCGCGATGGTGGCCGTTTCCGTCATTCAATCACGCCGCCGAGTCGACCGTATTGAAGCGGACATCCGCCGCCGCCACGACGAACTGATCGAGCAGTTGCAGCGGGACGGCGTGTTACGGCTCGCGTGGCGGGATCCGACTCTGGCCGACGCGGAGTTTTTGTTGTCGCTGGGACGCTCCAACCACGTCACGCAGGAATCGACATGACGCTGCCAGGGATCTTGGCCCAAACGGGCGGTGGCAATCCCGCCCCCGAACTGCCTCCCGAACCGGCTTCCCTTTCGGAGATCGTCACCAGCGGCGGACTGCCGGGTCTGATCATCCTGCTGGTGCTGTTGGGCCTCAGCATCGCGGCGGTGTACTTGGTCGTGGACCAGGTGTTGGTGCTTCGGCGACGGCAGGTGCTGCCGCCGGGATTGGCCGAACGCGTCGCCTCATCGCTCGCGGCTTCCAGAGCGGGCGAAGCGGAACGTCTGCTCGCCGAGCGTCCGAGCGTACTGGCGGGCGTGATCGCCACCGGGCTGTCGCGTCGAGAATACGGGTGGCCGGAGGTTGAAAAGGCGGCGGAGGATGCACTCGTCGATCAGTCAGCTCGCCTGATTCGGCGGATCGACTACCTGTCGATGATCGCCAACCTGTCGCCCATGGTCGGGCTGCTCGGTACCGTGACCGGCATGATTTTCGCCTTCCGTCAGGTCGCCGTTACCCGCGGCGCCGCGGGGGCAGGCGATCTGGCTGAAGGCATTTATCAAGCGCTCGTCACGACGGTCGGTGGACTGATCGTCGCCATCCCCGCCCTCGCCGCTTCGGGCATCTTGCGCAACCGCGTCGACGAACTGATTTCCGAAGTCACCCGACAGACCGAGCGTGCCCTGTCGCCGTTGCGTCGCCGCGCGGCCGCCCGGATGGCGATGAATCATCCCAGCGGAGTGCCTGCGGTGCCGCCCGCTCAGCTGTCGCCGAAAAAGTCGCCCCCCGGGCCCGGAACGACCGCGACGCCACCGGCCGAGTCGCCGCGTTCTGCAACCACCTCCCGCCCCACCCGAGAAGGAGTTTCCGGTGAAGATGTCTAGTGAAAGTCGCTCGAGGTTACTCATCGCAGCTTTGGTCGCCGCTGTCGCCTGGTGGTGCCTACCGGTCCAGAACGCGGTGGCTCAAACGTCGCCGTCACCCGCGGCCCCTCCCGCCGAGATGCATTCCCCACTGCCGGATCATCCGGACGCCGCGTCAGGCTTGCCCGCGAAGGCTGACTTGCCGAAAAAGCCAGATGACGGCGACGCGGCCGAGGCGAAAATTCGGCGGGCACTTCGTGGCGAGTCGGTCGACGATGGCGGCAACGAAATGTTGGGGGACGTGTTGGACGTGCTTCGCCGCCGCGGTAGTGTCCTGGAGGGATCGTCGCTCGACCCCGATGCGGACGTGCTTCGGCGAGTCCTCCCGGACCGCGAATCGACCGGCGATTCATCGGGTCACGAAACAAGAACAGGCGACCGCGATCGCGTCAGCTCCGTCCGCCCAAATTCCAACTCGAGCGACGCCGACCTGCAGGCTGCCGAGGCGTTGTTGCGTGCGGCCCGACTGTTGGAGCAAACCGAAACGCGGTCTCGCTCCGTACAATCCGTACAGTCGGAAGGACAGCTTCACCTGGCCCGCCGGATGCGTTTGGCGGCCGTGGAGTTGCTGATCCGTTGGCGTAGCCAGCAAACCGGGCCACGGCCAGACCAGAGCGATACCCGGCCACGCTAACATCCCAACGAATGGACATGCCGCTCGCGGTTGCCCGCGATGACGTTTCCTTCAAGCACGATTTCTGCCCCTCCGGATCGGACTGCACCTATTGAGTCGCCCCGCCCGCCGCAAACGCCCCTCGTCGCTTTCATCCTCCCCCGCGAGCGATCAGTCGACCGATAAAGGAGCCCGCCAACGACCCGTAGCCGTGTCGGATTCTCAGGTGGACACCGCGGCGGGGCCGGATTCAAGTGCGCCGCCGGTTCGGGTGGGACGAAGACGGGCCGGCTGGAAACATCTGTCGCAGACGGTGACGTCGCGGCCCTGGCTTATCGCGTTGGTCCTGGCCGGCATCGTCGTCGCCGGAGGCGTGGCGGCGGACTATTGGCGGGCCGTTCCCCCGGGCGTGCAGGCGACTTTCGTCGGTCGCGACTCGTGTAAGGAATGTCACCAGGAGCAATCGACCCGCTTCACCGGGTCTCACCACGACTTGGCGATGGATGTCGCCACCGACGAGACGGTGCTGGGAGATTTTTCGGACGTCACCTTCGAACACGACGGCCTGCAAAACCGGCTGTATCGTGACGGCGACAAGTTCATGGTTTACACGGAGGGGCCGACCGGCGACATGGAAGACTTCGAGGTCAAGTACGTCTTCGGGGTCGATCCGTTGCAGCAATACATGGTGGAGCTGCAGCCGCCGACCGGCGATCGCGGGCAGGGGGCCATTGGGCAACTGCAAGTGCTCCGCATCAGCTGGGACACCCATCAAAAACGGTGGTTTTACCTGCGGCCACCCGACGTCACCGAAAAACTGGAACCGGACGACCCGTTGCACTGGACCGGCATCGCCCAGCGATGGCAGACGATGTGTGCCGATTGCCACAGCACCAATTTGAAGACCGGTTTCGACGTGGCGACCGCCAGCTACCACACGACTTTTTCGGAAATCGACGTCTCGTGTGAAGCGTGCCACGGGCCGGGTAGTCTGCACGTCGAACTCGCGCGGGAAAGGTCTCTGTTCTGGGACCGTCACCACGGTTACGGGTTGGCGGAATTAAAGGGCGAGGACCCGACGGCGCAACTGGAAACTTGCGCCCCCTGCCACAGCCGCCGCAGCGTGCTGGACGCGTCGTACACCGCGGGCGACCCCTTTTGCAACCACTTCCAACTTGAACTGCTCCGTTCGGATGCTTACTACGACGACGGTCAGATCAAGGACGAGGTTTACGTCTACGGTTCGTTCGTCCAGAGCAAGATGTACCACAAAGGGATCCGCTGCACCGATTGCCACGATCCCCATTCGTTGCAGTTGAAACACCCGGGAAACGAAACTTGCACGTCGTGCCACCAACACTCCGCGGGCAAGTACGACGTTCCCTCCCACCACCACCACGCGGTCGGGACGGAGGGCGCCATGTGCGTCAACTGCCACATGCCCCACACGACTTACATGGAGGTCGACCCGCGTCGCGACCACAGCCTGCGGGTCCCTCGGCCCGACCTGTCCGTCAAATTGGGGACACCCAATGCGTGCAGCAGTTGCCATGTTCAGGACCAACGAAAGACGCTTTCCGAAGACAAACGCGACGATCTGACGCTGTACCAAGATTGGTTGGCCGCTGCCCAGGCGGGCGACGAAGAGGTTGCCGCGGCGATTCAAGCGACCGACGTGTGGTGCGAACAGGCGTGTCAGGATTGGTACGGCCCGCAGCGTCAGACGCCGACGCACTTCGCCGAAATCCTGCACGGGCTCCGGTCCGGAGACCCTTCGATCGTCAGGCGCGCGATGCGGTTCGTGACGACCGGGGACGAGATCACGCCGGTCATTGCCAGAGCCACCGCTCTGGACGAATTGGCTGCGACAGGCAACCTGTCCGAAACGCTTCGTTCGGCAAAGAAAATATTGGACCAGGAGTCCGCTCACCCGGTGCTGCGGGCGACCGCCGCCCGCACGTTCGCGATGGCGACGCCCCAGCAGGCGAGCGAGCATTTGATGCCGCTTCTGGACGATCCGTCACGGTTGGTACGAAGTGAGGCGACACGGGCACTGGCACGCTCGGGCGGCTACAGCACGCTCTCCGGATCGCGGCGGGCGGAAGCGGACGCCGCACTTCAAAACGTTCGCGACGAGTACATGGTGACGGCCGATCGAGCCGGCGCGCACCTCGCCTGGGCGCTGGTGTCCGAGCAGCGGGGCGACTACGCGGCAGCCCTGCAGGCGTATACCGACGCGATTCGGGTGGAGCCGGAAACCACCGGGCCGCGAACAAACCTGGCGGCGCTTCTGGACAGACTCGACGCCGCCGCGGCCCAACAACCGGAGGCCGCTCGTGTGTTGAGCCGCTGGGCGAAATCTCAGGGTGTGTCCGGGGATGAGATCGCCGAACGCGCCGCCGACCTCCGCCGCCAAGAATTGCCCCTCTTGGAACGTGACGCCAACCTGGCGCCGAACAGCCCCGAGATCCGCTACCGCTACGGCCTGTCGCTCTATCTGGCCGGCCGGCTGTCCGAAGCCCGTGAGCAGCTGGCGAAGGCCGTGGCACTGGCGCCGGAAGTCGAACAATTCCGCACGGCGTTGCGGTTGCTGGACGAAGAGATCCAAAAGCAGACGACTCCTTAAGTGCCTATCCTCTCGGTCAAGTGCTTTTCCAAGATAATTTCGCCACATGGAGGTGATCGTTCAAGGAAGAAACACGACGCTTTGGAGAGGGTCGCGACGCTTATTGAAAGTGCAGCGCCCCGCCGACAGCCACCGCCGCGATCGTTACACTGCCAGCGGGCACCGCGACCCCGGCTGTCGAGGTTGTACCAACTATAGGTTCCACGGCTTGGTCAGACTTCCGTTCGGCTTCCCACGGAAAGGGGCGGGCGAAGCGCCGGGAGGGCCGAGTCACGGCAGGCTGCGGCGGATGCCGTCTTACGAATCCGGGCGCTCAACGATTTTTCCTCCTCAGCAACGATCCACCGGATGCTTCACGCAATCATCATGGCCGGCGGAAGCGGTACACGCTTTTGGCCCGCCTCACGAAAGGCCGTTCCCAAACAATGCTTGCCGCTGGCCGGCGAGCGAACCATGATCCAAGAGACCCGCGATCGGCTCGGCGCGGTCACGTCGCCGGAACGGACGTACGTGATCACCGCTCAGCACCTGGTTGACCCGATTGCGGCGCAGCTGCCGGAGCTACCGGCCGCTTCGATCGTCGGCGAGCCCTGTCGTCGCGACACGGCCCCCTGCGTCGGCTTGGCCGCGACGATGGTCGATCGGGTCGACCCGGACGGGGTCATGCTGGTTTGCCCGTCCGATCACGTCATCCGCGACCACGCCGCATTCGCCGAAGGCATCCGTCGGGGTGAGGCCGTCTTGGCTGACTACCCCGACTCGATCGTCACTTTCGGCATCCGCCCGTCTTATCCCGCCGAGTCGTTCGGGTACATCCAGCGTGGTGAGGCACTGCCGGGGCACGAGTCACTTGGCCAGGAGGCGTTTCGCGTGGCTCAGTTTCGCGAGAAGCCGGACCGGGCGACCGCCGAGCAGTATCTGGCGGCGGGCAGTTTCGCTTGGAACAGCGGCATCTTCATGTGGCGTGCCCGGACTATTTTGGACGCGCTTCGAAAGCACGAACCAGACATGGCTGCGCACCTGGAATTGATCGGCGCGGCGATGGAGGAATCCTCCGCCGACGGACCGACAGGCTTTTTCAGTTCAGATGCACAGCAGGTCCTGCAGCGAGAATTCGCCGCGATGCCCGCCAAGTCAATCGATTACGCGGTCATGGAACGACATCCCAGCGTGATCGTCATCGAGGCCCCGTTCGACTGGGACGACGTCGGCAGTTGGCAAGCCGTCGCGCGGCTGCACCCCGCCGATAAGGACGAAAACGTGGTCGTCGGCGGCCACGTCGGGATCGATTCGCGAAATTGCATCGTCCACAGCGAACCGGGGCATACGATCGTCACGATCGACATGAGCGACGTGATGGTGGTTCAGACCAAGGATGCGACGCTGGTTGCGCCGAAGACTTCAGAGGAACGCGTCCGCGAAGCGGTTCGTCAGCTCGAGGCACTCGGCCGGACCGATTTGCTTTAATCTTTCACCGGGTCGTGGCGATCGGGGGCTCCCCCCCCTTCCTCCTCGGTGAGCGTGGAGTGGCTGAGCGTCGCGCGGCGGAGCATGGCCTGTCGGTCCGATTGACAATTTGTCGCCAGAGCGATAGGCTGCCGCGTACACCAGGGAATCGTTGGCCCGGGCCCATTTCGGTCCGGGCTGTTTTTTTGCCTGGTATGGTTTGCCTCCTCCGGTTTGCCGCACCACCTATCAGCACCGGCGGTTCCCCGTTTCGCTGATCCGATCCGCCGTCCACTTCCTTTTCGCCCAACGATTCTTCGCCATGAATCCGCAAGACATTTTGCGTTACGTCGATTCGCTTCACCGCGACAAAAACATCGACACGGAGTTGTTGTTTCAAGCGATCGAATCGGCATTGCAAAGTGCCGCCAAAAAGCAATACGGCGAGGAAGCCGACGTCATCGTCTCGATCAACCGCACCAACGGTACCATTTCGGCCACCCTGGAAGGGGAACCGCTCGGAGACGACCAGATCGGCCGGATCGGGGCCCAGACGGCTAAACAGGTCATCATTCAAAAAGTGCGCGAAGCCGAACGTGACGCGCTGATGATCGAGTACCGCGAACAGATCGGCGAGATCGTCAGCGGAATCATCGGGCGTGCCGACGGCGGCGTGGCGACCGTTAATCTAGGAAACGTCGAAGCCATTTTGCCTCGCAGTGAGCAGATTCCTGGCGAAAGTTTGCACGCCAACGAACGGGTGCGGGCGATCGTCTTCGAAGTCCGGCCGGCGGGCGGGAACCGGGTCCGCGTGGTACTCAGCCGGACACGCCCGCAGTTCGTCCAGCGATTGTTTGAACAGGAAATCCCGGAACTAACCGACAACGTCATCGCCATCAAATCGATCTCCCGCGAACCAGGCTATCGCAGCAAGGTGGCGGTCAGCAGTGACGACGCCCAGGTCGACCCGATCTCGGTATGCGTCGGCTATCGCGGCAGTCGCATCAAAGCGGTACGCGAGGAATTGGCGGGCGAGCACATCGACGTGGTCCGTTACGACACCGACCCCGAAGTATTGATCCCCAACGCCCTGCAACCCGCCGAGGTCGATCAGGTGTTGCTGTGCGACATGATCGGTCGTGCCATCGTGTTGGTCCAAGAGGATCAGCTGTCGCTGGCGATCGGGCGGCGCGGTCAAAACGTGCGGCTCGCCAGCAAATTGTGCGGCTGGGACATCGAAATCATGACCAACCCCGAACTGGAAGACCAAATCGAACGGGCCGTCGGCGGCTTCAGCCAGATTCCGGGCGTCACCGAAGAGATCGCCCAGTCGCTCGTCGAGCAGGGGTATCTGTCTTATGACGACCTGTCGGTGATCGAACCCGACGTGTTCATGGAAATGAGCGGCCTGAACGAGGAACAGATCGACGAGATCGTGGAGATTGCCGAAGCACGGGCCGAAGAGGCCGAGCGTGAGGCGGCGGAAGAGCGTCGGCTGCGGCGTGAAAATGAGCGAGCCGAGGCCGAACGGCAGAAAATTTTGGCGATGCAGCCCCAGGCACCAGAAGCCGCCCCGGCGGAGGAACCTGCCGCCGAAACCGGCGACGCCAGCGGCACCGTCGATCCGTCCGCCGTCGAAAGTCCAGAGAGCTCCGCCGACGGCGGGGAGGCCGATGCCGAATCGACCCTTGCGGACCCGCCGGTCCTGGAGTCTCCGCTGGTGCAACAGAGCGGGGTCGACGCCCCGGCTTCAGCAGCCGACGAGCAGAGCGGTGACGACGCGTCCATCACCGAGGCACTTGCGGGGTCGCCCGAGGCGGAAGGCCAAGTCATGGACGCCGCAGCCGAGGCGCCCGCCCCCTCCGCGATGGCCAGCCCCGACGTCCAGCCTCCAAACCCAGAAGACCAACCGCCCGTCAACAAGGACGCACAGTCTTCGACAAGCGAAGCCCCTCCGGCGAACGATCCGTCCGACGTGGAGGAGGATTCGGTCGCCGAATCGGCTACCCGACCAGAGAATTGAGTAGCCGTTTCCCAAATCGACCCGCTTGCGTTATCCTAGCGGATCACGCCGGCGGATCGGCTTCGACCCGCTGTTGGAAACGTGTTTTTTTACCGCTAATGAATTCCCCGACGCACCGTGGGGTCGAGTTAGTTGGATCCGATCACGCCTCAATGATGCAACAGCATGTTGGAGCGACTGGATGAGCCGAATCGTTCGGCAGCCAGTGTTTGAGTCATCCTGCGACGGGCCGTTTGGGCTTCCCGGAGCTGGCTGACTCGGACGGCCACCTGAAAGGGTGAACCCGTCTCGGTGATCCGGATCCGCTGGCCGCCCGAAGCGGTAGCGGCGATGGAGGTTTTTTTATGCGATTTTGAACGAAAGAACTGCGAAACCGAGCCCCGGAGACCGACGGGCCCTGTTTCGCCAATCGAATTTGACAGGATTTCTACCCCGTGCCAGTACGCATTTACGCGCTCGCTAAAGAACTCGATCTCGATAGTAAAGATCTGGTCGATCTGATCAAAAAAGCCGGCATCACCGGCAAGGGCTCCGCTTTGGCTAGTCTGAGCGACGAAGAGGCCCAGCAGGTCCGCTCTCAGATCTCGGGAGGCGCCACCGAGGCTGCCCCGAAATCGGCCCCGACGATGACGAAGGAGGCACCGACCGCCCCCGTCAAACCGGTCCGCGACCTCGGGTCGATGTCCGGCCGTCGGCCACCGACCATCCGCGTCGGACGCGCCGCCCGACCGACCTCTCAGAAATCAGACGATTCCAAGTCAGCTGATTCGGAAGCGGCCGGCTCCAAAGACAACGCCGCGGCCGAAACCCCGGCAGCCCCACCCGCGGCCGAAACACCTTCCGGTCCGGCCGCCGAGACCACCTCCAAACCGGCCGCCGAGACGCCGTCGAAGTCTGACGCAGATTCCGCATCGCCGTCTGACCAAACTGTCACGCCGACTCGACCGACCGCGTCGGGTAGCCCGAACCGTGATCTCAACGCCGTGGGATCGAGCGGTTCCGGCAGCGGTTCGGGGGGCAAACCCGGTGGCGGCAAACCTGGCCCGCTGGCGCGTACGCCGAAACTTGCACCGCCGCCCCGCGGCGGCGCCGCCGCTCCCACCGGTCCGACGTCCAATTCGCCGCGGCCGGAAGCCACCATTGACGAGCGTCCCTCTGAAAAGCCGGCCGAGTCCGCACCGCAGCGACCTGCAGCAAGCGGGCGACCCGGTGGTGCCCCGGGCAGTTTGGCAAGCCGCATCGCCGATCGAATGGCGAGCAACTCGGGCGGCCGCGTGGTCCCCAATACCCCCGGCTCCCCCGTCGCCCCGCTTCGACGCGAACCGCCGACCGGCCGCGAAGGCGGTGGCATCCGGTCCCTCGATAAATCCCCCTCGCGGGGAGACGGCGGCGGCAAAGGCGAAGCCGGTAAAGGTGACGGCGGAAAAAAGAAACGCGAGCCGCGAATCAAGATCAACCTGGCTCAACTGCCCAATACCCCCGCCCCGGCGAAACCGAGCGGCTCTTCTGGCGCCGCGCCGGCCCAAAAACCCGACATCAAGCTGACGCGCGATGTCATCGAGGGCCACAAACAGGGCATGAAAGCGCCACTGGAACGGTTGGAACAGGACGAGGAAAAGAAACGGACCAAACGGCCACCGGTCGCGCCTGGTACCGAACGCCGCAAGGAAGTCGAAGAGGAAGAACGTCCCCGCAAGAAAGGGTTGGCCGGCATGGCCAGCGCTCGCGCCGAACGCAGCCGTGGCGGAGGCGGCCGGCGAGGCGCCGTCAACACGGACATGGAACGCGGCGGCCGACGGTATCGTCCCAAACTGAAGCGGAAGGGCACCAACACGGCAGCCCCGCGTAAAGACAAGGTGACGGTCGAATTGCCCTGCACCGTCCGCAGCTTCAGTGAAGCGAGCGGCGTGAGTGTCGCCCAAGTGATGAAAACCCTGATGGGCATGGGCATGATGGTGAACATCAATGCGGAACTCGATTTCGAAACGGCGGAACTCATCGCCACCGAGCTCCAGATGGACATCGAGCTGCGTGCCGCCGAGACGCTGGAAGACGAACTGATCACCCAGATCGAGGAACAGGAAGACGATCCCGATTCGTTGATCGCGCGTCCGCCGATCGTGACGTTCCTGGGCCACGTCGACCACGGGAAGACCAGCCTGTTGGATCACCTGATCGGGATCAACGTCGTGAAGGGTGAAGCCGGCGGCATCACTCAACACATTCGTGCCTACGAAGTCGAAAAGGACGGCCGCAGCGTCACGTTTGTGGACACGCCCGGCCACGAAGCCTTCACCGAAATGCGGGCCCGTGGTGCCAACGTGACCGACATCGCCGTCTTGGTCATCGCCGCTGACGACGGAATCATGCCGCAAACGGAGGAAGCGATCAGCCACGCTAAAGCAGCGGAAGTGCCGATCGTTGTCGCCCTGAACAAGTGTGACTTGGAAGGTGTCGACGCAAACCGAGTGATGACCCAGCTGACCGAACACCACTTGACGCCCAGTGAATGGGGCGGCGACGTGGAAGTGGTCCGCACCAGTGCGATCACCGGTCAGGGCATGGACGAGCTGCTCGAAACCCTACTGACGGTCGCTGAACTGCACGAGTACCAAGCGAACCCGAACCGCAAGGCACTCGGCGTTTGTTTGGAAGCCGAACAGCAGGGCGATCGCGGCGTGATGGCAAAGTTGGTCGTGCGAAACGGGACCCTGCGACAGGGCGATATCTTGGTTTGCGGCCCCTCCCATGGCCGCGTCCGCGCGATGACCAACACCCTGACGGGGAAACCGATCACCGAAGCCGGCCCCAGTACGCCGGTCAGCCTGCTGGGACTCGATCAAGCCCCCGGCGCGGGCGACCGCTTCCACGTACTCGACGATATCGGTCAGGCACGCGAAATCGCAGCCAGCCGCGAACACGAATCGAGTCGCCAAAACCTCTCGGGCGTCACCACCAAGGTTTCCTTCGACAGCTTCCAAGAGATGCTGTTGGACGGCAAGCTGTCCCACGGTGACGAGCGGGTCAAGCTGAACCTGATCGTACGTGCCGATGTCAAGGGCTCGCTGGAAGCGATCGACAAGGAACTCAGCAAGCTGGACCACCCCGAAGTCGAAATTCGAATCCTGCAACGCAGCGTCGGCGGGATCACACTGGCCGACGTGACGCTGGCCAGTGCCTCGGATGCCGTCGTCGTCGGTTTCAATGTCATCCCCGACGAACAAGCCCGTTCGTTGGCTGACCAACGGGGTGTCGAGGTCCGGCGTTACGACGTGATCTACAAACTGACCGACGACATCAGGGCGATGATCGAGGGCCGACTGAAGCCGGAAGAACGAGTCGTCGAACTCGGCCGCGCGTTGGTGAAACAGGTTTTCACGATCAGCCGTGTGGGGACGATCGCCGGGTGCTACGTCGCTCACGGTTCGATTCAGCGTGGCTGCCGCATTCGCGTCAACCGCGAGGGACGGACGATCGGCGATTACCCGCTCGATACGCTGCGTCGGATCAAAGAGGACGTGAAGGAAGTCCCCCGCGGGATGGAATGCGGGATTCGTCTGGCCGGCTTCAACGACGTCAAGCAGGACGACGTCTTGGAGGCGTACCGGATCGAAGAGGTCGCCCGAACGCTCGACTGACCCACAGACGATCGTCACGCCGTCTCGGCTCGGCACCGGCCCGCGTTGCATGCGGCGAGCAGCGCGAAAGCCGTTGATCGCAAGGCCGTCGCGGCGTGCTCGTCCTCAATAGGCCGACAAGCCGAACTGTCTCCCGCAGCCGATCCGAGGACCGCCGCGGCGACAGCGCCGACTTGCTCGGATGCGGGACGACGGCGATCGCTGTCGATCCACGCACTGCCGTCCCCTTATCGCCGCCTTTTTTCTCCTCCGCTGATCTACTTTGTGAGCCATCTTTGACCAGTCGTCGTTTACTCAAAGCCGCCGAAGCGATCCGCGAAGTCGTCGCCCAGGCCATTTTGACCGAATTGCGAGACCCGCGGGTCCGTGACGTGACCGTCATTTCCGTCGAGGTCTCTCCCGACATGCGCGAAGCCAAAGTGGGCGTCAGCGTCATGGGAGACGAGGCACAGAAGACGCTCAGCCTTCGCGGCCTCCAGAACGCGGCCGGTTTTCTACAGAGCAAGATCGCCAATCGACTGGACACCCGCTACACACCTCGCTTGCGTTTCGAAATCGATCGTGGGCAAGAAAACGCTTTAGTCGTCGGCGAAATTCTCGCTCGCATCCGGCGTGAGCAAGAAGAGAACGACGAGCATAGCGAACAAGAATCGAGCGACGGTCAACCGTCCGCTGGTGACCCCTCATCCTCCTGAACCGAATCAACCGGCACGGCGATCCGAATCGGACGTGCCGCTTAACTGACACAAGAAACGGACCGTCATGTCTGGATCGAATCGCTCCAAGCTGATCACCAAGCTCCATTCCAGCCTGAAAAAGCATTACGAAACGCCACCGGCCACCCCCTCGCGGCCTCTGCTCGAACACGCCCTGTACGCCAGTTTGCTAGAGGACTGCCCGGCGGACTTGGCCGACGAGGGTCTGGCCAAATTGGAACAGGACTATTTCGATTGGAACGAAGTCCGCGTCACGACCGTGACGGAACTCAAAGGCGTCCTCTCACGCCTGCCCGACTCTCAGAAAGCCGCGGCGCGACTGAAGGGGAATCTGCAGGCGATTTTCGAAGAGTTTTACAGTTTCGAATTGGACCATTTGAAGAAAGAGAACCTCGGCAAGGCGGTCGCGAAGTTCGAAGGCTTGCCCAGCATGAGTCCGTTCGTACTCAGCTATATCATCCAGCACGGCCTGGGCGGCCATTCGATCCCGATCGACTATTCCGCCATGGTCGTCATGCTGGTGACCGGCATTGCCAGCCAGAGCGAAGCGTCCGCGGGACGGGTGCCCGGGCTGGAACGGGCGATCCCCAAAAGCAAGGGCATTGAATTCGCCCACCTTTTGCACCAACCGGCCGTCGCACTGACGATCGACCCCAACGACGCGAAAGCAAGAGCGTTCTTGGAGTCTGTCGCGAAAGGCAGCGCCGCCCAGCTTGACGAGTGGCTGACCAGCAAAGCTGCCGCAAAGGAACGTGTCGCCGCCAGAAAGGCTGAGGAGAGAGAAATCGCAAAGGCCGAGGCGGAGGAAGCTGCCGAAGAGGCCAAGGCCGAAGCAAAAGAAGCAGCCGCGAAATCAACGGCCGCTCCCAAAAAACCGGTCAAAAAATCGATGACGGCAGCCGAACAGGCCGCGCAGACCGCCGAAAAAACGGCTCGGGCCAAGAAAGCCGCCGCGCGAAAATCGGGCAAGAAAAAAGCAGCTGCCGATACGACAACGCCAGCGAAAGCCGCGTCCGATACGCCGGCCGAACCGACCCCGCCCGCGACCGAAAAAGCGGCTCCGGCCAAGTCGACCAAAGCAGCTCGAAAAAGTCGAGCCGCTAAAACAAGCGGAAGTAAATCGGCAAGCAGCAGCACGTCGAAGGCCACGAAGTCCGGCGGAAAAACCTCCCAAGCGAACACCGACAGCGGTAGCAGCAGCAAGAAGTCGAGCGGAAAGAAGAAGACCGGTGCCAAGAAGCCGGCTGCTGCCAGCTCCAATGCTTCAAAGTCCGGTACCGGATCCAAAAAGTCTTCCAACCGCAAACTGACGAAACGAAAACCTCGTTGATCGCCCGGTCATCTTCCGGCGCAACACCGTCTTAATCCAACTTCTGATCGCAAGGACTTCAGTTCATGGCAGGGCACTCCAAGTGGGCCAACATTCAACACCGCAAAGGACGAGTGGATGCCGCGCGGGGCAGGATGTGGAGCAGACTCAGCAAAGCGATCATCGTCGCCGCCCAGTCCGGCGGCGGGGACCCGTCGGCGAATCTGCGGCTGCGCAAAGCGATCGACGACGCCAAAGCCGTCTCGATGCCCAAGGACAACATCGAACGGGCAATCAAACGCGGTACCGGGGAACTCGAAGGCGGCCGCATGGAAGAGGTGGTCTACGAAGGTTACGGACCAGGCGGCGTCGCCGTCATGTGTCTGGCACTAACGGACAACCGCAACCGCACCGCTCCCGAACTGAGAACCCTGTTCGGAAAGCACGGCGGCGAATTGGGCAAGACCGGTTGCGTGGCCTATCTATTCGATCGAAAAGGGTTGTTCCTTTTTCCTGCAGAAGCCGGCGAGGAACGCGTGACGGAGATCGCCCTGGAAAACGGTGCGGAGGATGTCGAGATGTCCGATGACGACAAAATCCAGGTCACCTGTTCGCCCGAGGACCACCAGACGCTTTCGGACGCTTTTAAAGAAGCGGGGCTGGAAGCAGAAGTGGACGAGGTCACCCTGATTCCCTCCACCAGCGTCGACGTCGACGGGCCGACCGCCAAGCAGGTGCTGTCGCTACTCGAAGCGCTCGACGATCACGATGATTTGCAGACCGTCAGTTCCAATGTGAACTTCACGGAAGAATCGTTAGCCGAGTGAAGATTCGGAGAGCGACCGGTAATAATCAATGCTCTCCTCCAGGCCGCGCCGGATGTCGACCGCCGGCTGGAAACCCAGACGCTGCTGAATCTGCGTGATATCGGCCAACGATTCACGTACGTCGCCGGCCCGCGGCGGCTCGTGAATCGGCTCGATCGGAACCTCCAGCAACTCGCGCAAAATGTTCAGAAGCTGCAACAGCGTCGTCGATTGCCCACGGGCCACGTTGAAGACGCCGCCGGCGGCGTGCCCATGAGTGGCGGCAAGTAAATTGGCTTTCGCAACGTCGCTGACGTAAACAAAGTCCCGAGACTGACCACCGTCTCCGTAAACGATCGGCCGCTGACCCGCCAGAATCATGGAGACGAATCGCGGAATCACGGCGCTGTATTCACTCTTCGGGTCTTGTCGCGGACCGAACACGTTGAAATATCGAAGCACGACCGGCTGGATCGGAAATTCACGACCGAACGCCGCACAATATTGCTCGGCAGCCAACTTGGATGCCGCATAGGGCGAAAGCGGCGCCGGCGGATCGGCCTCCCGCTTGGAAACGAATGGCGAATCTCCATAGGCGGCGCTGGTCGAGGACAGGACAAACCGCTTGACGCCCGCTTTAGAGCCGGCATCCAACAGTTCCACCGTGCTGGTCGCACACCAGTGGTGACATAGTCCCGGCTCACGCATGCTGCGGGGAACGCTTGCCATGGCTGCCAAATGAAAGATGTAGTCGATCCCGTCGACAATCTCTTGCACACACCGCGGATCGGCTGCGTCCCCTTCGACCCACTCGAGCCGATCACCGTCAGGTCCCGACTCCAGCGGCGCTAGGTTGTGTCGAAACCCCGTGGAGAGATTGTCGAGCACCCGGACGTAGGCCCCTTCCGCCAACAAATGCTCGACGACATGCGATCCGATAAATCCGGCTCCGCCCGTCACCAGGCAGCGGGTGTCTCGAACAGACAAGGTTCGGTCCTTTTGTGATCGGGCTTCTCGAAAACGCGAGTGTGCCGCAAACGGGTACACGATGACGCGTGGGCGCTGAAGAACTACCCCTGCAGGTTCAGACTTCCTGAAAGGGCTCGTTCGGCTCGGGCTTGACTCAGCTTCTGGCCGCCCTCCTTTGCGCAAACCATCCGCCAAGTTTCCGCTTCGGTCTCCAGTACCAATCGGATCTCGTCGATCATCGTGGGGTCACCCTGCTTCTCCGCCTCAATCAGGTGCTGACAGAGGAAAACATACAGATCGGCGACCGTCCGACACACCTCGACCTGATCGTCGGTGACGCCGCTGAGCAATTCACTGAGCAATTCGAGAAGCTTGAGCGAATGCTCGTTTGTCCCCCGGCTGCCCGGTTTCTGTCGCCAAGCATCCCCCAGGTGTCGGGCAACCTCCACCGACCGCTCGATCAGCATCAGACGAAGCCGTGCCGGAGACGCCGTGGCGATCATCGATTCCAGATAGGTATCCGTGCTGCGTCGACCGAATCCTGCCGCTGAATTTCGGTCGTCCAGGCGGTTGGCTTCGTCATGTTGGCGACGGTCGCCGGCAACCCCTTCGGGAAGGCGGATACCACCCGGGGAAGGGCCGACGTGGATGTCGTGAGGAAAGGAGGCCATCGTCGGGCCGTCTGGCGTCATCTCGTGATCGACGCGTGGAACGCCTGCCGAATGGTTGGCACTCTGAGTCATCAGCAACTCTCGGGTCGTGGCTGCGGGTTTTCGCCCAGGAATTTTTTGCACAATGATTCTTGCGCAGTCGACTCAGGCGGTATCGACCGAAACGAAGGGAAACTTCATTGCGGTTTCACCTGCCGTCATAACCGGACGCCGAAACAGGTGAGCGGACCTCGGCCCGCATGAGTGGACGCCGGCTCATGCGAGCGAACGCCCTTGGCTTGGATTCAATGAAAGCCGGGGCGGACCTTGACGGCCCGCCCCGGCGATCGTTCGACCGGAAACGTCGATGATTATCGCAGCAGCGACAGGACGTTCCGTGGGTTCTGGTTTGCCAGGGACAGCACGTTCGTACCGGACTGAACCAGGATCTGAGCCCGGGTCAGGTTCGCCGATTCCTGTGCGAAGTCGGCGTCACGGATGGAGCTCTCTGCCTCCTGCAGGTTCGCCCGCGCGTCACTCAAGCTGACCAAGTTGCTTTCCAGCGTCGTCGATTGGAACGC
>JGI12210J13797_11166775_pt1 | contig 17561 bp, 3 predicted proteins | sample ElkSlonscriptome_3_FD_13797 | JGI IMG/M metagenome (IMG submission 13797)
CGAGCCCGAGCCGGAGCCGGTAGTCGAAGCGGCACCTGAGCCTGAGCCCGAGCCTGAGCCCGAGCCTGAGCCCGAGCCTGAGCCCGAGCCTGAGCCGGTGGCCGAAGCGGCACCGGAGCCCGAGCCCGAGCCCGAGCCTGAGCCCGAGCCCGAGCCCGAGCCGGTGGTCGAAGCGGCACCGGAGCCTGAGCCCGAGCCCGAGCCCGAGCCGGTGGTCGAAGCGGCACCGGAGCCCGAGCCCGAGCCTGAGCCCGAGCCCGAGTCCGAGCCCGAGCCCGATCGCGAGCCCGTCTCTCTCGGCGACGAGAGCTTCACTCCCGACGAGATGGAGCTCATCGAAAAGGCCCAGAAGATGGAGAAGAAGGGCGGCAAGCGGGCCATCGATGCCTGGCGCGACGCCTACAACAAGATGCCCGAGAAGCAGTATCCGCGAGCACGTCTCAAGGAGCTGTACGTCGACGCCAACAAGTGGAGCAACGTCGCCGATATCCTCAAGGATCAGCTCAAGCGGCTCGACGACGGGCAGCTCGACGAGCGAGCCGAGGTCTACTGGGAGCTGGTGGAGCTGTACCGCGAGCGCCTGCGTCAGCCGGGCCTGGTGGTCACCACCCTCGCCGCCCTCGAGAAGGAGCTCGAGGCCGCCGATGAGACCAGGCGGCTGCTCAAGGTCGTGGAGACCCAGCAAGAGCAGTTCGACTCGATGAAGCGCTGGCCCGACCTCATCGGTCGGATCCGCCGTCGCGCCGAGCTCACCGAGGATCCCGAGCAGCGCAAGGATCTGCACCTGCAGGCGGGCAACCTGTTCCTCGACAAGTTCAACAACCAGGCCGAGGCGATCAAGAGCTTCGAGTCGGTGCTCGAGGACGACGAGTACAACGTCGAGGCGATCGGCAAGCTCAAGGATCTCTACCAGCGCCGCCGCGACTGGGAGAAGATGCTCGCGGTCCAGCAGAAGGAGCTGGCCCTCATCGAGGATCCGGCGGAGCGCAAGGCGCAGCTGCTGGAGGTGGCCCGCACCGCGGGCGCCAAGATCAAGAAACCCTCGCTGGGCATCCAGCTGTGGTCTCAGGTGATCGAGCTCGACCCCGACAACGTCGAGGCGCTCGGCCACCTCGAGCAGATGCAGCAGCGCGAGAAGGACTGGCCGGCCCTGGCCAGCACCCTCGAGCGGCTGGTGGAGGTCACCGACGACGACGAGGAGCGCGGCAAGTACCTGGTGAACCTGGGCCTGCTGTACTTCGACAAGCTCGAGGACAACCCGGCGGCGATCCGCACCTGGGAGACCCTGCACGAGCTGGACCCGGACAATCGCCGGGCGCAGGACATGCTCAAGAAGCTGTACCTCGCCGAGGGCGACATGGACAGCCTGGAGAAGTTCTACGCCAAGCAGGACAAGTGGGCGGAGTTCATCCGCGTGCTCGAGCGCGAGTCCGACGGCAAGGAGCCCGAGCAGCGCACCGAGCTGGCGCTCAAGATCGCCGCGCTCTACAAGGACAAGCTCGACAAGCCCGATCGGGCCGTGCGCGCGCTCGAGAAGGCCCTGGGCGACGACGAGGAGAACCTCTCCCTGGCCGAGCGGCTCATCGAGCTGTACGAGGAGGCGGGCGACGAGCGCCACATCTCCCGGCCGCTGGAGATCAAGCTGAGCCACACCGAGGACCCGGACGAGCGCCAGCAGCTGCTGCGCCGCCTGGCCGACCTCAGCGAGCGGATCGGCAACGATCAGACCCAAGCGTTCGAGTACTACCGCACCGCGTTCGAAGAGGAGCACACCGCCGACGACACGCGCGGGCACCTCGAGCGGCTGGCCGAGGCGCTCAACAACTGGGGCGAGCTGGCCCGGGCGCTCGAGGGCGCCATCGAGAAGTACGGCGGCGATCCCGACTCGCTGCCGCTGCGGCTGAAGGTGGCCGAGGTGCACGAGCGGCAGCTCGCCGACCTCGACGCGGCCCTGGCCGCCAACCAGGCCATCCTCGACCTCGACCCCGAGCAGGCCACCGCGCTCGAGTCGCTCGAGCGGCTGTACCTCGCGCTCGGTCGCGAGGAAGACCTGCTCAACGTGCTGTCGACCAAGCTCACCCTGTCCGACGACGAGGACGAGCGGCGGGCCATCCAGACCCGCATCGGCAGCATCCACGAGCAGCTCGGCCACGCCGAGCCGGCCATCGAGGCCTACCAGGCGGTGCTCGCCACCGGCGTCGAGGACCCGACCGTGCTGGCCGCCCTCGATCGCATGTACCTGGGCCTGGAGCGCTGGACCGACCTGGCCGACATCCTGCGCCGCGAGCTCGACGTGCTCGAGCCCGACGACTTCGAAGGCCGCTGCCAGCTGCTGCTGCGCCTCGGCGTGGTGCAGCAGGAGAAGCTCGCCAACGACCGCGAGGCGGTGGAGCTGTTGCGGCAGGTGCTGGAGATCCAGCCCGATCACGAGGAGGCGCGCCGGCGGCTGGAGACCTGGCTGACCGACGACACCCTCAAGGTCGACGTGGCCACCATCCTGCTGCCGGTCTATGAGGCCACCGAGGCGTGGGCCGATCAGGTCAGGTGCCTGGGCATCCAGGCCGACGCCGAGCAAGACGTGGCCGCCCGCGGCGAGCTGCTGCTGCGCATGGGCGCCATCCAGGCCCAGCGCCTCGGCGACAGCGAGGGGGCGTTCGCCACCTACGCGCGGGCGTTCCGCGACGACCCGCAGAACCAGACCGCCCAGGAGGCGCTCGAGAACATCGCCAGCATCGAGGAGCGCTGGCAGGACTTCGCCGATCTCTTCGAAGACGCGGTGAGCAAGGACCTGCCCAGCGATCTCATGCAGTCGCTGCTGTTCAAGCTCGCCACGCTCTACGACGGGCAGCTCGGTCGCAGCGACAAGGCGATCGCGTGCTACGAGCGCGCGGTCGACATCGACCCGGGCGACACCGACGCCCTCGACGCCCTCGAGGCGCTGTACACCCGCGACGAGAACTGGGCCAAGCTGCTCGACGTCTATCGGGCCAAGGTCGATCTCCAGACCGATCCCGAGGCGCGGGAGCGGCTGCGCTTCCAGATCGCGCGGCTGCAGGAGGAGATGCTGGGCCAGCCCCAGGACGCCATCGCCACCTACAACGAGATCCTCGCCGACGACGACGCCAACCTCGGCGCGATCACGTCGCTCGATCGCCTCTACCTGCAATCGGAGGCGTGGAGCGAGCTGGCCGAGAACCTGGTGCGGCAGCTGACGCTGTCGGACGACCCCAACCAGCAGATCGAGCTGAACCTGCGCCTTGGGCAGCTGCGCCTGCAGCGGCTCGAGCAGAAGGGCCTGGCGGTGGAGACCTACCGGCAGGTGCTCGACCTCGACCCGGTCAACGACGCCGCGCTCGCGGCCCTCGAGGGCCTGCTCGACGACGAGGGCCACCAGCTGCCGGTGGCCAAGATCCTCGAGCCGATCTACCGGGCCGCCAACGACTGGTCGAACCTGGTGGTGGCCTACGAGATCATGGTCAAGCACTCGCTCGATCCGAGCGAGAAGATCGGCCTGCTCCACCAGATCGGCGAGCTGTTCGAGATCGCCGGCGACGAGCCCGAGAAGGCGTTCGACGCCTACGGGCGCGCCCTCAAGGAGGACGCGGTCAACGAGGAGAGCCAGAGCCGCCTCGATCGCCTGGCCGCCCAGATGGGCGCCCACGCCGAGATGGTGGCGCTGTACGAGAGCGTGGTCGACGACGTGGTCGACGAGCTGCTCCGGGTCCAGATCCTCACCAAGGTCGCCCAGACCTACCTCACCGACATCGACGACACCGAGAAGGCCGCGGCCAGCTACGAGAAGATCCTCGAGATCGACCCGAGCAACTTCGCGGCCATCGACGCGCTCATCGAGGTCCACCGCCACACCAACAACTTCGACGCCCTGGTGGCGGCCGTGGTCCGCAAGTCGGAGATGGTGGAGGACCACGCCGATCAGAAGGAGCTGCTGCTGTACGCGGCCAACATCCGCGAGGGCGTGATGGAGGACCCCACGGGGGCCATCGACCTGTACCAGCAGGTGCTGACCATCGACGACTCGGAGAGCCGGGCGCTCGAGGCCCTGGTGAAGCTCTACATCCAGCTCGAGAACTGGGAGAAGCTCAAGGACGTCTACCAGCGCCAGAGCGAGCTGGCCGTCGATCCCGACGAGCGGCGCCGCGCGCTGTTCGTGCTGGGCCAGGTCTACGACACCGAGCTGCAGGACGTGGATCGGGCGATCGACACCTACCAGCAGATCCTCGACCTCGACCCGGGCGACTACGAGGCCATCTCGGCCCTCGACCGCCTCTACGGGCAGGCCGAGCGCTGGCTGGACCAGCTGCAGATCCTCGAGCGCGCGGTGGATGCCGCCGCCGCGCAGGAGGAGCAGACCGCGATCCGCTTCCGGATCGGCGGGCTGTGGGAGAACAAGCTGGGCGACATGGTCCGGGCCATCGAGGCCTACCGTGACGTGCTCAGCCACGACTACTCCCACACGCCCACCATCGAGGCCCTCGATCGGATCGTGCGGGGCGACAACGAGCCCATGGCCGCGGCCCAGGTGCTCGCGCCGCTGTACGAGCAGCTCGCCGAGTGGGAGCTGCTGGTCGACATCTACAACGTGATGGTCACCCACACCGAGGATCCGATCGCCAAGATCGAGCGGCTCCACCAGGTGGCGGGGATCTACGAGCGGCAGCTCGGCGAGTTCGACAAGGCCTTCGATGCCTACGCTCGCGCGATGGAGACCGACCCGCAGTCGGAGGAGACGGTCGAGGAGCTGCAGCGGCTGGCCGAGACCACCCAAGACTGGGACAAGTTCGCGGCGCTGCTAGCCGACCAGGCCGACAAGGTCCTCGACCCGCTGACCAAGGTGCAGATGCTGCTGCGCATGGCGGTGATCCAGGAGCAGCGGCTGGGCAACGTGGACCAGGCCATCTCGCACTACCTCGAGATCCTGGAGTCCGACCCGGAGAACTACGAGGCGATCGGGGCGCTGGACCGGATCTTCACCCAGCTGGAGCGCTGGCCCTCGCTGGTGGAGAACCTGCGCCGGCAGATCGCCATCACCTCCGACGAGCAGGACATCATCGCCCTGTACTTCCGGATGGGGCAGATCCACCACATCAGCATCGGGGACCACGCCGCGGCGATCGACGCCTACCGCGAGATCCTCAACATCGACCCCACCCACACCCAGACCCAAGACGCGCTGGAGCTCATCTTCGCCGAGGGCGAGCACCAGCAGGACATCGCCGAGATCCTCGAGCCCATCTACTACTCCTCGGAGCGGTGGTCGAAGCTGGTGGAGTTCGGCGAGGCCAAGCTCGGGGCCACCGAGGACACGGTCGAGCGGCTGGCCATCATCCAGAACGTGGCCGAGATCTGCGAGCGCCGGCTGGGCGAGGTGGGCGACGCCTACATCTGGTGGCTGCGCGCGTACATGGACGACCCGCTCAACGAGCAGGTCTCCGACGAGCTGACGCGCCTGGCCGAGGTGACCCAGGCGTGGGGCCACATCGTCGACGTGGGCGATCAGATCCTCGAGGACAACCCGCCCCCCGAGACCCGACAGGCCGTGCTGCTGCGCTCGGCCCGGGTGCTCGATCAGAAGGTCGGCGACGCCGGCCGGGCGATCGAGGCCTACCGCAACGTGCTCGAGATCGATCCCGAGCACCCCGGCGCCCTCGAGGCGCTCGACCGGATCTACTCCGCCCACGGCATGGCGCAGGACCTGGCCGAGATCCTCCAGCGTCGCATCCGCATCACCGTGGACGGTGAGGCGCTGGTGGCCCTGGAGATCCGCCTCGCGGAGGTCTACGAGCAGCACCTCGGCAACGCCGACCAGGCCATCGCGGCCTACAACCGCGCGCTCGACAACGACGTGAGCAACATGGTGGCGATGGAGCGGCTCGAGGCGCTGTACCTGGTGCAGTACCGCTGGGAGGAGCTGTTCAACGTCTATCAGAAGATGGTCGACGTCGCGCACACCGACGACGACATGGCCGGGTGCTACCAGCGGATGGCCAAGCTGGCCTCCGAGACCCTCCAGCGCGAGACCGACGCCATCGACCTGTGGAATCGGGTGCTCGACCTGCGGGGCGAGGATCCGCTGGCGCTGGGCGAGCTGGCCGCGCTGCACGAGAAGGCCGAGCGCTGGGACGAGCTGGTCGAGATCCTCGAGCGGCAGGTCTACGTGATCGACGAGCCCGAGGGGCGCGTGGCCGCCTACCAGACCCTGGGTCGGGTCTACGGCGAGCGCCTCGATCGCGAGCGCGACGCCCTGGGCGCGTGGCTGAACGCCATGGAGCTCGACGGGGCCAACGTGGAGACGCTGCAGGCCCTGCACCGGATCTACGAGACCAACCAGGCGTGGGTGGAGCTCATCGACATCCTCGAGCAGCTCATCGCGGTGGGGGGCGACCAGCTCCCGGCCGACGAGCAGCGCGAGCTGTACGCCAAGGTCGGCCGGATCCAGGGCGAGTACCTGATGGCGCCCGACCGGGCCATCGAGGCCTGGCACCGGGTGCTGGAGCTGCACCCCGGCGACATGGAGGCGCTGGCCGCCCTCGAGGACCTCTACTCGCAGGAGGCCCGCTGGAACGAGGCCATCACCGTGCTCGAGAGCAAGGTGAAGGTGCTCGACGACACCGACTCGAAGATCGACGTGCTCATGCAGATCGCGTCGATCTGGGAGGAGCGGCTCGAGGACAAGATGCAGGCCGCGGGCGCCTACACCGAGATCCTCGAGAACGACGCCACCCACCGGGCGGCCTACGAGGCGCTGGAGGCCATCTACCGGGAGACCGAGGACTGGCCGGCCCTGGTGGAGCTGCTCATCAACTGGGCGGAGGTGCTCGAGGTCCGCGAGGAGAAGGTCGAGCGGCTCCAGGCGGCCGCGCAGGTCTCCGAGCACCACCTCGAGGACCAGGACATGGCCTTTGCCATGCTCCAGGCCGCGTTCAACGTGGACTACGCCAACGACGTGACCTCGCGCGAGCTGGAGCGCATCGCGACCGAGGCGGGCAAGTGGAGCGACCTGCTCAACGAGTACAACGGCCTGGTGCAGACCATCGACGACCCGATGGAGCGCTGCGAGCTGTGGGTGAAGATCGGTCGCTGGTACGGGGAGCACCTCGAGCGGCCCGACTACGGGATCCAGTCGCTGGAGAAGGCGCTGGAGCTCAACCCCGAGAGCGTCTCGGCGCTGCGGGAGCTGGCCAGCTTCCACCGGCGCGCGGAGAGCTGGCCCGAGCTGGCCGAGGTGCTGGGGCGGATCGTTCCGCTCGAGCAGGAGCCCCACGATCAGGCCCAGACCCTGCTCGACCTCGCCGCGGTGCTCGAGGAGCGCCTCGGTGACGTGGAGGGGGCGGTCGAGGCGTACCGGCGCGTGCTGGAGATCGACTCCGAGTCGGTGGTGGCCCTCGACGCGCTCATCCGCCTGCACGAGGTGCAGGGGGCGTGGCTGGACCAGGTGCAGGTGCTGTCGCGGCGCTCGGCGATCTGCGAGGAGATCGACGCGGCGATCAACCTCAAGAAGCGCATCGGCTACGTGCAAGAGGCCAACCTCGGCGACAACGCGGCGGCCATCGAGACGTACAAGGACATCCTGGCCCAGGAGCCGACCGACTTCGACGCCCTGCAGGCGCTGGAGCGGCTGTACCTGGGGGGCAACCAGGTCGACGACTACCTCGAGAACCTCGAGGCTCAGCTCGACGCCACCGCCGAGGTGGACCAGCAGATCGGCATCTACGAGAAGATGGCGCAGGCGCTGGTCACCATGGCCGACGACCGCGACCGCGCCACGGAGGTGCTCGAGAAGATCATCATGCTCGACCCCTCCCGCGACCAGACCTACCGCCAGCTCGAGGAGCTGTACGGGGGCCTGGAGAAGTGGACGGAGCTGGTCGAGACCTACCGCTCGCACATCGAGGCCTCGGCCGACGTGCAGATGAAGGTCCAGCTGCTCGCCGCGATGGGCGAGGTGTACGAGAAGCAGGTCGAGGACGTGGACCGGGCGATCGACACCTACCAGGAGATCCTGGAGCTCGATCCGCACAACTACTTCGCGGCCGACACGCTCAGCCAGCTGCAGGAGCGCATCGAGGACTGGCCGTCGGCCATCGACACGCTGTCGAGGCTGGCGGAGCTGACCAGCGACATGACGCAGCGGACCGAGCTGCTCACCCGCATGGGGCGGGTGCTGCACCAGAAGCTCGACAGCCCGTCCGACGCCGAGCTGCGGCTGACCCAGGCGCTCGACATCAACCCGGGCCACGTGCCCGCGATGGTGCTGCTGGCCAACATCTACAAGGAGCGCTCCGACTGGCTCAAGGCCTCCCGGGTGCTCGAGCAGGCGTCCGACTACGCGCAGAACAACGTCGAGAAGACCAACCTCGCGGCCGAGGCGGCGTTCATCAACTACGAGGAGCTCGACGACGAGAACAAGGCCGTCGAGCTGTTCGCCAAGACCCTGCTGCTCGACCCCGAGCACGCTCGGGTGGGCCGGGTCTTGTCCGAGGTCTACTACGAGCGCAAGGACTTCGGGAACGCCGATCCCATCTTCGACATGCTCACCCGCAAGGTCGAGACGCTCGACCTCGAGCCCGACGACCAGCGGGATCTATACCTGCGGGCGGCCAACACCGCGCGCGCGCTGGGCAACGCCGACAAGGCGCTCAAGCAGTTCAAGCGGGCGTACGACATCGACTCGACCAACCATGAGGTCTTGTCGGGCATGGCCGATCTGCTGTTCGAGCGGCAGGACTGGGACCGGGCGTTCAAGCTCTACCAGACCATCCTGGTGCAGCACCGCGACACGCAGTCCGACGAGGACACGGTGCGGGTGTACTTCCGGCTGGGCACGATCAAGAACCAGCAGAGCGAGCCCCGCAAGGCGCTGAACTACCTGGAGAAGGCGCTCGAGGTCGATCCCCACCACCAGCAGACGCTGATGGCGATCATCGACCTCCAGGCCCAGGCGGGCGACTGGGAGGGGGTCATCCAGGCCAAGCGGGCGCTGGTCGACATCACCCACGACGGGGACGCCAAGTTCCTGCTGTTCAAGGAGATCGGCGAGCTGTACGCCGAGAAGCTGGGCAACCGGGACAAGGCCGCCGAGGCCTACCAGGCCGCGCTGGAGATCCAGCCCGACGACTACCCGCTGCTGCACACGGTGCTCGACCTCTACACCGGGTCGAAGCGCTGGGAAGACGCCATCCACACCATCGATCGCATCGTGGAGGTGGAATCCGACGGCAAGCGGCGCAGCCGCTACCACTACACCGCCGCGGTGCTGCTCCGCGACGAGCTGTCGGCCCAAGACGAGGCGATCGATCGCTTCAACATGGTGCTGGACGACGACCCGGCCATGCTCAAGGCGTTCCAGGCCATCGACACGATGGTCACCAAGAACAAGGACTGGAAGACGCTCGAGCGGTCCTACCGCAAGATGCTCAAGCGCCTGCCGACCGAGGGCAACGACCCGCTCAAGATCACCCTGTGGAACAACCTCGCGGAGATCTACCGGACGCGCCTCCGCGACTTCAAGTCGGCCGTGGCCGCCTTCGACGTCGCGGCCAAGCTCGACCCGGGCAACGTGGAGCGGCACATCAAGATGGCCGAGCTGTACGAGCGGCTGCTGCTCGACGATCCGCAGGAGTACGTCGACTCGGCGGTGCGGGAGCACCAGATCCTCATCGCCAACGAGCCGTTCCGCTACGAGAGCTACCACTCGCTGTTCAGCATCTATACGAAGGCGCAGCAGATCGACAAGGCGTACTGCGTGGCGGCGGTGCTCAACTTCTTGAAGAAGGCCACCCCCGAAGAAGAGGCCTACTTCGAGCAGTACCGGAAGGGCGACTTCCAGATGGCCCGCCAGCGGCTGTCGGAGGACACCCTGCGGCGGCACGTGTTCCACCCCGACCAGGACCTCTACCTCACCGGCATCCTGGGGCTCATCGCTCCCGCGGTGGCGGCGTGGCGGGCGGTGGAGCTGCCGGGCAGCCTCAACGCCAAGGATCGCATCGACGTGTCGGTCGACCCGTCGGTGTTCGCCCGCATGACCAAGTACGTCAAGGACGTGCTCAACGTCTCGCAGCCCGACGTGTTCCTGCGGCCCAACGACATGGGCGACCTCACCTTGATGAACATCAAGCGTGAGAACCAGCTGCACCCGACGCTGGTGGTGTTCCAGAACCTGCTGCGGGGCAAGGTCGAGCCGCACCTCGCGTTCGCGCTGGGGCGCTACATGATGGACCTCTACCTGCCGCACTTCTGCTTCGTGGCGCTCGACCGCTCTCCCCAGGCCCTCAAGCAGGTCATCATGGCCTGCCTGCACGGGGTGGGGCTGCCGGTCCAGGGCGACGTGGGGGCGCTCGATCAGATCTCCCGCGAGATCTTCGGGCGCATGCAGCCGGCCGCTCAGGACCAGCTGCGCAGCCTGCTGCAGAAGTTCATCGAGGCGGGCGGGTCCACCGACGTGAAGCGCTGGGCGGCGGCCTCCGAGCTCACCGCCTACCGCGTGGGTCTGCTGCTGTCGGCCGATCTGCGGATCGCCGGCCAGATGATCTCCCAGGAGCAGGCGCCCCTGGGCGTGGGGGCCACGATGTCGCCCCGCGACAAGATCAAGGAGCTGGTCCTCTACAGCATCAGCGAGGACTACTTCACCGCGCGGCGAGCCATCGGCGTGCACGCCACGATCTGAGCCGAGGGTCTCCCTCGGCGACCCGAGAGGGAAGGAAGGCCGGCGCTCTCGCAGAGCGCCGGCCTTTGTTCGTTTGGGCTCGTCCCCGTCAGGTCGGCCCGCGCCGGGTGTCAGGTCGCGGGCTCGGTCGGCTTGCCGTCGAGCTGGCTGGGATCCCACTCGATGTCGCCGTAGCCCGGGAAGCCCCAGCCCGCGCCGCCGCAGGTGTGGACCTCGAGGATCGCCCCCGCCGGCAGCTCCACGCGGCTCCACGGCTCGACCGGCTGGCGCTGATCGATCGCGGGGGCGTGCACGCACACCACGGTGCCCTCGGGGGGGCCGGCTCGGTCGATGCCGTGGGGAGGGTTGACGGTGCGATCGAACGCCACCCGGATGACGAGGGGATGGTCGCTGCGATAGCGCCGGATGATGCCTCGCCCGCCCGGGTGCTTGCCGCCGCCGCCCGAGCCGTCGCGCAGCTCGCCCTCGACCTGGAGATCCTCGACGTTGGGGCCCGACACCCACGGGGAGGGCAGCACCAGCCCGGGCCAGGCGTCGCGCCCCGGCTCGTCGGGGCGGCCTCCCTCGCCGCCCGAGAGCACCTCGGTGAGCAGGACCTCGTCGGCTGCGTTCGAAAGCTCGATCACCGCGCCCACGCTGCACGAGCCGGCCCCCACGCGATCGGGCCAGGCGTTGGCGAGCGCCCCGAGCATGGCGTCGGCGGTGCGGGCCATGCCGAAGGCGGTGGCGGCCGGCCCCGCCTCGTGGGCATCGCCGCCGATCCAGGTGTCGGTGCTGGTGAGCAGCTCGATCTCCGAGGCCCACGCCACCGTGGGAGCCTGGCCCAGCGCATGCCCGATGCCGATGAGGCAGGCGACCCGAGCCTGCGACTCGCTCAGCGCGTAGCGGCCGGTCGGATCGGGCGGATCGCTGTCGCGCAGGTCCACGAGGTACCCGCCCTCCTCGCGGTCGGTCACCCGCACCCGAACGCCGAGCCGCTCCCCGCCGCGGAGCATCAGGTCGTCGGAGAACGAGGCGCCTCCCTTCCCGATCTTGGGCCAGGGCGACGGAGGAGCATCACCGGCCGGGAGGACGGGAAGCAGCGGGAGGAGGGCCTCGAAGCTCATCACCCCGCAGTATGCCGGAGCGACCGGCTTCGTGGCATCGCGGACCCGAGCGCCGGCGGCCGCCCGGCGAAGCGGGGTCACGTCCCTTAGGGCCGGGTGGAGCCGGTGGTCACGGCCTGGGTGGAGCGGGTGCTGGTGGGCTCCTCGGGCAGGCCGGTGGCGCAGAAGATCTCCAGGGCCTGGGACTTGCCCTTCACCTTCACCGCCTCGCGCGGCTCGAACAGCACGTCGTTCTGCACCGCGCGCATGGTGTACTCGCTGATGATCACCTCGCCCGCCTTGGCCACGCTGCACAGGCGCGAGGCGATGTTCACCGGGTCACCGATCACGGTGTACTGGAGGGTGCGCGAGGACCCGATGGCGCCGGCGATGACCGGGCCGGTGTTGATGCCGATCCCGATGTGGATCGGCTCGAGCCCGTTGGACTCGCGGATCCGGTTGAACTCCTCGAGCGCGCGCTGCATCTCCAGCCCGCAGCGGACCGCCCGCAGCGGCGCCTCGGGCAGCGCCACCGGGGCCCCGAACAGCCCGATCACCTCGTCGCCCACGTACTTGTCGAGCGTGCCGCCGTGGTTGAACAGCACGTCGACCATCATCTCGAAGTACTCGTTGAGGGTCTTGACCATCATCTCCGGCGGCGTCCGCTCGCTCATGGAGGTGAAGCCCCGGATGTCGGCGAAGAGCATCGTCACCACCCGCTGCTCGCCGCCCTGGTCGAGCTGCAGCGCCCCGTTGACGATCTGCTCGACGAGGTTGGGCGACAGAAGCCGCTGGAACTCGGCCCGGGTGGCCGCCTCGCGCTCGAACTTGCGGGCGAGCCGGTGGTTCTCGATGGCGATGGCCGCCTGGGTGGCGATGCCCTGGAACAGCAGCAGGTCCTTCTCGGTGAAGGCCCCGGTGGTGAGCATGGAGTCCATGTGCATCGCGCCCACCAGCCGGTCGCCGAACAGCAGCGGCACGCACATGGTGGAGCGGATGCCCTGCATGATGATGCTCTTGGCCGCCTTGAAGCGCTCGTCGAGCATGGCGTCGGAGCTGAGCACGGCCTTCTTGTTGTTCTTGACCTCCTCGAGGATGCTGCTGGAGAGCTTGATCGACTCGTCCTCGCGCTTGGTGCGGAGGTAGCGGGGCTCGAGCTGGTCGGTGTCGGGATCGAGCAGCAAGATCACCGCCCGGTCGGCCCGGATCATCGCGAAGGTCTCGTCGACGATCTTCTGCAGCAGCTTGTCGAGGTCGGACTCGATCGAGAGCTTCTGCGACATCTCGTGGGCGACGCGCAGCTTCTCGTAGTCGTTGCGCAGGGCCTCCACGTCGTGGATCTCGGCCGCGGGCAAGAAGCGGTTGCTGGCGTCGAGCCGGCTGCGGACCTGGCTCTGCACCAGCCCGCCGGCGGCGAGCGTCACGTTGCGCAGCCGCGCGTTCTGGGCCTGCACCCCCTCGTCGTCGTCCTCGAAGCGCAGGACGGTGTTGCCCAGCGTGATCTCGTCGCCGGTGGTGAGCGGCTTCTCGTCGATCCGCTCGCCGTTGACGTAGCTGCCGTTGAGGCTGCCGATGTCCCGCAGCACGTAGCTGCCGTTGGGCGCCCGCGTGATCCGGCAGTGCTCCTTGGAGACGATGCGATCGAGGACCTGAACCGTATTGTCGGGATGACGGCCGATCGTGTTGAAGGCGGCGAGGGGATACTCCGAAGGTCCCTCTCCGCTGACCAAGATCAGCCGGGCACTCATCGCCGAATCGTCGAAAACGAATCCTAGGCCACCGGAGGAGACGGATCAACACGAGCCGCGCCAGAGGTGTGTGGATCGTCACCGGCTCCCGGGGAGAACGGTCGATGGCGGGCACGGATCGCCGGTCTCGCGAGGAATCGCCGATCCGGCGCGTTCGATGATTTCGCCGCGGTCTCGAGGCCGAGGGGCGGGGCGGGGCCGTGAATGCGGTCGACGCGGACGCACGGGCCGGCGCCAGCCGGGGGCCAGGGGCCCCGATCCCTCCGGCGACTCCGGCGAGCCTCAGTTCAGCCCGATCTGGTGCTCGACCTCGACCTCGGACTCCTGGCGGGGAATGATCCCGAACGGCCACTCCGTCCACGCCGAGTAGATCACCCCCAGCCGCAGCTCGTTGCCCTCGAACTCGATCCAGGTCTCGATGTCGGGGTCGGAGATGCCGATCTCCACGAGGCTGCGCTGCATGGTGCGGCGCAGGTCTTCGCGCGCCTGCTCGTCTTGCGCGTAGTAGCCCGCTCGGCCCGCGATCTTCGAGCCCGTCTCTTGGAGCACGCGGTGGGCCTCGTGGCGCTTCATGTACTGCGGAACGTACAGATACGCGGCGTAGCCCCCGGCCACCAGCAGCAGCACCAGCGTGACGCTGACGATGTTGATCCGGCGGGGCTTCTTGTACTTGACGGGGGTGGCCATGGCGGAGGGGCCAGAAGCGGGACGGGGCGGGGCGGGACGCATGCGCAGCATGGCGCTCCCGACGAGTGGGCAGCCGAGGGCCAGGAACCGCCCGCGGGGTCAGCATAGCAGGCTGGTCGCGGCGCGAGCGTGGGTGGCCTATGATCGCCGCCGGTCGGTCGCCGTGCACCATCTGCCTGCATACGTGGCGCTGGAGCGCTGGGCCGCTACGCGGCGCGTGGTGGTGGTGGCCCCCGCCGATCCCGAGGGGCCGCGTCGCTTGCTGGAGGCGGGAGCCCGCGGGGTGATCGTGGTGGGCGGCACGCTGCCGCCGATCGCAGGCACCGAGCGCTACGAGGGCGTGCCCTCGCTGCCGGTGGGCGACGCCACCATCGACATGGTCGTGTGCTTCGAGTCGTACTCGATGATGTCCACCGAGGAGCGCCTCGCGCTCCAGCACGAGGCCTACCGGGTGCTGCGACCAGGGGGGCTGTTCGCGGCGTGGATCCGCCACCCGCCCGGCCCCAACGATCGCGTCGACTTCTGGATGCTCGAAGAGGAGCTGTCGGCGGTGTTCGAGCACACCAGCATGGTGGCGCAGATGCCATGGCAGGGCTTCAGCCTCGCGCCCGTGCTCGACGAAGGCGCCGAGGACGTGGCGCCCGCGCTCACCCTCGACGAGGGGCTGCTGCAAGCGCCGCCCGAGGCCACCCACTACCTCGCCATCGCGTTCCGGCAGCGGCCGCTGCCCAAGCTGGTCGAGCGCCTCACCGCCGAGTGCCTGCTGGTCCCCATGCCCTCGATCGAGGGGGGCGGCGACGACCATCGCGAGCAGGAGCTCCAGCAGCTGCGGGAGGAGGCCGAGCGGGCCCAGCAGCTCGAGCAGGAGCTCCAGCAGCTGCGGGAGGAGGCCGAGCGGGCCCAGCAGCTCGAGGAATCGGTCGGCCGCCAGCTGCGACAGGCGCGTGAGGAGCTGCGGCGGCAGCAGGCGCGCTCGCAGGAGCACGAGCGCGACCACGACGAGCGGGTGCAGGCGCTGCAGGCCGACGTGGCCAACGCCCGGGCGCGGGCGCGGGCCATCGAGGAGGACCTCGAGGAGCGCCTGGTGGGGATGCGGGAGGAGGCCGAGCAGGCCGCGCAGCAGGTGGAGGTGCTCGAGCAGGCCCTGCTCGAGGCCCGCGGCGACGACTCCTCGGCGCGGCTGGCCTCGCTGCGCCAGCAGCTCGACAAGACCGAGGCGGCCTACGAAGCGGCCGAGGCCGACCGGGTGGAGCTGGAGGGCCAGCTGCGCACCAAGACCACCGATCTCACCGTGCTCACCGGCACGGTCAAGGATCTCGAGCAATCGCTGGTCCGGATGAGCGAGCGGCTCGAGAACCGGGCCCGCGAGCTGGAGACCCAGGCCGCGGCGCACACCGAGCTGCACAACCGCTACGAGGCCCTGTCCGACGAGCGCGACGCGCTGACCCACCAGGTCGAGGTGGGGATCGCCGAGCGCGAGGGCTCGCGGCAGCTCGCCGCGCGGGTGGAGGCCGAGCTCGAGCAGCTGCGGCGACGCCACGCCGAGCAGCAGGAGGCCCTCGCCGCCAAGTCGCAGGAGGCCTCGCGCCTCGGCGGCGAGCTGCAGGCCCTGCGCGAGCGCCTCTCCCACCAAGAGACGATGCTCGACCAGACCCGCTCGCGCGCCGAGGAGCTGACGGCGACCGCGGCCAAGGGTCACGAGCAGGGGCGGATGCTCACCGAGGTCGCCCGCGATCGCGACCACCTGCGCGAGGAGCTGACCCGCCGCTCGGCCGAGCTCGACCGCCTCGAGGAGCGGCTTTGGGAGGCCCGCGAGGAGGTGCAGAAGGAGCGCCTCGACGTGGTGCGCCTCGGCGGCGAGGTGGAGCGCCTGCGCGAGCAGGCCGAGCGCGCGCGCGAGGCCGAGCAGGCCCGCAGCCGCGAGGTGGAGCAGCTCAGCAAGGAGCTGCGCAAGCTCGAGGTGGAGCGGGCCGACATCCAGGGCCTGCTGCGCAGCCGCGACGAGCAGCTCGAGCGCCTGCGCGACGACCTGGGCTCGGTGTCGGGCGACTCGGCCGACCTCGAGCAGCTGCGGGCCGAGCTCCAGGCGCGGCGCCGCGAGCTGTCGGAGCGCACCGAGCAGCTCCAGCAGGCCCGCGCCCACGAGCAAGACGCGCTCGCGCAGGTCAAGCGGAGCGAGCAGCACCTCGCCGAGGCCAACCTCCAGCTCGAGCGGCTGCGCAGCGGCGCCGACGAGGCCCAGGGCCTCACCGCCAGCATGCGCAGCGAGCTGGACGTGAAGTCGCTCGAGGCCGAGCAGCTCGCCGCCTCGGTGGCCGACCTGCAGCGCCAGCTCGAGGAGGTGAGGGGCGAGCGGCGCCAGGCCGACGCGGTGGCCGAGCAGCTCCAGCGGCGGATCGAGCTGGAGGCCGCCGAGCAAGAGGCGCTGCGCCGGCGGCTGCGCTCGCGCGAGCAAGAGCTGGAGGACGTCGTCTCCACCCAGGAGACCAGCGGCGCGGAGCTTTATCGGCTCAAGCGCGAGCTGGAATCGGTGGCCCAGTCCAACGACCAGCTCGGCGGGGCCGAGCGCCTGCTGCCCGACGTGGAGGAGGGGCCCACCCTGCTCCAAGAGCAGCAGTGGCCCGAGGACGCCATCGCCGAGATCCGCCGGCTCAAGGGGCTGGTGGCCGAGCAGGCCCGCCAGCACGCCGAGCAGCTCGCCCGGCTCGAGCGCTCCGCCGAGGGCGGCCGCAGCGTCGACCAGCGGATGCGCCTGATCGAGCTGGAGGTCAACGTGCGGGCCGGCGAGCAAGAGCACCTGCTGGGCCTGCTCGAGAGCGCCGAGCAGAAGATCTGGGAGATGACCGACGCGGCCGATCGCAACGCCGCCCGGCTGGCCGCGGGCCTGGCCCAGCTCGAGAGGCACAAGGAGCAGATCGACGAACTCCACGACGAGCTCGAGGTCAGCCGCAACCTGCTGGCCGCCGCCCAGGCCCGCTCCCTCGAGCAAGAGCGGCTGCTCGCCAGCGAGCGGGCCAAGCTCGCGCGGGCCGGGATCGGCCCCGACGGCCTGCTCCCCACCCTGCGAAATCCCGACACCGGCCAAGAGGTCGACGACCTGTTCGCCGAGCTCGAGATGGGCGGCAACGGCTCGATGATCGACCTGGAATCGACCGTGTCCGACGCCCCCGAGCGCGGCGCTCCGCGGGAGACCGTGTCCGACCGCAACGGCACCAAGGGCAGCCCCGCCTCCCGCAGCAGCTCGCGCATGGTGGTGGAGGCCATCGAGGACGACGGCTCCTGGCCCGAGCCCCCCGCCGAGCTCGAGCCCGTCGACCACGACGGCTCCGGCCCCATCAGCCTGGGCAAGCCCAAGGC
>JGI12210J13797_10012529_pt1 | contig 17560 bp, 13 predicted proteins | sample ElkSlonscriptome_3_FD_13797 | JGI IMG/M metagenome (IMG submission 13797)
CCCGTCCCTCGCGGCAGCTCGGCCCGCGACCACTCCCAGGCGCGAAACCCCCGCTCCAGCGGCTCCCGGCCGAAGTTGGTGTCGTGGTAGCCCGAGCCGACGAAGCGCAGGGCGGGCCGGGCCATCTCCACCTCGATCTCCGCGAGCGGGGCGACCGGCCACCAGTGGTGACGCTCGGCGGGATCGAGGGCCACCGCATGGTCGAAGCATCGGTGCGGTCGCAGGCGGACCGTGCCCCGCACCGGCCGGCCGATCCCCGCGCTGCGCTCGTCGATCCGAGCCACCAGGGTGTCGCCCTCCCAGGCGATGGCGCTGGCCCCGATGTCGAAGCGCTGGGCCGTGCGTTGGATGCGGGCGAGGGGGTGCTCGGTGAAGGACCAGCAGCGATCCCGCGCGCGGTAGAGCACCACGTTGAGCGCACAGAAGCGCTCGGCCGCGGTGTCCTTCCCGCGGGCCCGCGCGGCGAAGTAGGTGGGCGAGAACACCGAGCCCACGAACGCGATGATCGTCACCGCTTCTCGGCCGTCGGGGCTGATGCCGTCGAGGTACCACCAGAGGTAGCCACCATCGGGGACCGAAGCGTCGAACCGAGGTCCGTGTGGACCGAATCGGCGGCCAATTGCCCACCGAGGGCGACCATCGGAACGCCGGCCCCCGGGTGGACCCCCCCGCCCGCCATGTAGAGACCCGGCAGCTTGGTCTGCGCGCCCGGCCGGGAGAACGTCGCGAGCGAGCCGTGGGTCGCCGTGCCATAGAGGGCGCCCCCCGTGCCCGGGAACATCCGCGCGAAGTCGTGGGGCGTGGTCCGGATCGCGTGGGTGGGCTCCACCTCCAGGGTCAGCCCACAGCGGGCCATCTGCTCGAAGCAGCTTCGTTGGCATCGTTCGATCTCTACGCGGAAGGAGGGGTCGTCGCCGCGCGCCGGCGCGTTGATGATGCACAGCAGCCGCTGGGGTCGTGCATCGACCCCCGGGGAGGGGTCGGTGGGGTCACGGTCTTGGGCACAGATGTACGCGGTCGGCGGATCGGGAAGCCGACCGGCCGCGAGCTGGTCGAACTCGCGGCGGTAGTCGTCCGAGAACAGTACGGTGTGGTAGGCCAGCGGAAAGTCGCGGACGCGGCCGACCATCGACCACGTGACGGCCGACCAGGATCGCTCGGCCTTGGCCGGCTGTACCGCGCCTCGTATGGCGTCCCCCAGCAGGCCGCTGGCGGCCGCCTCCGGCGAGGCGGTGAGCACCACCGCCGCGGCTCGTTGGACCTCACCGCCGGCGAGGCGGACGCCGGATGCTCGACCCCCGTCCACCAGGATCTCCTTCACCGAGGTACCGAGGCGGATCTGCCCGCCGGCCGCCCGGATCCGCGAGGCCATGGCCCGCGCCAGCTCGATCATGCCGCCCCGAACCGCCCATACCCCGCGCTGCTCGACGTGCGAGATGAGGTTGAGGGTCGCCGGAGCATGAAAGGGCGAGGAGCCGTAGTACGTCGCGTAGCGGGCAAAGAGCTGGATGAGCCGGGGCTCGCGGAAGAACTCGTGGAGCGCGCGCCACATGCTGCGGTGCCAGTCGACCCGGGCCATCTGCCGCATCTGGCGAAAGCTCAGCCGCTTGAGCAGCGTCCACAGCCCGGCCGCGTCGTTGTCGAGAAAGGGGGCGCGGACCCCTTCGTAGATCCGCTGGGTGTGCTCCGAGAAGCGGGTGAAGCCCGTGGCCTCGCGACGACCGAACACGGCCTCGATCGCCGCCGCGCTGCGCTTGGGATCTGCGAAGAGATCCAGGCGAGTCCCGTCCGTCCACGCGTGGCGGGCCAGCACGGCCAGCGGCTGGAGCGTGACCTCGTCTTGCAAGCGGCTCCCGCTGCGCTCGAAGAGGGTTTCGAAGACCTCGCGCATGGTCAGGACGGTGGGGCCCGAGTCCACCGGCCGCCCCGCTACGTCTACGGTGCGCATCTTGCCGCCCACCGCCGGGGTCCCGTCGATCAGGGTGACCGCGTGACCCCGAGCGCCGAGGGCCATGGCGGCCGCGAGGCCCCCGATCCCGGCCCCGACGACCACGACGGGCTGGGTCAACCGGCTCCCATCGCGGGGCTGGGGCTGGGGCACACGGCGTCGATGAGGAAGGCCACCTCGGGCAGCGGGGGAGCCCGCAACACGGTCGCGTCGACCGGCACGGATTCCATCCACGCTCGTGCCAGCAGCCTCAGCTTGCGCCAGACGGAGGTCGACGCTCGGCCGGTGATGGAGTCGTGGCCGCGCTGGGCGATGACGCGACCGATGTCGGCGTAGATGAGCGAAGAGGCCCGGATGGCCGGCTGGCAGTCGCGGGGCAGCTCGCAGATGCCGATGCGCGCTCGGGTGTAGAGCACGTCGGCCTCGGCGAGGAGTCGCGCGATGGCTCGTCGTACCCCGGGCGTGGGCTTCGGATCGCGCATGAACGCCTCGGGGTCGATTCCCTCTTCGCGCAGCCACTCGGCGGGGAGGTAGAGGCGCCCCATTCGGATGTCTTCGCCCACGTCACGCGCGATGTTGGTGAGCTGCATGGCAGCGCCCAGATCACAGGCTCGCGCCAGGGTCGACGGCTCACGGACGCCCATGATGAGCGTCATGATGACGCCGACCACCGAGGCCACGCGAGCGGAGTAGGCCAGCGTCTGCTCGAGCCGCTCGAATCGCACCGGCTCGAGATCCCAGGCGAGGCCCTCGAGCAGGGTGTCGATGAGCCGACGGGGAATCCCGGCCTCCTGCACCACCCACATGAGAGCCCGGTCGACGGGGTCGTCGTAGGGCCGGGCTCGATAGACCGCATCGACCCGTCGGTGCAGCAAGGCGAGCGCGAACTCAGGATCATCACCCTCGTCGATCGCGTCGTCCGCTACCCGACAAAAGGCATAGAACGAGATGACGAGCGGTCGCAGGCGCGAAGGCAGCAACCACGCCGCGGACGAGAAGCTCTTGCTCCCCCTACGCAGCAGATCGGCACAGTGCTCCTGGTCGGCCGGGGATAGAGCGGGGAGTGGCGATACAGCGAGGAGTGTAGTGCTTTCGAGTGCCATGGGTGGACCATCGTTGATGCTGCACGAAGTCAAGCCCAACCACCCCGACTGACCGAATCCTTGCGAGAGGTATGAAAAAGTATGCCGACCGACTCCCCCGTCGAAATTGGCAACTCTGCTTACCCAGATTCAGCTCCCAGGTTATGGCGCGTTCCTCACTGAACGTCAAGCTGAAAGGCCCGCTAGCCCCGTGGGCCGCCGGACGAATGCGGGCCGCTGGGATCGAACCGGTCGCAGAGTCCGGCGTCGAGAAGTGGTCGATCGGGGTGTCGGCCCGGCGAGCGTGAGGTACGGTGATCGCCTGGCGTTCAGGCGACTCTTGAAGTTCCTGCATGAGGTCGGCACCGTGGGGTTCGCGGGCGCGGTCTGTGCGCAGCTCGTGCTCTCGCTCGCGGCCGATGGGCGACCTCCGGTCGAGTACGCCGTGATGCGGAGCGCGATCCTGCTCGTCTCCGAGTGGATGCTGCTCCCGTCGCTGCTCCTCGTGCTCTTGAGCGGCCTGCTCGCGATGGTTGCGCACACGGCCTATCTCAGCGCGGGGTGGGCGTGGATCAAGGCCGTGCTCACGGTCTTGGTGCTCGAGGGCACACTCTTCTCGGTTCAGGGGCCGGCCCAGACCGCGGCCGCGATCTCGGCCAAGATCGCGGCCGGCGACGAGTCGAGCGCCCATATCCTGCCGCGGGTCGTTCGGCACGAGCGAGGCGGCCTCGGGGTGCTCCTGTTCCTCTCGGTCGTGAACGTCGCCCTCGCGGTGTGGCGCCCCAGGAGCCGGCGTCGCCGCGCCGCGGAGGCCAACGACAGCCCGGAGATCGCTTCGGCCTCCAGCCCCGAACCGCCCGAGCCGGCTCCTCTCGCCGCGCCGGACGTCGCGATCGCAACCGATGCGGACGAGGAGCGGGCTCATCGGCCGACGCCCATCCTGCGGTAGAGGTCGTAGAGATGGGCGGGCAGAGACGCGGCGAGCAGCGCGGCGATCCATCGTCCGTCGGCTCCGGTGAGTGCACACCGAAGCGCGAGCAGCAGCAGGCCTCCCGCGAGCAGCTGACCGACGATGTCGAGCGGGCGTAGTAGCACGCCCGGGCCGCGACGCGCGAGGACCGTGAGCACGGCGAACTCGACGAGCAGGGCCGCGAGGGCCACGTCGACCAGGGTCCCGTCGGCCAAGCTTCGCTCGAGCGAGAACGCACTCACGAGTTCCCCGCCTCGTGGCTCATGCGGGTGAGGCGAGCCCGAGCAAGTGTGCCATGTCCTTGAAGAAGATACGCATATGGGCTCCCGGCCGACCGCGGACCAGCTTCTTGTTCATGTAGGCCTGCCAGGTCAACATCTGCACGTCTGGATCACGGCACATGCTCACGAAGCGTTCCCGGCGCTTGTCGTTCTTGTACCAAAAGCGCTGCATGATGCCGAGGATCCAGAAGACCCGCCCGTGGGCCTTCATGAAGCGCTTGCGGGCCAGCCGGAGGCTCCGGGCATCATGAGACTCGAGGAACTCGCACCCCGCGAGCGCGGCGAGCTGACCTCCGACCATGGCGTAGTAGATGCCCTCGCCGGAGGCCGGGGCGACGACGCCGGCCGCGTCGCCCGCGAGCACCACGTCGCGGCCATTGTCCCAGCGCGAGAGGGGCTTCATGGGGATGGGCGCGCCCTCGTGGCGGATCATCGTCGCGCCCGCGAGGCCCGAGCGCTCGCGGAGCGTCGCGACCGAAGCCCTCAGCTTGAAGCCGCTGTGGGCGCTCCCCGAGCCCACGCTCACCGTGTTGCCGTGCGGGAAGACCCACCCGTAGAAGTCGGGGGACGTAGTGCCGTCGTACACCACGTCGCATCTCCGGCCGTCGAACTGCGGGCTCGCGGCAACGCTGGGCGCCTCGAGCACCTCGTGGTAGGCGAACACGCAGGGGGGGCGCTTGGCGCTCACCTCCTGGCGGGCAACCTTCGAGAGGGCTCCGTCGGCCCCGATGACCATGCGAGCCCGAACCGATCGCGCCTCGCCGTCGGTGCTGAAGTGAACGACGGGGGACTCGCCATCGTCACGGGAGATCCGCTCGTAGCTCCCCACGCAGCGCACCGCGCCCTGAGCCTGGGCGCGCTGTCGGAGATACTCGTCGAAGATCTCGCGGTCGACCATCCCGACGTAGCCGCCGTCGATGGGCATGTCCACGGTGCGCTGGGTCGGCGAGACCATGCGCGCGGACTGGATGCGCGCGCACAGCAGCTCCTGCGGGATCGCGAAGTCCTCGATGAGCCGCGGAGGGATCGCGCCGCCGCAGGGCTTGATCCGCCCGGCCTTGTCGAGCAGGACCACGGAGTGGCCGGCCTGGGCGAGCTCGTGAGCCGCAGTTGCTCCTGCGGGCCCTCCACCGACCACGACGGCGTCGAAGATCTCGTTGGCTTGAGTCATCATGAAACGTTCTCGATTCGATGGTTTCGGAGACCTAGGTTGGAAGCTCCGCGAGTCCGAAGCGGCGAGCCGAAGAGCGGTGACCGACTCGAACCAGCGGGCCAAGGGCGATGAGCGTTCCGAACAGGAGCGCAATCTCGAGGTGATAGACGAAGATGTAGCCGATCGAGGCCTCGACGAGCCCGGGGCCGAGATCCCCCCGGACCGCGAGCGCTGAGATCACGTCCCTCGTAAGGCCGCCGATTGCGATTCCGGCCCCGGTGACCGTGGCCTGCACCGCGCCCCACGCTCCGACGGCGATGCCGCTCTGGCCGTCGCCATCGGAGACGGCCATGCAGGCGCTCAGCGTGCCCACCGAGAACCAGCCCGCGCCAAAGCCGATGAGCGCCGTGCCGAGCCAGAACAGGGGCAGCGAGGTCGTCGGAGCCGAGAAGATCACGGCCGAGAAGCCGCCGATCCCGACCAAGGTCCCGAGGGCGGCGAGCTGGTGGGGATCCCGACCGCGCGACAGCCAGCGCGCGGCCACGAACAGCCCCAGCAAGGTGCCCCCGGTCATCAGGGCCGTCAGCGCCGTGGTGCTGGAGATCGACAGGCCGAGCATCTCTCCCCCGTAGGGCTCGAGCAGGACGTCCTGGGCCCCGAACCCGGCTCCGCCCAGGCCGACCGCGGCGAGCAGGCGCCGGGCGTTGCCCTGCGCGAGGAACGATCGGAACGTGGCGTAGAACGACGCAGGCTCGGGCTCGTCCTCGGACGCGAGCATCACCTCGCGCCGGCGAGGCTCCTGCTTCCACATCGAGATCACGTTGACGACCATCGTGACGACGGCTGCGCTCTGGATGATCTGGATGAGCCTGGTGTAGTCGAAGGATCGAAGCAGGGCGCCAAACGTGAGCGAGGCGATGACCATGCCGACCAGGAGCATCACGTAGAGCAGCGCGACCACCCGCGGCCGGCTCTCCTTGGGCGCGAGATCCGTGGCGAGGGCGACCCCGGCGGTCTGCGCGACGTGGAGCCCGATGCCGACCATCAAGAAGGCGAGCGCGGCCGCGGCGTAGCCGAACGCTCCGGGCGGGTAGGCTCCGCGACCGGAGATCACCAGCATCGCGAACGGAAGGATGGCCAGGCCGCCGAACTGAACGAGCGTGCCCATCCAGACATAGGGGGTCCGGCGCCATCCGAACGCGGAGCGATGGTTGTCCGATCGGTGCCCGATGAGGGCCCGGAAGGGCGCGAAGAGGATGGGAATGGCGATGAGGGCCGAGACCACCGACGCGGCGATGCCCAGCTCGATGATCATGATGCGGTTGAGCGTGCCGTTGAGCAGCACCAGGCCCATGCCCACGGAGATCTGGAACAGCGACAGGCGCAGCAGCCGACCCAGCGGGAGCTCGGGCGTCGCCGCATCCGCGAAGGGCAGCACCCTCGGGCTGAGCGACCGCCAAAACCGCATCTGGCGCGGGGTCATCGGCGAACCAGCTCCATGGTCTGTGACATGTAGAAGCCGCTGTCGATGCGCTCGCTGCGGTCGGCGACGAAGGCCTCGAGCGCGTCTCGAGAGCCGATGCGGGCGCGGAGGTCTCGCTCGGAGATCGGCCGAAGGTCCGGAGACCGATTGCCGCGCGGGAAGGCCCGGCCGACCACGTGCATCAAGGAGAGCAGCGGGGTCCAGGGGGCGAAGGTGAAGGCCAGCCCCCGCTCGGTCCGAGCCGCGAGCCGCGAGATCAGCTCCATGAGCTGCTCGGGTGGGTAGTGGATGAAGGAGTCCTGCGCGACGACCCAGTCGAACGTTCCCAGCCCCGGGTCGAGCATGTCGCCCACGTGGAAGTCGATGGTTCCGTGCCCCAGATCCTGTGTGCGCTCTCGGGCCAGGCCCACCAGGGTCGGCGAGATGTCGACCGCGATCACGTGCGCCCCGCGGCGAGCGAGGCAGGTCGCCAGGACGCCGGTGCCGCAGCCGGCATCGAGCACCCGCTGGCCGGTGAGATCCGCGGGCAGGTAGCTCAGCAGGGTCTCGCGCATGCGATCCCGACCGGCGCGCACCGTCGCTCGAATGCGACCCACCGGCTGATCGGACGTGAGCGTCGCCCACGCCTTCACCGCCGTGCGGTCGAAGTACGTCTCGAGCTCACCTCGTCGTCGTTCGTAGCCTTCCACGTGCATCACTCGAATCCTAGGAAGTCGAAGATCTCTCGATCCTTCATCGCCTGGGCCTCTATGGGCTCGACGCCGGCCCACAGCGAGGCCGCGAGCCGCAAGAACTCCTGCTGCACCGCCTCGAGCTCGGGCGAGGGCTCCATTTCGAAGAGCGTGGCCTTCTTGAGCCGGCTGCGTCGCACCACGTCGAGATCCTTGATGTGGGCGAGTCGAGACAGGCCGAGGTGCGCGTTGAAGCGATCGATCTGATCGGTGTCGGCGCTGCGGTTGGCGATGACCCCGCCGAGCCGAACCGCGTAGTTCTTCGACTTGGCCGAGATGGCGGCCACGATGCGGTTCATCGCGAAGATCGAGTCGAAGTCGTTCGCGGCCACGACCAGGGCCCGCTGCGCGTGCTGGAGGGGGGCCGCGAAGCCTCCGCACACCACGTCGCCCAGGACGTCGAAGATCACGACGTCGGTCTCTTCGAGCAGGTGGTGCTCCTTGAGGAGCTTCACGGTCTGCCCGACCACGTAGCCCCCGCAGCCGGTGCCGGCCGGAGGTCCGCCCGCCTCGACGCAGAGCACGCCGTTGTAGCCCTCGACCACGTAGTCCTCGGGGCGAAGCTCCTCGGCGTGGAAGTCCACCGACTCCAGGATGTCGATGACGGTGGGCTGTAGCTGCTTGGTGAGGGTGAAGGTCGAGTCGTGCTTGGGGTCGCACCCGATCTGCAGCACCCGCTTGCCGAGCTTGGAGAAGGCGGCCGAGAGGTTGGAAGACGTGGTGCTCTTGCCGATCCCTCCCTTGCCGTAGACCGCGAAGACCTTGGCCCCTTCGATGGCGGTGGATCGGTCCTGGTGGAATTGGACGCTGCCGTCCCCGTCTCCGAGATTGGTTCGACTGGAGATGTTTACAAGCTGGTTCACGGTCGTCGTCTTCCTCGGTTATCAGGCCACACGCGTCATCACGCCCTCGAGCCGGTCTTCGAGCGCATCGCCGGCGTTCTCGAGCGCGGCGAGGGTGTCGGGGTCGGGCTGCCAGTACTGACGCTCCGAGGCCTCGAGCAGCCGGTTGGCGAGCTTCACCGAGGCCTTGGGGTTGAGCTGAGCGAGGCGCTCTCGCATCTGCTCGTCGAGCAAGAAGGTATTGGTCAGCTCGCGATACACCCACGGATCCACCTGGCCGGTGGTCGCCGACCAGCCCAGGGTGTTGGTGACCTGGGCCTCGATCTGGCGCACGCCCTCGGCCCCGTGCTGGAGCATCTGCTCGGTCCACTTGGGGTTGAGGGCGCGGGAGCGGGTCTCGAGCGCCACCTGCTCGCGGATCGTCCGTACGTGCTCGTGCCCTGCGGTCTGGTCGCCGATGTAGACGGGCAGAGCCGCGCCCGAGGCCCGTGTCCGTCGGGCGGCCCGCGCGATGCCCCCGAGCGTGTCGAAGTAGTGGTCGATGGTGGTCACGCCAAGCTCGACCGACTCGAGGTTCTGATAGGCGAGTTCGACCTCGGCGAGCTGACTCTCGAGCAGTTTGCGCTGCCGAACCGCGGACCCGTTGGGCTGGTAGGCAAAGCACTTGCGCTGGGTGAACACCTCCCCGAGCTCGTCCTCGTCCTCCCAGGAGCCGCTGTCGATCATTTGATTGACGTTGGCGCCGTAGGCGTTCGCGGCGTTGCCGAAGACGCGCAGCGAGGCGGTCTGCAGATCACAGCCGTGGCGGGCCTGGTACGCCAGCGCATGGGCCCGCACGAAGTTCTGCTCGAGCGGCTCGTCCGCCGAGGCGGCGAGGAACGCCGCCTCGGCCAGGAGCTTGGTCTGCATCGGAAGCAGATCGCGGAAGATCCCCGACAGGGTGATGAGCACATCGATGCGCGGTCGCCCGAGCTGTTCGAGTGCGATGAGCTCGGCGCCGCAGAGCTTGCCGTAGCTGTCGTGGCGGGCCCGGGCCCCCAAGAGCGCCAGCGCCTGACCGATGGGTCCGCCCCCCGACTTGAGGTTGTCCGAGCCCCACAGGACCAGCGCCACCGAGCGCGGCAGGGCATTGCCCCGCGCTCGATGCTCGTCGAGGAGCAGCTCCGCCTGCCGCGCGCCGTCGCGCACCGCGAAGTCGCTGGGGATGGAGAAGGGATCGAAGCCGTGGAGGTTGCGGCCGGTAGGCAGGACGTCGGGGTTGCGCAGCAGGTCTCCGCCCGGCGCGGGACGAATGAATCGCCCGTCCAGCGCCCGCATCAGCGCGGGCAGCTCGTGGTTCTCGGCGAGGTGACGCTCGGTCTTCGACAGGCTCTTGCACAGCGCGATCGTGGCCTCGGTCCGGGGCACGCGTCCGGCCGAGAGCGCCGCCTTCGGGGACTTCCCCGCGACCAACGCCTCGATCGTCTCCGGGGGCAGCGGGCCGGCCGGGTCGGCCTCGGCGATGGCGCTGAGATAGTCCACGCGGGCCGCGGACGGCATCGGCTCGCCGAGCACGTGCAGGCCGCAGGGAATGAGGGTCTGCTCGAGCTCGACGAGGTTCTGCACGAGCCGATCGAGCTCAGGCGCCTGCGGCCCCGACCACGCCGGCTCCGCGGAGACCAGATCCAGCGCCGCGGCTTGGGCCTGGATGTAGGGCACGAGCTCGACGGCCTCGGAGTCCCCGGGCGGCAGCGATCGCAGGCGATCGAGGACCCCGCGCAGCGACTGCAGGTCCCGATAGAGGCCGGAGCGCGTCACGGGCGGGGTCAGATAGCTGACGAGGGTCGCGTTCGCCCGGCGGCGGGCCAGCGTGCCCTCCGAGGGGTTGTTGGACGCATACAGATAGATGTTGGGCAGGTCGCCGAGCAGCCGATCCGGCCAGCACTCACTCGACAGTCCGACCTGCTTGCCCGGCATGAACTCGAGCGCCCCGTGGGTGCCGAAGTGCAGGACCGAGTGGGCGTCGAAGTCCTCACGCAGGTAGCGATAGAACGCGTCGAAGGCGTGCGTGGGCGCAAAGGACGCCTCGAACAGCAGCCGCATGGGATCGCCCTCGTAGCCGAAGCTGGGCTGAACCCCCACGACCACGCTACCGAACTGGGCCCCGAGAACGAACAGCGAGGTGCCGTCGCTCAGGTGCTTGCCGGGCGCGGGGCCCCACTCGCGCTCGAGCTGCGCGAGATACGGCGTGCGTCGCACGTGGTCGTCGACGGGAATCTGGGCGAGCACGTTGGCGTCGGTGCCGAAGCGCTCGGCGTTCCCGCCGAGCACGCGCTCGCGCAGCTCGTCGACGGTGGCCGGGACCTCGACGTCGTAGCCCTCTTGCGCCATCGCCCGCAGCGTTCGGAGCAGGGACTCGAAGACCGAGAGGTAGGCGGCGGTGCCGGTGGCGCCCCCGTTGGGGGGAAAGTCGAACAGGACGATGGCCACCCGGCGCGCGGCGGGCGGGGTGGTCCGCAGGACCACGAGCCGCTCGAGGCGTCCGGCGAGTCGCTCGATGCGATCGTCGATCCCGACCATCTCCGTCTCGGCGCCGCCGTGTCGCCCCCCGACCACCAGGGCCCCGGTGGCGCCGTCGAGCTCGGGGATGGCCACCATCATCGCCGCCTCGATGGGGGTCAGCCCCGTCGGTGAGGCCTCCCACTGCTCGATGCTCTGGAATTCGAGGGCTTGCGCGGTCACGTAGGGCACGTCGAGGCGCGCGAGGATCTCCTCGGCCGCCTTGGCGTCGTTGAAGGCGGGGCCCCCGACCAGCGAGAAGCAGGTCAGCGAGAGCACCGCGTCGACGGTGACGCGATCCTTGCTCATGAAGAAGCGCTCGATGGCGGGGCGGTTGTCCAGCCCGCAGGCGAACGCCGGAATCACGCGGAACCCACGGGCCTCGAGGGCCTCGATCACCTGATCGTAGTGCCCGGTGTTGCCGGCGAGCACGTACGAGCGCATCAACAACACGCCGATCGTGCCCCGCGCCTGCGGCCGCTCGGGCAGCTCGTCTATCCGCTCGCTGATCCGGGTCGGGAGGCCGGGGTGATAGATCCCGGTCTCTGGGTACTGGCGAGGCGGCTGGGGCCGCAGGGTGCCGCGCAGGCCGCTGCGGGGGCCGTCCGCGTAGCGATTGACGAACATCCGCACCATGTCTCGGATGTTGTCGGTCGACCCGGACAGCCAGTACGACAGGGTCAAGAAGTAGGAGCGCAGGTCCTGGGCCTTGCCCGGGATGAAGCTGAGCAGCTTGGGCATCAGGCGCAGCATCGCCATCTGCGACGCGCCGCCCTGCTTGCCGGGCTGGCTGGACTTGCCCCGCAGCTTCTTGAGCAGCGACAGCCCCTTCTTCGACCCGCTCATGCGAAAGTCGCCCATCCGGGTCAGGCGCATGACCTCGCTGGCCGACATCGTGCAGATCATCGCGTCGCAGTGCTGCTGGCGCTGCTGGAGGGCGGGCATCAGGCTCCGAATGTGCTCATCGAGGAAGAGCATGCTCGTGAAGATGATGTCTCCCTCCAGGATGTCGCCTCGACACGCCTCGACCGCGGCCGGGTCGTCGAAGCTCGTCACCGCGTGGAAGCGCAGGTCGAGACCGGGCAGCTCGGGCTGCAGCTGCTGACGCGCCTGCTCGACCACCCCCGCGATGTGGTGGTCGAGGGTGATGAGCACGACGACGATCTTCGTCGCTTCAGGCTTGGAAGTGTGCCTTCGCATCATACAGGGTCTCCACGGTGATCGGGATGCGGCCACGCTCCCGTGCGAAGCGCTCGGTGTTCCGGCGCGCCTTTCGTCGGACGAAGAACGGGATCTTCTTGAGCTCGTGCTCGGCGTCGGCGGTCCACAGGGGCTCGGCGGGCGCGGAGGCCTCGCTCGCGGCGCTCCCCGGCTCGGCGGCGACCGCCGGTCGAAGCTCGGCCTCGGGGGTGGACCTCGAGGCGCCCAGGTGGGACGGCCCCGCGGTCTCGGCGAACTCGAAGTCGTCCCGGAACATCGACAGCAGGTGGTGCTCCAGGCCCATCATCAGGGGGTGCACCCAGGTGTCGAACAGGACGTTGGCCCCCTCGAAGCCCATCTGCGGCGAGTAGCGGGCGGGGTAGTCGTGGACGTGGACCGGGGCGGAGATGATCGCGCAGGGCAGCCCGAGCCGCTTGGCGATGTGCCGCTCCATCTGGGTCCCGAGCACCAGCTCGGGCTGGAGCTCGACGATGCGATCCTCGACCTCGAGGTGATCCTCGGTGATGAGCGCCTCGAGCCCGTACTGCTTGGCGGCGGCCCGCACGTCGCGGGCCTGCTCTCGGCAGTACGATCCGAGCCCGACCACCTCGAACCCGAACTCCTCGGTGGCGATCCGAGCCGCCGCGATGGCGTGGGTCGCGTCACCGAAGATGAACACTTGCTTGCCGGTCAGGTAGGTGGAATCGATGGAGCGCGAGTACCAGGGGAGCCGACCGACCTCTTCGAGCACCGGGGACGGATCGGTCTCGACCAGCCGGGCGACCTCCTCGACGAAGGCGCGGGTGCCGGTGACCCCCAGGGGAGGGGTGCTCACGCACGGCTGCCCGAAGGTCTTGCCGAGCCAGCGAGCCACGGAATCGGCGATCTCGGGGTAGAGGACCACGTTGAAGTCGGCGTCGCCGAGGCGGGCGAGGTCGGCCGCCGTCGCGCCGTAGGGCGCGACCACGTTGATGTCGACCCCGAGCTGGTCGAGCAGGCGGCTGACCTCGATGATGTCGTCGCGGTGGCGGAATCCGAGCGCGGTCGGACCCAGCAGGTTGCACCGCTTGCGCGACCGCTCCGCCTGCGGCGGCCGCGGGCTCGAGTCGCAGCAAGCGCGGACCAGCCGGTAGAAGGTATGGGCCGCTCCCCAGTTCTCCTTGCGCTGGTAGGCCGACATCTCGAGCGGCACCACGGGCACGGGCAGGCCCAGGGCCCCGGCGATGCCCCCCGGATCGTCCTGGATCAGCTCCGCGGTGCACGAGGCCGCGACCAGCAGCACGTCCGGCCGGAACCGCTCGTAGGCCTCGATGGCCGCCGTCTTGAACAGCTCCGCCGTGTCGCTGCCCAGGTCGCGGGCGGCAAAGGTCGTGTAGGTGACCGGCGGGCGCTCTTTTCGCCGCTCGATCATGGTGAAGAGGAGATCTGCGTAGGTGTCGCCCTGGGGCGCGTGGAGCAGCAGGTGGACGCCCTTCATCGCGGTCGCGATGCGCATCGCTCCGACGTGCGGAGGCCCTTCGTAGGTCCAGACCGACAGCTGCATGGAGTTAGACCTTGAGTCGCTCCCGCCGAACGAAGGGGCGGGTGAAGAGACCGGCCAGATCACCGACGTGCTCGTAGCCCTGGATGGGCGAGAACGTGAGCTCGATCGACCACTTGGTGGTGATGCCCTCGACCTCGAGGGGGTTGGCCAAGCCGAGGCCGCAGACCACCAGATCGGGGCTCGAGGCGCGACATCGGTCGAGCTGACGCTCGACGTCCTGCCCTTCGCTCAGCGTCACGGAGGAGGGGAGCATCGACAGCTCGACGGCCAAGTGCTCTCGGTGCAGGTACGGCGTGCCGATCTCGACGGGAGTCATCCCCAGCTCGCGGTGGAGGAAGCGAGCCAGCGGCACCTCGAGCTGCGAGTCGGGGAAGAAGAACACGCGCTTGCCCGTCAGCATCTCGCGAGCCCGGCCCAGGGCGAGGTGAGCCCGCCGCTCGGCCGGCGCGACGACCTCCTCGAGTCGTGAGGGGCGAACGTCGAAGGCCTGCGCGGCGGCGTTCAGCCAGCCACGCGTTCCCTCGACGCCGAGGGGGAAGGGCGCCGCCAGGCGCTGGGCGCCGCGCTCGTCGAGGGCGCGACCGGTCTCGGCGAGGTAGGGCTGCGCCAGGAGGTACGAGGTCTGGGGGCCGACGGCGGGGAGCTCGGAGAAGCGTCGCGGCGGAAAGAAGACCACCGGGATCTCGAGCGCCTCGAAGATCCGACGGAAGATGTCCTCGACCGGATCGGCCAGCGAGCCCACCACCATCAGCGATCGGGGGGCCTCGGCCGGCAGCGTCCGCATCTTCGGGACCATGGCCGCCAAGCAGGTGTCCTCGCCCTGCGTGAAGGTGGTCTCCAGGCCGCTGCCCGAGTAGTTGACGAAGCTGACGTCGGGGCCGTGGACTTGCGACAGTCGCTCCGCCGCGCGGGAGAGATCGAGCTTGATGACCTCCGAGGGGCACGAGCCCACCAAGAACAACACCTTGATCTCGGGGCGACGCGCGAGCAGCCGGGCGACGACCCGGTCGATCTCCTCCTGCGCGTCGGCGAAGCCGGCCAGATCCTTCTCCTCGAGAATGGCCGTCGCGAAGCGCGGCTCGGCGAAGATCATCACGCCGGCCGCGGACTGGATCAGGTGGGCACAGGTGCGGGATCCAATGACCAAGAAGAAGGCATCTTGGATCTTGCGATGCAGCCAGACGATCCCCGTCAGGCCGCAGAACACCTCTCGCTGCCCGCGCTGCTTCAGCACCGGCAGCTGACGGCCCGCATCGTCGCTGATGTCGGAAACCAGGCTCATGCGAGGCTCCCCACCGGACCGGACGACACTGCCCGCTCCTGAAGTCGTGCCGCCCGGAGCTTGAGCAGGAACTGCCCCGCATTGACGACGTAGGTCGCATAGGCGGCGAGCGCGAGCAGGAGCTGGCTGCGTGTGTCGAGCACCGCGGTGAACAGCGCCACCAGGTAGGCCACGTGCAGGGCGATGACCAGCATGCTGAACACGTCCTCCCAGAAGAAGGCCGGAGCAAACAGGTACCGCCCGAAGACGTGCTTCTCCCAGATCGCGCCGGTCACCATGATCGCGAACAGGAAGAGGGTCTTGGTCACCACCGAGACCGACGCCGCGGTGGCACCGTCTCCGGTCACCAAGGTCCGCACGACGAGGACGAGGCTGACGGCGAAGGCGAGGAACTGGAGCGGCGCCAGGACCCCCTGCACGAGTGTCCAGGGGGTGTCGTCTCTCCGCCGACGCTGCTCCGGCGTGTAGAGCATGACCTTCGGGCGCTCCAACGACCTTCGCGGCATCTCCGCACGGTGCTCACGACCGGTTCCCTGGCCCATGCATCGGAGACTGCCGGTTGGGCCGAGGGGTGTCAAGCTGAATTGACATGACCGGCGTACATTCTGCTTTACACTCTTCGAGGCCCGTGTTAACTCAAGAATCACCATGTCCACCCTCGCTCGACGGACGGCGCCGGCCATCGCCGCCTCTCGTACCGCCCCCCCCGTCCTCGCGTCGCGGCAGTACCCCGCTCCGCGGGCGGTGTTGGAGCTGCTCAAGCCGGTCACATGGTTCGCCCCCATGTGGGCGCTGCTGTGCGGGGTCGTCTCGGCCGGAGTGCCGGTCCTCGAGCACTGGCCCTCCATCCTGGCCGCTGCGCTCTTGGCCGGGCCGCTGGTGTGCGGCACCAGCCAGGCGTCCAACGACTGGTTCGACCGCCGCGTCGACGCCATCAACGAGCCGCAGCGACCGATCCCGTCGGGACGCGTGCCGGGCCGCTGGGGCCTGGGCATCGCCCTGCTCTGGACCGCTCTGTCGATGGCCGTAGCGGCCGCGCTCGGGCCGTGGGTGTTCGTGGCCGCGCTCGTGGGGCTGGCGCTGGCGTGGGCCTACAGCGCGCCGCCGCTGCGTCTCAAGCTCAACGGCTGGTGGGGCAACACCGCCGTGGGGCTGTGCTACGAGGGCCTGCCCTGGTTCACCGGGGCCGCCGCGCTCACGTACCACTATCAGCTCCCGGACGTACGGATCATCAGCCTCGCGCTTCTCTATAGCGCAGGCGCCTTCGGGATCATGGTGCTCAACGACTTCAAGGCGATCGAAGGCGACCAGAAGCTCGGGGTCCGCACCATTCCGGTCCAGCTCGGCGTACGGCCGGCCGTCCTGCTCGCCTGCGTCGTCATGGCCATCCCGCAGGTGGTCGTGATCGGCCTGCTGTGGGTCAACGGATGGACGACCCACGCGTTCATCGTCGCGGGTCTGCTCGTCGCCCAGCTGCTGCTGATGCCGTGGCTGGTCCGAAATCCCCGCAAGCGGGCCCCTCTCTACAACGCCACCGGCACCACGTTCTTCGTCGCCGGAATGCTGGTGAGCGGCTTTGCCGTCCGAACCCTCGCAACCATTCCCTAGACCTAGGTCATAGAACTAGGTCTGTCTCAGATTCCGCTCGGTGTTCCGTCATGTCGCACGAAATCACCTCATACATCGACACCGCCCAGGTCGTCCTCTACACCTTCTGGATCTTCTTCTTCGGGCTCATCGTCTGGCTTCGGAGAGAAGATCGTCGCGAGGGGTATCCTCTCGAGACCGACACCCCGCTGCGGATCAACATGCGCACCGACGTCCGCATCCCGGCGCCGAAGCAGTTCATGCTGCCGCACGGCGAGGGGGTTCGGGATGCGCCCAACTTCGTGCGGGACGACCGCCCGATCAAGGCTGATCGCATCGCGCCCGCGGCCGGCTACCCGCTCGAGCCCATCGGAGAGCCGCTGCTGGCGGCGGTCGGCCCGGCATCCTATGCCCAGCGCAGCGACCATCCCGAGCTGATGCACGCAGGAGGCCCCGCGATCAGCCCCATGCGCGTGGCGAGTGGGTTCACGGTGAGCGGAGGCCCCGATCCGCGAGGCTGGAGGGTCTTCGGAGCCGATGCCGAGCTCGTCGGCGAGGTCTCCGACATCTGGGTCGATCGGGCTGATCTCCTCGTGCGCTACCTGGAGATCGAGCTGAAGAATCCGCGGCCGGCCGCGCTTCCGGCCGCATCCCCGGTCACCGAGGCGAAGGAGAGCGCGGACGCGGAGAAGAGCGCAGACGCGGAGAAGAGCGCAGACGCGGTGAAGAGCGCGGACGCGGTGAAGAGCGCGGACGCGGAGAAGAGCGCAGACGCGGTGAAGAGCGCGGACGCGGTGAAGAGCGCGGACGCGGAGGAGAGCGCGGACGCGGTGAAGAGCGCGGACGCGACGGCGAGCGCGGACGCGGAGAAGAGCGCGGACGCGGTGAAGAGCGCGGACGCGGAGAAGAGCGCGGACGCG